>QQTW01003757.1_pt1 | contig 11272 bp, 9 predicted proteins | sample 1904831 | NCBI WGS metagenome assembly QQTW01 (sample SAMN09435610, study PRJNA476489) | Subsurface metagenome, whole genome shotgun sequencing project.
AAGCCAAGCCAAGCCAAGCCAAGCCAAGCCAAGTCATCATCACATCATCAACCATAACAACACCGCTCTGCCCTCCCTCCCACTTCCATCCATCCATCCACCCATCCATCAATCAATAAATCACTCGCACTTTTAATCCCAATCCCAATCCCAATCCCCCCACCGCACCACCAACCTACCCCAACACCCCCCTACCCAACAAGCCCAAACTCCCCTCATACCGCCCAGGACTATGATCGCCCAACATGCCCTTCCCAAACCGAATCTCGCCAAACCTACCCTGCACATCCCTGACAAACTTCAACCGGACCCTCGTCGCCGGTCGGCCCCAACAACTCCCCATGCCCGTCCCGACATTCGCGTGGTCGGTAAAGGCATCGCGCTGCAAAACGGGACTGGTCTCCACGACGAAAACGTCACCGGGAGGAAGTAACTTGGCATTCTGCATGGTGGCGCGTAGGGCCTTGAGCGAGGCCCAGGCCCAGTGATCTTCTTCTCCTTCTGCTTCTGCATCCGCATCCAAGCCAGTGCCGTCCGTCTGTGCGAGTCCGTCCGACGGAGGGGCAAAGGATCGTGCTGCGGCGGGAAAGGCAGAGGTGGTGAAGGTCGAGGACAGGGATTCCCAGACGCGTTTGCGGAATTCGCGTTTGACGCCGGAGCCGGAGGGGTCGGTTTTGAAGGCGAGCGAGACGGCTTGGAAGTCGTGCAGGATGCCGAGGGAGAGGGTGGGGACGATGTCTTGGCCGTTGACGAGGGTGGTGATGAGGCCGCGGGTGGCGTGCCGGAGGGTCGGGGAAATGGTTGCTGGGGGGCCGTAGGCGTACACGTGGATTGGGCGGTTCGGGGGCAAGGCGGTTGCTGGTGGGGCTGGGTTGGTGGCGGTTTGAGGCTGGGGGAGGAGAGGGATGGTGGGAGGTGACGATGTGACGAAGGATGTGGTGCCGGATGGAGAGGGGGGTGAGGGAGAGGGCTCGGACAGGAGGATGGCGAGGAGGGCGGCGACGCCGCCGCCGAGAGAGTGGCCGCAGATGACGAGGCCGTATTCGGGAAATTCTTCCAGCGCCACTCGAATGGTCGCCATGACTCTGCCTCCGCCGCCTTCCAGGAGTCTTCGTGCTGAGGCATGCATTCCTTTGTGGACCTGGTAGGGCTTGCCTTGCCAGACCAGGTGATCATAGTCGCAAGTCATGTCGGTGAGGACGTCTTCGAATCCGAGGGTGCCCCTGCAGGTCAAGACCACTGCTTGGGAGTCATGATCTAAGGACACGTAATGTACGAGGGGGACGTTGGATCCCGTCTCGCCAGCTGCGTTTGAGCCTCCTTGGGGATCGACAAAGGATGACAACAGGATGGTTGATGGGGGTAGACCGGTGTGAGTGGAGAAGGAGTGATGCTCGTGGTGATGCAGAACATCGATCTCTGTAGGAGAAGTGTTCGATGAGGTAATTCCCATGAGGCGTAGGAAATTGGCGCCGTAGGATGCAGAGGAAAAACGAGCGAAACGGGTGAGGTTATGGACGAGATGAGCTTGAGGGAAACAGCCTGGAAGACGGCCATCTCGGCTTAGTGAGTGGATGGCAGAAGTATCTTCATACACACTCTTGCCGCGACGGTTTGATAGTACGAGGGACGTCTGCGAGTTGGTTGTTGCGATGGTATATATACTAGGTACGAAGGACTTGGATCTCTGATGGCGACTGGCCGAAAAGGAATCTTCCAATCGGTTTCTATTGATACCTTTCTCAGATTTGGATCGAGAGAAACTGGTTTGTGAGTGGAGGACCGTCCTGGCCTGATTTGGTGATGATGGCCTTGTTTCTATTGAATGTACAGAGTATGTATCCGTTTGCGAGACGACTGAATTCCGACGCCTTTTGTGCGCGGAGTAGTAACTTGTTTCTACCGAAGTTCCCTGGATTTCCCCGTCTTGACCAAGATCCTCGGATGAGAAATGGTTAGGATTTCCAGGTTGTGGTGGTTTGGGAAGCTTCTTGGTGGAGAATGGACTGCGAGGCTTCTGGGCAACGGGTAGAAGGGAGCCACCTTCCGATTTGGAGCTGGAACGCCATGGAGGTCGATATTGGTGCTTGGGTTGAGCATTCGATGTCGAGGATGTCGCACCAGCATTTTGGAGTGAACCTGTTGCTTTCGCGTGTGCTTCTTTCTTCTTAGGAGCATCATGCAAACTTGGGTCCTTACCGGCATTTTGAGGAGAGGCGGTCTTGGATCTATGCGCAAATCTAGCGAACGGCATCCTAGTGCTGGATTTCTCAGGCACAGGAGCCGGGGGAGAGGAACTTGACAAGGGCTTGCGTTGCCGTTTTTGGTTCGCAGTCTTGTCTAAGTGAGCATCGGAGGTCGGTGACCTCTTGGAGCCCAAATTCACCGTTGCTTTAGGCCCCAGAGTTTTAGTAGCCCTCAATGGTGGAACTTCAGGGTTGCGTTGCTTATCGCCGGTCAGAATCGGAGACTCTTCGGTCTCTGCTGAAATATAGCCAGCCTCCTGCAGCATATGAAGGTGTTCTCCAGAACCGTGCGTCGAATGGTGACCAGTCCGAGAAAATAATGGTAGTTCGGGTAGATCTTCGAGGCCAAAGCTTGTGCTTCGAAATCGATTCGCAACCGACTGATAGATAACCCTGTAACGAGAGGTGCGCGTCGGGCTGGAAGTTTCCGAGGAGCCCTTCTCTTCTAGAGCATTTGGTTCTCCAGTCTCAGCCGAATCATATTCTTCCCTGAGGACCGACACACCTGGTGGTGGTTCGACAACAGGTAGGGAAGAGCTCGACACCTCGACGGAGATGGTTTTGGTGGTAGTGATCTGACTATCGATAGAGACCTGGGCATCGCGAGGTAGTTGCTGCACTATGTGGGACCGTAAGTCGTCTTCTTGCAGGCTGTCCTTTCGATTTGATACTGCTTGAAACGCTTCTAGCTCATAATCAGGCTGCCCCCGGGTGACAGCCTGAATATGTTCCGGTTCACCACAGGCAGAGATGAACGAAGCGGGTCGTTTCGACATGTGAGCTCCCGTTTCCACGTTCTCCCGCACAGGTCCCATTGACCGGGTTTCAACCACATCAGCTTTGGTGCCATCACCGAGTATCACTACATCCCAGACAACTTCCTCGCCCCTATTTTTTATTATCTCTTGCTCCGTCTTCCTCTTTCCCCATCGCTGCAGCAAAGCGAACCCGCATAATCCTGAAAGCAAATCCGCCACGCCAACCACTTCCCCAGCCACACCTGTTGCTGGATTTCGGAATTCTCGTCGTATCAGCGTGATGATTGCTGCAATAGCTTTGGATGACTCAGTTGAGCCAAGGATTGCATCAAGAGCTGAGAGTAAATGCTGGGACAGCGTGGAGGCGGAGTTGAGCGAGACGGTAGATAGATGAAAGCTCGCAGATGCGATGAACGAGGCTTGTGTGATTGTAGAGTGCAGAGCTGCTACCTGTACTCACAGCCCGTCAACAGCTCGTTTCTCATATCTCTAACCAATAAAAAGGTGAACCATACGCTTCGTTCCAACAGCCCCTCGGCCTCTCTCTTCCCCAACTCTCCAAAACTTCGACTGGCAACATCTTTCCCAGCTCGTGACAGAATAGCCTCTATAGCTGCACGACTAAGCTCTAATCCCGTGAGGGTTGTTATACGTGCCCCATCAATTGCCAGGCCCCCAATAAAAGCACCAAGCTTGAGCGATGCAGAGGAAGTTTGAGTAAACAGGCTAACAGCAGACGCAATGGATGAAGGCAGGAGAGTGCTTCCCGGTATTATCGGGTCGTTGGCTAGTGACAGCGTAGTGCAGGCTGTAAGGGCTTTCTCTTCGTCGTTTGGCTCCCCCATGGTAGAGCACGGTTGGAAATGATATATTGCTGCATGGATCTATATACATCCATGGAGAATCACAGTAGATGACAGCAGTTGGTTTGAATATAAGCTGGGGTAACTTAGTAAACAAGCAGATAAACAGGGAACTGGGCTTCAAATGAGAAGTCACGATATTCGATCTGGTGATGACATTTTAGTTGAGGGTGGCAAAATCACATGTGACTAATGGCTACATCGACGTGCTGAGTACATAACCATACTGCAAGGTACCTAGGTATTGCAGGGAAGCGAGAGTCCTACGCGTCAATGTTCAACGATGAAGCATCAAAGTCTCGACGCTGAGTATGCTGAGTAACTCGATCACACGATGGGACTGTTGAGTGAGTTGATATCTTGACAGGGTCCTGTACTACTCACATCCGCTGAGGAGACTACGACAAGTGAAGAGCGAGGATGAACACTGAAGATATTTGATTACATTAACAATAGTCTAGGGTATTGCAAAACCACTAGTATTCTAGAACATTGAGCGAAAGAAAGTGGTACTGGCTGAGTTTCAACCCGCCATGGCCATATAAATGTATCTCTCGTGACGCTGTCCAGCCGAGCGACATTCAGATATTCATCAAGCACATGCTTTTGCGACGAGCGAAGAGCGCTGGGGCCTTGCGAACCCCTCTATGGGAGTTCGGAATCGTAAGATGGATGTGGACGAAAGGGCCACGGAACGAACGCCAGTAACGAACGCCACATGGGACTTTCCACGACGCCAATTGACCGAATTGGGTTGTGGAAGAAGAGCAAAGCAAACGACGCCGAAGGGTATGCGGAGGAGTTAATAAAAGCCTCCTTTGGGAATCGCTACGAAAATGCCAACCGCGACAGTCGAAATGATGATGGCGCCACCAATCGCCTGCAGGAAGATGGTATCCTGGATTTGTCGCAATGCTGGCTCTCGGACCCATACTTCGCGATCGAACACTTTCCGGATGATATTACGCTTCTCGTACTTGACGACCCACGGCTCGTCTTCGTAGCTGTTGCTCGAGCCAAGACTGTCGAAAGAACCTTTCTTCATCTCGTATGTTGATACATCGTCGTCCTCGGCGAAGAGCTCCCACGGTCGCAGATGTCGGTGGTGCATGCCATGCAGAACCTTCCAGATAATTAGCCGTGCTCAAGGGCAGGTGCGCGATTGAGTGATCACTTACCACACACATACCCTTCCAGGCAGCGATGAGGGTTGCAATGCCGATCACGAAACCAATGGCAGACAGAACTCGCCAGCCCCGCCCGGCGCCACTCAGAATGATGAGAACTCCGGTAAGGATGCCCGCAACAATCCCACCGATTCCAAGACCGCGAGCGAAAATCACACGTGGTCGATTGCCGTTGCAGATGGTCCAGCGAATGAAGTTGGGGTGCGCTTGATGTCTCAGCGACCACTCCACGGTAGCAAGGACAGCGGAAAAGGCAGATGGGTGTGTGGTGTTTGCGAGGGCGTGAAGGAGAGCTGTCCGCTCCTTGGAGGAGAGATTCAGCTGGCGAGGGGCACCATCGGCAATATACGTCGCAATGATCCGAGATACCTCCTCTCGGAATGGCTGGACGGTGACTGTCACACAAGTTAGACTCGTTTCCGAATCAGGACCAGATCAGGCCGATAGCGGGTACGAACATGGTTGCCACTTGACATCCGCTCCTTCGTACGCTCCTGCCGTCCTCTTGGCGTACGTCTGCCTGCTACTCTTCAACGTCGACCCGTCGTCACTCCAGCCATATTCCGAAGGAGTGAAACCATCCTTGTCTACGGTTGGGGTCGCCGGCGGGGTGTGGAACGGGTTGCCGTTGTATTCAACCACGGTAGCTTTGGTACCCGGCGCGAAATCCGTACCCTTGAACATGGCGACGGTCTCGGGGCTCATTGTCTTCTTCATGCCGGACGCATTGACCTGCGAGGTCACAGCCTCCGCGTCGGCTTGTGCGGCCGTCCATTCTGGAGCCAGAGCACGTTCGCTCTCTGGAAGCTCCAAGAACCGCTTGGTGTAGTCACGGTACCAGAGGAAGAATTGAAGGTTCTCGGCGGCGTGTTCGATGTAGATGAGGTAGTTCATGAGGTCTCGGGTGGTACATGGCTAGACAGGTACGATGTTAGTACAGTGCTTGGGAGCAATTCGCGTATGTGCACATGTTGACTTGAGTGCAGGAAAAGCCGCTACAGTTGAGAATCGAGATTTGGAGATGAACGGGTAGGACCACGATCTGCCATTGAGGGCAAGGTTCTGGGGAGAGGTTGCGTGAGAGCTTTCCAGCTCAACACGATGCGATGGAAGGTAGGAGCTGGAGTGGTGTTGAACTCACCGGACAGGTACCACCGGCAATGATACGGTCGAAGGCCAAAGCATCGGGAATCCCACAAGACATGCCCGAGCTGCCTGAGGTGACAGACTCGCCCACGGACTTGGGCTTCTCGTCGCCATTCAACGAGCGAGCGGACGAATCCACATATGCCGGGCGACGGTAGGTGAGTGAATAGACCATGTCTCTCCCGGTTGAGTACCGTAGTATAGCCTGGGTTGGATGTGACCGAGACAACGGTATGTCGACGAGGTAAGGTAGCGATGGAATGCAAAAGACAGAGAAGAGAAGGACAACGGGTCGGCAAAGGTTTTGAAGTTGTCTGAGATAGGGTAGGTATGTGTTTTATGTTATGTGGGACAAGGTGGAAGTGGAGTTGGCTGAGCTATGACCCGGGGAATTTTAGTTTTTTAGAAGATTGTGTTAGGGCATATCCACGCTTCCATACATAAGGTAGGCGGTATGCTGAGGCGGAGAAGAGAGGCGGAGAACACCAGTAGATTTGGTAAGTCCAGGTAATGTGAGGTGTTCAAGAATGCATGAGCTCAGCATATGCTTTACTTTACGTTTCAATGTTGTCACCGGAGGAGGATTGTGATGTGATGCATTTCGAGGGGAGAGGCTCGGTTTTGAACTCGCCTGGCCGATCTGGCTGGCTGGCTGTCTGGCTGTCTGGCTGGCCAAGAGCTGAAGGTATCAAATCTCTGAAACGGGAAAGCGGGACATGGAAAAGACTAAGTTAATTACTTTCTTTACCTTACCTACCTAAGGTAAGGTATACCTTTCCTACCTAAGGTAAGGTATACCTTTACTCGGAGGTTATAACCAAATAAAGGCGCTCCTCTAAATGTTTTCCTCATCTGCACAAGAATGCGGCGTCCCCCAGTTACGGAGGAAAATTATTGGGCGTCTGGCCTGGACCCCGGTGCTAAGTAAGGTAGAGCTCAGTGGGGCTGGATGGTGGCTTGCGTGGTTCCCTGGGAAAAGGGTTCGACCACAGCAAGTTATTTGATTTGGTGTTAAGGTTTAGTAGAACGATCATACGGCAGGTAGGTACCTGAGGTAGGTAGCATGATTGTCAAGAGCAAGGGATAAGGTAAGTTAGTTACCTTAACCTACCGTACCTGTAGTTACCTTAGCCACGAACCCTTTGACCTCATGCTATCTGCAATCCTCTCGGTTATGGGTTATGGCGACGGACCCCCCCTTGGCTTGAGATCTTCTAGCCAGCCAGCTTCACTTTAGAGTATCTACCTAGTATTCTCGGCTTTGCTCCGATGCACCAATCACCGCTACCAAAAGCCACAGTACGGGCCATTTGATTTGCCTTTAGCACCAAATTGTATGTCTGAGCTTAACTCTGATTTCCTTCATTTGATGGCCCGCTTCCACTTGCAAGATCTTATCACGCAAGACCCAGAGATCTCCTTCGAATCTCGAATCTCTCCCTTTTGCTTATTTTCTAAGGTAGGTATTGTCTGAGGTAACTTCTCACATTGTCTGAGCATACCTACCCTACCTACACGGATGCTGCACTGTATAGTATGTACAGTACATGCACAAGTTTCGAGGTTCTGCTTTCGCAAACGACGACATTCGATTGTTCATGGTTTTAACTCACTTCTATCCCACCGTGCATTTGGTGCCCCGGTCCTACCTTATGAAACATCATTGGACTCATCTATAAACGAAGCGGTCGGTTGTGGTCACGCTTGAAAAGCCCAGGTCCCAACAACACCGATGATCGCCGTGCAGTGCCACATGCCACAAGCAGCACAACTATTGGGACTGCTAACGTTTAGTCCACTTACTTATATCAGGTACAGAGGTTGGAAGCTACCTATAAGACTGGGACTTCCCATTCCGTTTCGTCTAGGACGGCTTTCCATTCGACGACGGGATTCAGGGACCATATCCGCTCGTGCTCGGCGTCCCTGACCAAATTAGCCCCGGGCGAACCCCCTGCCCGTCAATGTCATCTCAGTTCAAAGGTGTGTGGAAGATGATCGGAAAATCAATGCAATGCCCTGCTGGACCGTTAGCAAAGTCAAAGTTCTCTCCTCTCTTTTGTGCATTGCATCGCATTGCATTGCATTGCATTGCGCCCATCGAATAATGCTTGCATCGCTTATACTACCTTGCCTCCGTTTCAGCAATGGCCTGTCACAAGATTCTTGTCCAGACGACATTGTTGATCTACATGGAGATGATCGCTATCCGAGGCCTCTGGGTTGGCTGCGCAAAACACAAAGCAATCACAACCACAGCTCGTTTACCGATGGAATGTTCCCCTACCCAATGAAAGCACGGTGTTCAAGAGACACGGCACATCATCATGGCACATGGCCGAGGCCGTCGTTTCACTTGGCTGAGGTACCCCACGCCAACGAAGTTGGATACTTTAACGGATCAGAGATGATTGCTAGATGCGCCTCACGAACGAACATATGGTCTGACCCGCGAGCGCGTCACATTGCCAGCAAGACACTACAAGCGAAGAGGTGAGGTGAGGTGTTGACGACGATGCTTGGAGGCTATTCTTTTCCCCATCAGAAATATTATCTTATCGCTGAAATCTAGAGTTCACGGCACCCTTCCTTGCAATATCACGACGAGTTGATGGTCCGACCTCCGGACCTTTTTGCCTGTGATTACAAGCTGGTACCAGCAATAGCATTCACCATTCCTGTTTGGGTGCGAGGTACTGGGATCAGTACGTGAATGGTTACATCAGTAGAGAATCCAATCTCACAACACAATCTCCTTCATAGCGCAACTCCCTATAGTAAAAAGAAACATGGAGATTCGACGATGCCGCCAAGCCTTGGTGGGGCATATCTGACTAATCACAATGGTTCTTCAGCCCTACAGAGGTGGGGGTCTGGCATGATGGATTGTTGATAATCAATGAACTTTCGCATAGCTATCGAGGCTTTATATTTCTCATCATGTCTGACGACCTCCTCTTCTCCCAATCGCTAATCTCACCTTCCGTTGCCGCCGAGCTACCTGAACACTACACCATTCGACCGCTGCGGCGGAGTGACTACCACCATGGTTTCTTGGATGTACTGAGGGTGCTCACCACCGTGGGCGATATATCAGAGGAACAATGGAACGAGCGATACGACTGGATGAGCAAACGGAACGATGAATATTTTCTGCTTTGTATATTAGACGGCAGTGGGGACAAATCTGGGGAGGGGAGGATTGTGGGGACCGGGGCAGTCATCGTGGAGAGAAAATTGTGGGTCGCTTCCAACGGTGCATCTGCTGCTGCTGGACCTGCTTCACGGCCGAGTGGATAATCCAAACACAGCGCGCTTCGATAAATCGTGCTGATGTTTCACGTTCCGCAGCATACACGAACTTGGGCTCGTCGGGCATATAGAGGATATAGCCGTTACAAAAGATCAGCAGGGGAAGAAGCTTGGTTTACGAATCATACAGGCTCTGGACTACGTCGCAGAGAAGGTGGGGTGCTACAAGGTATGTCACCAAACCTGATCGGTGCAGGACCGTGAAGCGCTTCGTAAAGGATACAGAAAGCGATGCGGGTGCTAACTCATGCTTCCCCTGAGCAGACAATATTAGATTGCTCGGAGGCGAATGAGGGCTTCTATGTAAAGTGCGGTTTCAAGAGGGCTGGTTTGGAAATGGCACATTACTACGAAGGTCCGAAGAGCAAAGCATGAGAGTGGACTGTATTCACAAAGCAATCAATCAATCGAACGGAACCAAGATACGAATCCCTTCTACTGTAAGCATGCATATAGAGTATATGCGCAATATATGACGATCAGCGGCAACGATGACCTCTTTGAAACCGTACTACCACGTTATTAACCAGTAGAACAACGAAGCTCGTGGATACCACAGTCTTGAAGTCCGACGCTCCAAATTCAAGACTTGAAGACTCGTAAACATGTTAGGGTAAGACTCAAGGGCTTGCAGGGCCAGCACTGCTTACTCAGCATCATGGGCAATCACATGGCCTCTGTAAGGACCATCGTGTTAATATCATGCCTTTCGACCCGGTAGACCTGACAGCAAGTGACAATCCCGTCGAGAAGATTCTATCAGAGGAGATATGGATTCCAATCCTAGAGCACGATTGCGCGTTCCCACCGCACATCTTTGCGGAGGTGATGCTCAACCTCATCAAGAATCCAAACTTCAACTCGAGTCATCTTTTCCGCGCGGATATACTTTATGATAGTCAAGGGACGCTTGCCTTGGCCAGGGAACAAGATCTGCAGCTTCTGTCTGACTATAACCTGAAAGAGCATGGGATCCCATTTGATCGTGAACTTGATTACGAGCAGCAGAGGACCATCGTTCGGAAACTGATACCTCGAAATCAACAACTGGATCGAGCCCTGATACAAAGCTGCCACTTCTTCAAGAGCAACGATGACGCCGGGGAGGAGACGAACATGGTCGTCTACATTCCGCACCTGTCTGATCCCACCGAGGTACCCCACTATCACCCCGCAGTGAAAGGGATCGCCTTCCTCCACCATTGGAATCGTTCAAGATCGAATGGCAACATCTCGTCCGATCCTGACACTGGCGCCATCAGCATCCACTACGCTCTGTTCCCATCCACACCCCTCACCGAACGCCTCCGACGCACCGCCCATCAACTCCTCTCCACGCTGCACCGCCACGGCCAGGGCGCCCTAGCAGGCTACGTCAAGCGCGTGCACCACGACCTGGTGATCCCGCAACAGCGCGTGCAGGACACGTACGCCGATCTGAAAGCCCGACACGCGAAGCGGCTGATCGACAACTGGGTCGAGAAGACGCAGCCGAGCAAGCACGTCTTCGAAGATCTGGGGATCGCCGCCTTTCTGATCGAGTTATGGAGAGAGACGTACGGCGACGTTAGCGACGACGAAGGAGCGCGCAAGGATGACTTTCCAGGCTTTGTAGACATCGGCTGCGGGAACGGGGTGCTGGTCGACGTGCTGATGCGAGAAGGGTACCGGGGCTGGGGTTTCGATGCGAGGAAGAAGTGGCAGCTTTGTATCAGGGCTCGATCCAGTTGTTGATTTCGAGGTATCAGTTTCCGAACGAT
>QQTW01003758.1_pt1 | contig 11271 bp, 9 predicted proteins | sample 1904831 | NCBI WGS metagenome assembly QQTW01 (sample SAMN09435610, study PRJNA476489) | Subsurface metagenome, whole genome shotgun sequencing project.
TATGAAAGTTGTCCTCCGAATCTTTTCCTTTTCCTTTTCTCTTCACGCGTGCATTGCGTCTTTTGCGGTGAGTATATGCCTCCATGAACTTGTCTCCCATGCTGATGACTTCGTCGACAAACAGGTTGGCTTCAACAAAAGCAGAAAAAGTGAAAAAGTGAGTGATTTTGTACCTCAATTGCGATTGATTGGCTAACGGATGCGAAGCTTCCTGTTAGCAGAACTTTGTTGGGAGAACGAAAAATTTTGAATTGAAAAGTGAGTTGATCCTCTTCTTCAGTTCATGGTGCAGCTCTTCGCTATGCGTTGTAGCCCTGGAAGCACTTCAGGGGTGACTGACCCCATGGCATCGCTCAATTCACTCTGAGCACAAGTGCCGATTCGATTGCAAAGTTCTTTCGCGCTATTTTGCATTTTCATGATCTTTGTTATCCCAGTACAATACTTCTTCGTTCTTTCTGTGTGATTGAAGCATTGGAGCCTTGCCTTCTGTGACTTTTCATTTCCGCCTCCGAATGCTGTTCCTGTTATTGCTGCTGGGCTGTACACATACTAACGTCTCACTAGCATGCCGGACTGGGATGAACTCCACCCCCACTTCGGGAGCTGGGGCCTGGGCTCCTTCTTGGGGGGGTTGGTCGTCATTGTCCTTGCAGGTCTTTTCAAACTGATCGTGCATTTTGCACGCAAGAACAAATGGCTGGATCCCAGTGGTGAGATGATGTGGCGTAGAGAACTGATACACGAAATACAAGCTCTCCGCATGGAGCAGGGCCTGGGAAGGAGGTCCAACCAGGTCCCCGTTGGTGCAGGGGACCAGGCCCATGAAAGTCAGACCCATGAGGGGCAGACCCATGGAGGACAGGCCAATAGGGGCGGCACAACAGCGGTGGCCCAAACGGCACCGCCGGCAGAAGGCCAACTGGCCGATGCCGAAGATGGCGAAGCGCACTAAGATGGGGTTAGGCGCTGGGGCATTCTTGCCAATGGCAGATGTAAGACCCTCTCCAGCGATGAGCTCGCACTTCTACGCAGTGCTGGAGACTAGTAGTCCGAAAGGATGAAGCAAAGACGAGCTCTCAAAACCAAGTTTAGCGGCGAAATACAGCGCAAGCCATCTCATCCTTCATCCCTTCAGGCAAGTGAAAATTCTGTACAGGTGAATGTGGCGCATTTGCAGGTTGCTGATGTGTAATTTCTGGGGGGACATATATCCATGGATTGCATTTGACGTTTGTGGAAGTGAGCCTGTCCATTGATGCAACGATCGAAGGTTGTGACTCCGACAGGATTACCTGAAGATACCCTCCAGGCATCGTCCCGGTTGATCATATTGTAAGTTCACTCAGCTTTTCTCGGCTTCAAACCGACTGCGAATTCCTTGCATGCCGCTATAATCAAAACGCTCAAGTCGCCGCCATATGTTTCGTGTGGCCAGGGCGGTCCACTCCTTCGAAAGGATGCTCCGTCCATCACCGATATCAATCCACCGCGTGATGGAAAGTACATAGCGGCGTCGGAAGATCTGTGGGAACGGCCACGCCATCTCACGAAAATGACGAGCCTGTCGTATCTGTACCATGTACTCGGTGGGACAGAACAGGCAGTGAAGCAGCTCGCTGTCGTGCTCAAACTCGTCGGCTGTCGATGAGGAGAGGTCGGTGACTGCAGCTAGGCATAGCTTGAACAACCATCCACCGCGAGAGGAATGTTGACATGTAATGCCAGTCGTGCTCTGCGGCCAAGGACAAGTGACCTCGTCTCGCGGAGGAAGTGGGCGCGGTATCCAATAGAGAGCACGCACCCTAATCAGCAGCCTGCCATCGACGATACGTGGAATCGAATGACGAGACCAACCCATGCCTGCGTGGTAGTTTGCGTGGAGTGACCTGATGCTGATGCCATACTGTGGTCCGTATCTGTGCGCTCTCATCACAAGCTGGATTGCACTCCAAGTCACGTCAGCACCGTACGGCGCCAGCAGAGTAAATCTGGTCGGCAGGTCGCATTCCCACCGCAGAAAGAAATATACACCGCTCGCACCATCGTTGAGACATTCCCGCCGCCAGCGACGGTGGAAAATATGACATTGCTGGCAGAGGAAGTACCGCGGAAGGCTCTTATCCAGGAATTCGAGGAAGCGCATCCTTTCGAGGGACTGAGATCGGAGATTGAGGTCCACCCAGCATTGTGTCCCGATAAGCGCAAGGGCGCTGCGACACGTCAAAATGAGGCTCGCTGCCGAGGAGAGAGGCAAGTATGAGGCAATCATTTGCCAAAGCTCTGGCGGCAACGTGTCGAAACATGTCCGTTTCGTGGTCTTTTTGGATCTCGTTATTCTTGCAACCATGCTCCTGCAATGACGGAGTATGCGCGCCATCTCGGTCTCGAAATGTCTCAGTACGGCTCGGACTCTGGTGAGATGTCCAGTGCGCCAGTAATTGCATGTATGAAATATCTTTGAGATGAGGTTTGAATCTTAGGGATGGTGAGATTTTAAGAATCGCCGAAAGGTAAATTTTTCATAACTTCGACCCAAATCCCAATATCACTTCTACCATGGTTTCCAGGAGCACTTACATAGTACTCCACCACCAAGAGTCCAAGACTGTACATTCCAAATGGAAACGTCACGCACAACATGGCAGCCAGATCTTGAATATAAAGCTACTATATCGTATCTCCAAATCACCACACCAGCTTCCAATTATCGCTCTAGCTTTACGTTACTACCGGAGCTTACTGACTCATTTCAAATGTTAAGCAATATCACTCACAGCAGGATATTCAGGATGCTACGGCATACATACGATGCTTTTCGATAAATAGGTGGCGGTGATGGTGATATCTACTATGTACATAGTTGGTATGCGGTGGAAGTATTTTGATACTGACTTTTGCGAGGAGATTACCTAGGTAAAATCGGGTGGTGCGGTTACTCCAAGGTTCAGCATAGCACCTTACTTAATAGAGCTAGCTGGCGTATTTTAGGCCTATGGAAGCCCTGGGCGAGATTGGCCCGAACTCGGAAGGTACCGACCGGCGAACTCGGGCGAGCCCCCTCTGGGCAGGCAACTCTTTTCATTTCAATCATGATGTTCACCGTGTTGATTTGATCAAAGAGACAATACATAGTGATAGTCTGACAATTTTAGTAGGTGTCAGCGCACCCACCGCAGCGATGTACCCGCGGACACCTATAATAAAGCTGGAATGCGCCAATGGTCCCATCTGTTACCCTTTTTCAGAATCACAAGGGTTGTTTGACACCGTCTCTTCTGGCGACCGCCATGATGATCTTCAATTCCGCTTCTCGGGCTATTCTTTGCCTCACGACTCTTCTCTCAACGTTGGCTTCCCACGTCTCTGCCAAGCGGAATCATGAGGTGGACGTCTGCGCATATCGGTTGCACATTCATCCAGGTGAATCCGACACGGTCCGGAGATACAGCATCAGGTCAACCATACAACTGTACCAAAGAGGCTTGCTCGCTCGCGCTTATCTAAGGGAGCTCTCCCGTCTCTCCAACGTGTACACCGACGATAGAAGAATCGAAGTCAGGTCATGGGAGTCAAACGAACGTCTCGATATAAGCAGATTCTCTATACAGTTACAAGTCGATTTTGACGAAATTCTCATGATACATGACATTGCGAAACAGGCTTTGGAACTGCCGTTATCTTGCTTAAGTCCTCGTAAGAACATACGTTGCGTATGTCGTCTCCGTAAATCTCCTTACGCCTAATTGTACTGACTGCTCAAAGTATCCGGCTGGACTTAAAAAAAACAATGACTGGGATAGCGCAGGCGATGCAAGATTTGATTCGCGGAAACGTCTATGGTATATCGAAACTGCAGATAGAGGTTAGCGACAGCAATACAGTAACATGATAAAGACAACCTCCGGCTGCCCACTACAGAGTTGCAAGTCCGTCGGGGCTGTGTCCTCGATTGCCGTCGTCAAGGGTGGAGGCATTGCTGCTCGTTCTGTACATATTTCTCTCCTCTAAGTGCTGCCACGTCTTTCCTCTAGGTGCTGCCGTTTGATCTATCAAATTTGCGCACGTGGGTGGTCAGATACTGTGAATATGTAGCGTCTCACAATCTAACCGGCAACAGCTCCGGTAGGCAGGCGGTCAGAAGAGCGGTAAGCACTCAGTGGCCGCCTAAGCTTTGCCTAGCCCTAATAGAGCTAGAGTTCCCATCGGTGAAAAGTATCACCGTCACACTAAGGCGTTGATTTATCGGGATTAGTTTGACATTTGGCCTCACGATTATACCTCGAAGCCGCGTTTTCCACATTATTGCCGACACTGGCCTCAGCCTCCTATCCCGAGAGTAGAACTCTTCGCAGAGCGATCGATCACAACTTCGCGCTTCGAGCTTCGGCAGCTCCATCTAAAGCTCGTGTCGGCAGTGTGCTTGTTGTTGGACCTCGTTCGCTTTCCCAGCGTGCCCCTGGCTGGCGCCAACCTGGCCGCGCGCAATGGGCGGATGGAAGCGATTGGCATTTCTCATCTCATTGACGGCCCTCGCTGTCGATGCTGGTGAGACACAATTGGTATGTGGAGAGGCAAGCTCTGGCATGTAGTCCGGCCTAACCGTATACCAGGACCAGAATGAGGCCACGCGGCAACGATGCGAGGGCATGTATAGCCGCCAGTCATGGGGAGGAGCCCTCGAACCTTTCATCCTCATCAAATTCAAGAATGTAGACGTGGAGGGTGACGCGGATCCCATAGCCAGCTTGGCGATCTTCGAATGGGGAGATGAGCATCTACTCGGCAAGCCCTTGATGCCAGATACGCCGGAACAAGTATGTTTCTTGACTTCCTTCTGCCTACACTGCTTACGATGTCTCTGTAGAGACAATACATATGTGACGACCAGAGCGTCGCGGCCAAACTCTGCAACGAGACGGCCAAAGGCTCCTTCATACTTGCCGATGACGCCGAGAGCATTTCGAAGACCCAGATCCTAACCATGGCTGTACATCTCAAGAAACCCGATGCCATCACGTATCCAGTGAGGAGGACCGGATACTACTGTGTCGGCACCTTTGCTTACACGGATGATGATTACACTGCTCTCGTCGAGTTCAGGAACGCATACGGAGAGTTGCCCGCGGCTCAGATCGCCAAGCTGCCATTCTATGGTGGCTTGACCATCGTCTATGCCGTGGTCGGGGTTTTCTGGGCCTTTCTCTACGTGCAGAATAGGCATGACATACTAGCCGTGCAGAACTACATCACCGCCATCCTGGTATTCCTGGTTGTGGAGATGCTCATGACCTGGGGTTACTACGATTATCAGAACCGGCACGGGTCAACAATCGGCGCAAAGTTCCTGATGGTCGTCGTCTCCATCCTCAGTGCGGCGAGAAACTCGTTCTCTTTCTTTCTCCTGCTCATCGTCTGTATGGGCTACGGAGTAGTGAAGCCCTCTCTCGGGAAGACAATGATTGCTGTCCGTGGGCTGGCCATCGCTCACTTCGTGTTCGGAATCATCTACGTTATAGCGAGTCTGACTGTCAAGCCGGACGAAGCTGGGCCCTGGATCCTGCTCGTCATCCTTCCACTTTCGGCGACACTCACCGCGTTCTACATCTGGACTCTCAACTCTCTCAATTATACCATGAAGGACCTCTTCGATCGGAAGCAGCGTGTAAAGGCGACTATGTACAGGAAGCTATGGTGGTGTATTTTGATAAGCATACTTGTCATTTTTGGCTTCTTCTTCTTCAACTCCTTCACTTTTGTCGGAAGCGGAACTGCCGGCTTCGTCCCCAGCCACTGGCAGACCCGGTGGTTCATCCTGGACGGGTGGCTGAATCTGGTCTACCTCGCCGATGTCTCCTATATCGCATACTTGTGGCGACCGACTGCCAACAACCGCAGATTCGCCATGAGCGACGAGGTATGCTTATCTATCAGATGGAAAGAATGCACCCTGCTGACAGGACCAGATCGCGCAAGACGACGAAGGCTTCGAGATCGCCTCCGTACGGGACTCACTGGACGAAGAGGATGCTCCGCAGACGGGGTCGGGGGGATCTGAAAACGCGCCACCCGCATACGATCCGGCGCCACGAAACAGGGACGAGTCGCACCTACCGGCGCCGAGGCCTCAGAAACCAGTTCAGCTCCCCAGAGATTCTCTGGACGGGGAGACAATCTTTGCTGTTGGCGAAGACGTTGACAAGTGGTCCGACGACGAGTTGGAGGCCCCGGGCAACTCTGATGAGACGAAGAGACTGACCGGCAAAGGAGATTGATCCTTAGCTGGCAGGTCGGGTTTGGCTCAGCGTAACCTTAGCAGCGTCGTCGTCCCGCGTTGATAGCTGGGATAAGCATTGGACAGGAGTTTGGCCCATTGTACTGTAAAGTTTGAGTACCTAGGTAGGATGCTGCTCGGAGGCCGGCGTTACTCTCTGTGTAACCAGGACGCTTTCAAGGGTTCAATCTGTATAAGTGTACTACTGTCAATCCATGGAGTGTACCTAGGTATCAATTTGAGATGATGATTATTTAGATAGCTGGGATGGTTATCAAGGTAGGGGATTTCCTGGAGGTGCCGAGCACCCTGCGATCATTCTGTAGAGCCTGTAGGATTATTATATGAGTATCAACCGGCATCAAAATGAAAGACCTATCAACAACGTCTTATCACCAGTTTGACCGGGAGGCTCCTTAACCTCTGTGAACCCATGAAGTCTCTTTTTACCCATGTAGGTACTCAGACACGCGGTGCACTCCCCAAAAGACCTTGTGCTCCGTACATACCTGCTTGGACCTCCGAACGACATAACCACGACTAATCAACCATGGAAGGGACGCTAGAAAAACGTGTCGTTAACGCAGACCTGAGACAATTCCAATTTCCTAATAAAAACATAATTCCAGCACGATAGTATCTCCTCATCCGATTCCAAGAAGACTACTGAGTACGATCGGGCTGATGTGTGATCTGTCTTATTACATGTTCCTTTGTCGAAGGTTGTATCCACGGAACCCTTTACTACGGCTAAGAAGATCGTGAATGGCGAGCATGCGACTTCATCTTAGGAGTCTGGTGCTTGCAATGCTTTCATTCTTACTAGGCCTACGCGCTCTGGAGATAGGATCGGAACTCGATCTTCGCTCTCGTGAGATCCGACACTCTCAGCGGCAAGCTACTTGCACTTACACGACTTCTCATATTATAAAACCTCCTACAAGCCGAATAAGCTACATCATCTCGATCAACTTACCTAGAAGTCAGTGGAAAACCGCATGCCTTCAGGGAATTATTATGCAACCGATATTGGAATCTATCAAGCTGAGGTGTATTCAAAAGTGGTCAGGGAAGGATTCACTAAGAAGATTTGAAGGACCACTTGATGCTGCCCTAAAGAACGGGCAGTGTCGCATCAGAATCAAGATTACGACGGAGCTAGAAGATAACCAGATGTCTTCGAGATTTGAGGATGATTGCATTCTGGAATCAAAGCCAGAGCTATGTGGGCTTGCAACCGAATCCGTCCTATGGCCTTCGATGTGTTTTGGAATTGAGGTAGGTATATCCCATATCCTGCTCGCTGTTTCACATAGGTTCTCGGACCGCTGCACCAAAAATAGCTAATGTTAGACTTCAGAAACCGGCGGGGACTGATAGGCCGCTAAGAAGTCTCTGGACGCATGAGGAGAACCAACTACTTATGAATCTAAGAGAGAAAAAGGGCCTTCTATGGAGGCAGATTGCCGAGTCCTTCCCGGGTCGAAGCCAGGAGGCGGTGGAGTCACATTACCACAGTGAGCTGAAGGAGAAGAACGAACCGTTAGGGTCCCAGTGGACACCTGAGGAAGACCAGCTCTTAGCAGAGTTACGATCGAACAAGAGCCTCTCGTGGAGCCAAATTATCGAGTTCTTCCCAGGGCGGACTGCGGACGCGGTTAAAAAGCGTTGGTTTTCCAAGCTGAGGGGAAACGGTGTGTCGTCATCGCGTCAGTGGACCCCTGAGGAGGATCAGCTCCTAACAGAGCTAAGAGAGAAGAAGAGCCTGTCGTGGAAGCAAATCATCGAGTTCTTCCCGGGGCGCACCCCGGGCGCGGTGCAGAAGCATTACCAGCTCAGGGCGAAGGAGATGTTGGAGCAGCCGAAGGAGACGCATGAGCGTTCATGGGGCCAGTGGACGCCCGAAGAGGACCAGCTTCTGGTAGAGCTGAAGGAGAAGAAGGGTCTAACAATGAGGCAGATTGTCGAGTCCTTCCCGGGACGAAGCGCGGAGGCGGTGGAGAGGCATTACTATACCCAGCTAAAGGGGAAGACGCCATAGACAGATGAATTGGGAATTGCTTTTTCCATATGGAAGGACAGGAGCACTGCTGCATCTGCATATATCTGTTTCCCCTCTAGCTATGCTCAGTGGCATGTGCATGTCCCGTACGGATACCAGTTGACCGTGTGTGCGTGCTCTTTTGCCTCGCCGTTGGTAGTGTTACGTACCGGTCCTCGTGTCTTTCCCAGATTACAAGCTTCCACACATTACGACCCGTTCCGTTGCGTTGCAGTGTTACCACCAGAAGCTCACGATGGAGTTACACCATGCAAGTCAATTCCAAACCACACGCTGGAATATTTGATCATTGGCCTGAAGGGCTTTCGCCGAGGGCCTGCATGATTCTGCCAAAAGTCCGACTCTAGCTCATGGACACCCCAACGTTACATACATGACTGCCAGAGCGGGGAGCTAGGCGGCGACATGTGGCAATGTGTGGATGCCTGTCGACCGAGAGAGTCGCGATGATGCCTGTTCCTCCTTCCTCCTCGGTCGCTATGAAGTAGGTATAGATCGAATTTAAAACGAAAGACTTGAACACGCGTCTATCAACTGCATTCCAGCTTCCATCTACTCCATACTAACCCCTCAATCACCAACACTGGAACCAACCCTCCTCACAATGAGCACCACCTCACCCACCACTCCTCCGCGCATCCTCATCATCGGCGCCGGCTCGCGCGGCACCGCCTACGCGCGTGCCATCACCGACTCGACCGCCGGCATCGTCGCGGCCGTCGCCGAGCCCGACGCCTTCAAGCGACGCGCCTTCGGCGAAGCCTTCGTCTGGGGCCGCGACGCGCAGCCGCTGCCCGGCCAGGAGTTTCTCGGATGGCAGGACTTTGTGGCGCGGGAGCGGGCGCGGCGTGACGCTGCTGCTGGGGAGGGCAAGGTGGAGGGCGGTGACGAGGGGGAGGGGTTAGGCGTCGACGCGGCTGTGGTGTGCACGCTGGACGAGACGCATCGGGCGGTTGTCGAGGCTCTGGCGGGGTTGCCTGGTCCGGCGCTGCATGTGCTGTGTGAGAAGCCGCTGGCGACACGGTTGAGGGATTGTGTGGAGATGGTGGATGCGGTGATGGAGGGAGGGAGCGAGGAGGGACAGCAGGGCAAGCGGCAGCGGGCGATACTCGGGATCTGTCATGTCCTGCGGTACAGTCCACATAACATGCTGCTGAGAGAGCTGGTCCGGGGACCGCAGGAGGTTGTGGGTGAGGTCGTGTCTGTCGAGCACACGGAGCCGGTGGGGTGGTGGCACTTTGCGCATAGCTATGTCAGGTAAGACTCTGAAGGTGGACATTGAGTGTCCCGACTTTTGGAGATACGGAGAGCTGATTCACGATGGGTTCACAGGGGCAACTGGCGCAAAGAGTCGACGAGTGCGCCGTCTCTCCTGACCAAGTCGTGTCACGACATTGACTTTCTGCTCTGGCTGCTGTGCTCGCCTCCTCCGCACAAGGACACGGCGCCCGCGCATCTTCCCTCCTACGTCTCCTCCACAGGGTCGGTCAAGTTCTTCCGGAACTCCCAGAAGCCCGAGAGCGCGGGCGCGGCTACCAACTGCCTATCGTGTCCCATCAGGACCGAGTGTCTGTACAGTGCGGAGAAGATCTACTGGGACGGTCAGCTGGCGCGTGGGAACACGGGCTGGCCGGTCAAGATAGTTGATCCTGAGATCGAGGACATCAGCTGCAGCAAAGGCATTCACAAGGCAAGAAACAGGCTCATGGAGCGCCTGAGCGAGGACTACGACGCGGCAACGCCCGCCTCGACGGTCGAGAGCCGGCCATGGTTCGGCCGGTGCGTCTGGGAGTCGGACAACGACGTCTGCGACGACCAGACGGTCACCCTGACGTGGGAGGACGACCCGCTGCCGCACGGGTCCGCTCCCTCGACGAAGCTGCACGGCCGCCGGGCCAAGACGGCCGTCTTCCACATGATCGCGTTCACGGAGCGCATCTGCGAGCGCCGCGGCCGCATCTACGGCACCAAGGGCGAGATCGAGTACGACAGCACCTCGATCAGAGTGCACGACTTCGCGTCCGGCCGCACCGTCACGCACCGTGCGCCGCCCAGAGGAGGAGGGCATGGCGGTGGGGATGAAGGTCTGGCGACGCAGTTTGTCCTGGCGGTCGATGCGGTCAAGAATGGCGGTGCGAGCCCGGACGAGGCGCAGAGGAGGTTTCTGGGCTGCTCGGTCGAGGAGGTGTTGCGCAGCCACGCGATGGTGTTTGCGGCTGAGGAGGCGCGCAGGGAGCGGAAGGTGGTTGACTGGGCGACGTGGTGGAAGAGAGAGGTTGAGGGCCGAGCGAAGAGGGAAGGGGTTGGATCATGAACATGTCGACAAGCGGTTCTCTGACATACCGTTCACACGGGTCTCGACTCGCGGTTCAAGGAGGGGTTGAGACGGGAGAGATAGAGACTCAAACTCATTCACGAAAGTCTGATCGCGCTTTGCCCCAGCCAATGGAGAGCGTCCAGCCTTCTGCGACTGCAGTGGTGACTCACTCAGGCCTCAAAGGCTGTTCAGTCTTCTGCAAAGGTGACTCACTCTGCTGTTTCTCAGTCGCGCTCTTAAACACGATGCGTCCGCACCGTGTCGCAACAACGCGTCTCCTCAGTTCGCGCGCGTCGTGCACATCAGAGTCGTGTTGTTGAGAGAGATTCGGTTACTTTCTCGGCCGTACTCCGTACCTCTGCCGATGATCATCCGTTCCGAGATTCGGCCGGGCTAATGTCTATTAATAGCAACCAGACGTCCTCCATAGCCGCCGACGGCTTGAACGCTCTGCATACCAGATAGATATAATCACGGCGGCTATGGACACACTCGCCGCACAGTATAAGGCTCACCTTCGACCTGGGGACACATCGTTTGCTTCAAGGGATGACCCTGAGTCCGCCGTCATCATCGCAGACAGTCCCCTTGCGCCCCGGTACGACTCTGACCGTCGCC
>QQTW01003759.1_pt1 | contig 11265 bp, 9 predicted proteins | sample 1904831 | NCBI WGS metagenome assembly QQTW01 (sample SAMN09435610, study PRJNA476489) | Subsurface metagenome, whole genome shotgun sequencing project.
CACGAGCTTTCCGCCGAGACGAATAACCGTGACTCCTCTTTTCCCCGGTTTTTACTCTTTTCCCTTTATGCAAACGAGCTAGCTACCAGAGGGTTTGTAACATTAGCATTCGATCCTTCCTTCACAGGCGAAAGTGGTGGAGAAGTTCGTAATGTTGCCTCACCTGATATTTTTACAGAAGACTTCAGCGCTGCTGTGGACTATATTGGTTTGTTACCTTCAGTTGACCGTAACCGCATTGGTGCTTTGGGAATTTGTGGTTTGAGCGGTATGGCACTTACTGCTGCTACAAGCGATACCCGGATTAAAGCGGTCGCCACAGCTTCTATGTATGATATGTCTCGCAGCATAAGCCGTAATCATAAAGATCGTTATACAGTAGAACAGCGCAAAAAGGTGATTGATTACCTAAGTGGGCAGCGTTGGACAGATGCGGAGAGCGGTAATTATGCGTTAGGCTTACATGAAGTTCCATTCGACGAAAACGGCAATATTGTAAAAGGAAAGCGTGTGCTTCCCCAAACGCTGCCTAAGGAACCAAACCCTGTTTTAGCTTCTTTCTTTGATTATTACAAAACACCACGTGGTTTTCACCCAAGGTCTATCAACTCTACAACAGCGTGGACTGCTACCACACCCATGTCATTTTTCAATTTTCCGTTGGTAGCAAACATTGAGATGATCTCGCCTCGTCCGATTATGCTGATTGCAGGAGAAAATGCTCACTCTCGTTATTATTCTGAAGATGTATATAAAATAGCTTCCGGGCCGAAAGAATTGGTGATTGTACCCAATGCAGACCATGTTGATTTGTATGATAAGAAGGATGTAATTCCTTTTGATAAACTATCAGCCTTCTTTATCAAGCGTTTCAATGAGGAGAAGGACAACAAAACAGCAGATGTCAATGGAGTAGGTTCAGCAAAAGGATCAAAATAGAGCATTAGATGAATAATGATGAAAACATATTAAGGATTAAACCACCTAAAGGCAACTGCCATGAAATATTCACTGTTAATCGTTTTCTTCCTGTCTTCCTTATTCACCAGTGCAGCCTCTTGTGATAAAGATGCCGCTGTGCTTGCTAACCCTGATGCGGAAAACAATAATGATAACAATACTCCTAACCCTACCGGTAGTCAAATGAGAATTAAGATAGGATCTGCTACCTTCACTGCAACGCTGTATGACAATGCAACCGCAATGGCATTCAAAGCTTTATTACCGATGACCCTTACGATGAGTGAGCTGAACGGAAATGAGAAGTATGTTGATTTAGTAGGCAATCTACCTGCCAATGCAACGAACCCCGGAACGATTCAAAACGGTGATTTAATGTTGTATGGCTATAATACACTGGTGCTTTTCTATAAATCCTTTTCTATCTCCTACCGTTATACTAAGCTTGGACGCATTACTGACATCACTGGGCTTGCTGCCGCTCTTGGCCCTGGAAATGTGCCGGTTAACTTTGAATTGGAGTAAAAATCTGGCAAAGTAAATGGAAGCTGTACAGGTACATTCGTGCCTTGCGCTGCTTTAGTGTTCATAATTTCAAAAACATTTTTTTAAATTTTACCGCCATGGCAACATTCAATTTAAACATCAACGGAAAAAAACAGCAAGTGGACATTGACCCGGCTACGCCAATGTTATGGGTGCTGCGCGACCACCTGAACCTGGTTGGAACCAAGTACGGCTGCGGCATTGCCCAATGCGGTGCTTGCACCATCCACCTGGGCGATGTTGCCACCCGCTCTTGCGTGCTGCCCGTATCAGGGGTAGGCGATAAGGCCATCACCACCATTGAAGGCCTGTCTGAGAAAGGAGACCACCCGGTACAAAAAGCGTGGCTGGAGCATGATACACCACAATGCGGTTACTGTCAGGCAGGGCAAATCATGAGCGCTGCGGCCCTGTTAAAAAGCAATAAGAATCCTAGTGATGAAGAAATTGAAGCTGCCATGAATGGCAACATCTGCCGATGTGCTACTTACATGCGCATTAAAGCTGCCATTCATACAGCTGCCAAATCCACTACCACTCAATCCTAATCACATTATCCTGCTCAACCATGGAATCCGTAAAAAAAACGATAAATCGCCGGTCTTTCCTGAAAGTTTCTGCCCTTGCCGGTGGCGGTATGATGCTCAGCTTTAGCTGGCTGGCCGGATGCAATCCGACAGAAGAAGAAACCTCCACCCTTCCCAAAGAATGGTTTGAGCTAAACAGCTACATTAAAATCGCGGACAACGGCACAGTCACCCTCATGGCTCCCAACCCGGAATTTGGTCAGAATGTCAAAACGTCCCTGCCGATGCTAATAGCGGAAGAGTTGGATATTGATTGGAAGAATGTTGTTGTAGAGCAGGCTGATTTCTTGCCAAAACGGTTCGAACGCCAGTTTACAGGCGGCAGTACGTCGATACAAACGGCCTGGAAACCACTCAGAACCGCTGGCGCTACGGCCAGGCAAATGTTAGTCAATGCAGCGGCGCAAACCTGGAAAGTATCTGGTGGAGAGATTACTACCAAAGACGGCGTTTTATATCATAAAGGAAGTGGCAAAAAAGCGGGCTATGGTGAAATGGCTTCCATAGCTGCCAAGCTTCCCCTTCCAAAGGATGTCCCTTTGAAAAAGGTAGGTGATTTTAAAATTATCGGCAACTCAAAGAAGAACGTAGAAGCCCTCAATATTGTGACCGGGAAACCCATATTTACCCTGGATCACAAAGTGCCTGGAATGCTCATCGCCATGATTGTTCATCCACCTGCCTTCGGCCTGAAAGTGAAATCAGTCGATGACAGTGCAGCACGTTCTATGCCTGGTATTAAAGAGGTGTTTGTGATCAAAATCATGGAGGAGGATTATGAACGTCAAGCGTTCGACACAGCTTCTTTTACAGAACTGGCCGTGGTGGTGGGAAATACCACCTGGGAAGTCATGAATGCCAAGAAAGCCCTGAAAGTGGAATGGGAGCCTACAAAGGAAAGCAATATTATAGTAAATGGGTGGAGAGGAGAAAAAAAGACGGTTAACATTCCGGCAGGTTTAGAGAGCACGGAAAAGCACCAAGCCCTGATGGCCGAAATGGCGAAAAAGCCCGCAGCAGTGCTGCGCAAAGACGGCGATGTGGAAGGTGCATTTAAAAAGGCTGCCAAAGTGATTGAGCGAACCTATACGGCACCCTTCCTGGCGCACAATACGATGGAACCAGTCAACTGTTTTGCGCATGTTACAGCAGACAAAGCAGAGATCTATGCCCCCATTCAGATACCGGATTTCGTGATGAGTGCCCTTACGACCCGCCTGGGTATGCCAAAGGAAAAGATCCACCTCCGGTTGGCCCGTATGGGAGGCGGTTTTGGTTTAAGGTCCTATGGACATCATTTAGTGGAGGCAGCTTTCATTTCACAGAAAATGAATGTCCCGATCAAATTAGTGTACACCCGGGAAGATGATATGACCTATGGTATTTACCGGCCTACCTACACGGCCACCTATAAAGCTGGGTTGGATGAAAAAGGTAATTTGATTGCTTACTCAGTGAAGGCGGGTGGTATTCCGGAAGGGCCGCTTGGCTACTCTCAAAACCGCTTTCCAGCCGGTGCGGTGGACAATTACCTGGCCGAGGAATGGATGCTCAACTCCAACATCACTATCGGGTCTTTTCGGGCGCCCCGCTCCAATTTTCTCGGAGGTGTTGAGCAATCTTTCCTGGATGAAGTAGCCGAGCTTGCAGGGAAAGACCCAATTGAATTTCGCCTCGAACTTTTTGAACGTGTTAAGAACAAGCCGGTTGGTAAAGACAATGACTATGATGCAGACCGTTATGCAGGTGTATTGAGACTGGTGAAAGAAAAGTCTAATTGGGGCAAGGCTAAAAATGGCCTGCACCGGGGTGTTGCCGCCTATTTCTGCCACAACACCTATGTGGCTGAAGTGATTGATCTGAGGATGCAAGGAGAGAAACCCATTTTTGAAAAAGTATATGCGGCCGTTGATTGCGGTGTTGTGGTCAATCCTGACGCGGCAGTCAATATGGGCGAAGGGGCTATTATAGATGGTATCGGAAATGCCTTATATGGGGGAATGACGTTTAAGGATGGAGTTCCGCAAAAAAATAACTTCAACACGTACCGTATGATCCGGCATAGCGAAGCACCAAAGTCTATTGAAATACATTTTGTAAAAAATGAGAAAGACCCAACAGGGCTTGGTGAACCCCTGTTTCCGCCCATTTTTGCTGCCGTAGCCAATGCCTTGCATAAGGCAACCGGAAAGCGTTTCTATGAGCAGCCGTTTGGAAAACAACTGGAGTCTTTTTCACCTCTTACATAGCCGTAAGCAACCCTATTGCCGTTAGTTATACCACTTCCATTCACGAAAAGAAAAAGATACGTCTGTTATGAGAAGAATATTATTAATTACCGCTATTGCAAGTGTTTTCACTTCTTGCGGCGGAAAAGGGAATGAACGTGAGGATGATGCAGATACTACGGCAACCAGCACCACGCCTCCTGCCAGACAGGATACAAATCCTATAGGACTCATGATGGGTGATACAACGATCGGTATAAACGATAGCCTGAAAAATGGTAACCCCAAGAAGTAAGCTGCCGCAAAGGGTTGGGAAATAGGAGTCTAAAGTCAAGAGTCAGTGTCTGTATTTGCAAACGTTTTTTTATAAAACCAGATTTTTTCAAATACCCATGCCAGCTAAAACATATATCAGATAAACTTAATAATTATGGAAAAGATAAGAACAACAGCCGAAGGGGCAACCACCATCAACACAAAAAGTGTAAAAGCCTTCGGAACAAAGGCAGCAGAAGCACCTTTGCAAGGGTTAACCATCAACCGCAGACATACTACATCCCATGACGTGGAGATGGATATTTTGTATTGTGGTGTTTGCCATTCCGACCTGCATACAGTAAGAAATGAATGGCATGGTACTATCTACCCTTGCGTCCCAGGGCATGAAATCGTCGGTAGAATTGTACGTGTCGGAGATCATGTGACTAAATTCAAAGTGGGCGATGTGGCCGCGGTAGGCTGTCTGGTAGATAGCTGCCGGAAGTGTGAGTATTGTAAAGAGGACATGGAACAATATTGTGAAAAAGGCAATATTCAAACGTACAATTCCCCCGATAAATACCTGGGTACCCAAACCTATGGCGGGTATTCAGAAAGCATTGTGGTAGATGAAGCTTTTGTTTTACGGGTACCCCAAAACCTTGACCCGGCAGCTACAGCACCATTGCTTTGTGCAGGCATTACTACTTATTCTCCACTTAAGCACTGGAATGTAGGTCCCGGCAAAAAAGTAGGTATTGTGGGCATTGGCGGTTTGGGACACATGGCGGTTAAACTTGCCAAGGCTATGGGGGCAGAGGTGATTGTATTCACCACTTCCCCTTCCAAAGTGGAAGATGCCAAACGCCTCGGGGCTGATGATGTGGTGCTGTCAAAAGATGAAGCGCAAATGAAGAAATATGCCGGAAAGCTCCATTTTGTGTTGGATGCCGTTTCTGCACAACACAATATCAATGCGTACTTGAAGCTTTTACGGGTCGATGGTTCATTGGCTTTAGTCGGTGCACCGGAACATCCGCTTCCGGTAGCGGCATTCAGTCTCATTCCTTTCCGCAGGAATCTTGCCGGTTCCATGATTGGCGGTATAGCCGAAACACAGGAAATGCTTGACTTCTGTGGCAAGCACAATATTGTTTCAGACATTGAGATGATTAATATCGGGCAGATTAATGAAGCTTATGAACGCTTGCTGACAGGGGATGTAAAGTACCGCTTTGTGATTGACATGGCATCCTTGAAAAAGTAAAGCTGCTCGAAAGCAAAGCGTATTAATAAATTAAGTTGGATAAGATGCCTTTAGTTGGTGGTGTAACCCTATGAACCCACCAATTAGGGAACTATTGATGTATCATAAAGATGGAAATAAAAGCCTTGCTATTCACTAACTAAATTGTTATAAATACATGAGACAAAAAGATTTAGCCTTATGAATAAACCAACTTATAAACTGCTAGTAATCGTGGTAGTGTCAATCCTTATTTCACTCTTTACAACCATTCATTCAAAAGCAGTATTCATGTTTCCAAAAACCAACGTGTTGCCCGATGAAACATTTACTGTAACACTTGTTCCAGCAGAAAATGGCTCTTATACAATTACTCCCAAAATTCCAGCTGATGGCAAAATTCCGGCTGGCACCGTATTAACCGTTACCGCAAAGCCGTCATCTGATTACAGTTTAGATGCAATTTACTACACGGTAAAGGGAGGCATGTGGGGAACTACGAGCTATGAGAGTTTTTCGCCTATCATGAAAATAACGGTCACCAAGGACATGACTGTAGGAGCAGCATTTGTTGAACGTTCACTTGTGGAGAACATAAAAGTAACGCAGGACATCGTTTATGCCAAGCCTGGAGTTAAGCCGCTGAAGTATGATGTCTTCTCACCGAAAGGTGCCCGGAATCTTCCATGTATTATTATTATTCATGGTGGCGGCTGGTCTTCAAACAATGAAGATATCATGCGGGGCCTGGCCCGTGAGTTAACAAAAGAGGGTCGCTATGTGGTATTCAGCATTGACTACCGTTGGATTAACAAACTGGACGGAGAGACTGAGCCAACCTACATGCATCAGTTAATTGAGGATGTGTTTGGTGCCATCGCCCATATCCAGGAACATGCTACCCGCTACGGTGGCGATCCAACCCGCATAGCCGTTACCGGCGACAGTGCAGGCGGACATTTGGCCGCAGCCGCAGCCACACTTGGTCCTTTGATTGGCAATGGAGGTTTTGGAGAACGTAATGGTATTTATCAATATTTGCCCACCTATATGCCCAAAGGAAAATCTGTTGAAGGGGTAAAGAAAGAAATTATTCAGGCAATCAAGGCTGTGGCTCCGAGTTATGGCCCATCTGAAGCGTCTGACTTTAAGATGTTCGTTGAACAAACGGACAAAGGGTATTGGGAGGCAATTTCTCCTATAAAACATGTTCCCAACGTGAGTGAACGCGCCATTCCACACTTTATCGTACGTGGCAGCGAAGATGAACTTATACCACATGAAATGGTGCAGCGCTATACAGAGGTGTTGAAGGCAGCCGGACAGAGCGTAAACTATATTCAAGTGGAAGGTGCAGGACATGCTTTCTTTGATTGGAAACCTGATACGGCAACCAGAGCAACATTTGCAAAGTACGGTGTCAAGTATGCTGCCCAAATGCAATCCTTTTTCAACAATGTTTTCAGCAAGGGTTAATAGCCGGCCATTGCCTTTTTTGTACAAAGGTTTCACTTTTCAACTGTATTGAGCCAGCCAAGTAGACCGAGAGGGATGTATGTATAAAATCCGGATTAGTAAGAGCAAGATTCAGGTTCATCGAAAAATTATAAACAACACAAAAAGCCATGCAGAGCAAAACCACTATTGCCCTTTCATTCACAGCTCTCCTTTTACTGATGATCACCTTTCTTGGCTGCAGTGGCGACAAGAATCCTACTAAGAAATCAACATCAAAGGGTTCAGCCCAGGAGCCGATATTTCCCAGAGGTGAAAAAGGTCCGGCATCGAACTTTACCGGTAATGCGTATAATACTCCCCTTCTGCCCAATGACTCTACCTACCATACACTAGTTGGCAATGTCTACTTCGAAAAGGGAGCAAGGTCCAATTGGCATGTACATCCGGCTGGACAGATTCTTATTATACTCGATGGCGAAGGTTATCACCAGATGGAAGGCGGGCCAAGGCAAACGATGAAAAAGGGTGACATAGTGAAATGTCCACCGAATGTAAAACATTGGCACGGAGCAAGTGAAAAGGGGAACCTTACCCAAATGTATATATTGCCCAATACGGAGAAGGGAATTGTGACATGGTTGGAGCCCGTCACAGATGAGCAATATACATCCATGAACAACTGATTACAGCAGGTTTCTAAGTGGAGCCTGCTTACCAGAACAAACTACACAATGATAGAAATTATCTGAATAAGTTCTCAGCTTCCGGCAAAGGTCCGCAGGATTGTTTACAGGCTCAGTCCGGCTTGATCTTTCCCAATAAATACTGGAAGCTGCAACATTCATAATTTAACTCCCAATGAATAATCAAGCAGATCATCTAGATATTTTCCAGCGGATGCAATTAGGAGAACCCTTGCGAACGGATGATCCGGAGTATCCCAGATTTGCAGAAGTCGTTTCCCGTACGATCCGGCTGATAACTCATATGAACGCTTCCGTTCAAGATGTAGACCAAGTACGATTGCAACTGAGTGAAATTACCGGCACGGAGATAGATGCCTCCACCACTATCTTTCCTCCCTTTTATACCAATTTTGGCCGCTTTATTAAGCTGGGTAAAAATGTGTTTATCAATCATGCCTGTTCCTTTCTGGATTTGTGCAGCATCACTATAGAAGATGAGGTGATGATCGGACCTAAAGTCAACCTCATCACCGAGAACCATCCGTTAGAGCCGGGTGACCGGAAAACGGTACTGCTCAAACCCATTGTGGTGAAACGCAATGCCTGGATTGGTGCGGCTGCTACCATTTTGCCGGGAGTAACTATTGGAGAAAATGCGGTCGTGGCAGCCGGAGCAGTCGTCAGTAAAGATGTTCCTCCGAACACTATCGTAGCTGGCATTCCGGCTAAGGTGGTCAAAACGTTATGATTGGTTTAACTCCAGTTGAACCAATCAGCAATCACAGGTAAGTTGCTTACCACTACAATTTATCTGCAAACTGATTCCGCTAAAAACAAGGAAAGGAGATTGCCAGGGAAAGTAAACTAAGTAACCTCCACCTTCCACTACAGGACTAGTTGAATGATTCATGGGCATGCTTTACAAGTATAAAATTGGGGCAGTAAGAAGTTGGTTAGTAAAAACATGAATTAGAGCATATTTAAATTGTAAAGTTAACGTCTAAAGTATTGAATGTTGTGGGTATAGCTTGCTTTCTTTATTAACATATTCAATTATTTTCAAAGCAGTTGATGAAACCGTGAGTTGGACGAAGCTAATCTTCGATGTGTCATGGCTACAGGGCAAATAGGCCAATGTTTGAGTCGGCTTGTATGCAAGAGACAAAGCATGGCCCGCGGTTTTTTCAGGCCTACACGCATGGAATTGTATTTATTTCATAAATATTTGATAATCAATAGCTAAAAATAGCCAGATAAAGTACACTCAGCCTATTAACTATTAAACTTTTCAATACAAATATGCTCAGTCTGAGTTGCTTTTAGGAAAAATACTTCGCATAAAACTGTTGTTAAGCCGGTAACTTTCTACAATTTCTTTTTTTTCCGGAATGGCTCCTTCTATTTGAATCCAGCCGGTATAAGTAATATCATCTATGGCTTTGCGTACTTCTTTAAAGTCAATTTTGCCTTGCCCCAGCAAATAACCGTTTTCTTTGGCATGAATTTCACAAATCTGGTTTTTTCCCAGCCAGCGGATTTCTTCATAAATATTATAGCCCATCTGGTGGGAGTTGGCTACGTCGTAATAGACCTGCACATTTGCGGACCCCACTGCTTTGATAATGTCCATATGTTCGCGGGCACTCAACCACGATTCTATACCTAAAATAATACCTGCCTTTTCCGCTTTGGGTGCTATTTTTTGCAAGCGTTCAATCACTACCTTCTGACCTTCTTTATCATTTTTTAGATCGCCTTTGTTGAAGAATGCAAGCAAGACCGTTTTAACACCAATGGCTTTGGCTACATCAATGCTATCGCTTACCCAGGCTATGGTACGTGAGTCAGATTTGTAGGGCACATTGTTCAGCTCACCTATGGCCAGTCCGCCAATACGAACTCCATAGTCCATGGCTGCTTTCTTATAAGCTTCCTGTATGTCTTTCCGGCGCAGGTGCATGTTGTTGTCTACCGTACCCAAGCTTAGTTGTACACCATCCAGGCCTATTTGAGCTGCCAGTTGTATAGCATCTACCGAACTTGCCTTACCTATAGACCAATCGCAGGCACCGATGTTGAAACGGGCGAGGGGCTTTTTGCCGGATAAAGATTTTCCCAGTAAGTCTGTGTATAAGCTGCTTATACCAGCCAGGGCAAGGGTGTTTTTGAGCAAGGTTCGTCTGGAGAGCATCGGTTTAATCTTACGTTTAAAAAGCCGGTAACTTAAATTTTAAGATCATTACAAGTATTTAAATAAGTAGGAGGTCAATAGTCTTTAGATAGATCCCTGATGGTCAGCAGATGACTTAAAAAGCATGTTATACATAAGTAGGTCCTGCTACTCAACTGATAAGTAGGACTTACCATTACATATAAAGTTTATGGGTGAAAACTAGCTTATAAACCATCATATATATACGTTAGGCTTTTATACATTAATTTCGCTACTTACCTGATGATATCAGCACAAGCTAGGGCTCCTGACTCACAATGGTTTCTTTGAACTTGGCATCTATTTCTGGTGTCAGAAAGTCAGCCGTACTGGCTATACCTTTCATTCCGGCTCTTAGAATGGCATCATCAGGCACTTTTACAAGAGGCGTGTAGTGCGATGGGGGTTCGTTTTTGTATGACTTATTGCTGACAAGGTTGTAGGCAGAAATTAAGGACCATCTGGAGTTTTCACTCAGGTTTGCCTCAGAACGGTGCAGAATATTGCAATGGAAGAACAAAGTATCTCCAGGTTCAAGTTCTACATACACCAGTTCCATGCGTTTTAAAGCTTCTTCCACTTTTTCCATACTGGCACCCACTTGCCCACCTGCCATGCCATGTTCTACCCTGTCCATTTTATGCGAACCTTTGATTACCTGCAAACAGCCATTTTCTACATTGGCAGCAGTTAAGGCAAGCATCACACTTACCATATCCGGGAACAAAAAGCCATTGTTATACCAATATCCATAATCCTGATGCCACTCCCAGGCTCCGCCCAGTTTGGGTTCTTTCTGCATAAGCTTAGAGTGATAATGTGCAGCCTTTCCACCTAAAATCATTTCTACCGCATTTACCATACGCTCGCAACGGCTGTACATGCCATACACATCGTCTTGCGGGGTGTACCACAAGGCCAATTTTGTACGTAAGCCTTTGCTATCGTTAAAGTCGAATGACTTCTGGTTAATTACATTGTCTTGTGTGGAAGTACCATAAATTAACGCAACTTCTTCTTTAGAAAAGAAATCCTTAATAACCACGTATCCGTCACGGTCAAATATTTCTTTATCTGCCTGGGT
>QQTW01003760.1_pt1 | contig 11264 bp, 13 predicted proteins | sample 1904831 | NCBI WGS metagenome assembly QQTW01 (sample SAMN09435610, study PRJNA476489) | Subsurface metagenome, whole genome shotgun sequencing project.
GGTCCTTGTCAACTGCACGGTCGAGTGGACAGGGAAAAGTTGGTTGAAAGGTAGGCCTTGACCATCGTGCTTTTGGCAGCATCGAAGTTTACAGTGTTTCAGGACCCATCGAGAAAGGTGCAAATGACGGACAGCAGACTTATGCGGATGATCTTATGAAAGCACTCAAGGCCGGCGTCGTCTCAAGAGCACGAGCAGGCACTGGAGGGTCAAAGCTCAAGAAAGGCAAAAAGAGGAAAGGAGAGGGCGACGCACCGGAGACCTCAGTCGTGGGGAAAGCCCAAGAAAACGCGGCTTCCAAACAGGACGACAGCTGGGGCGTTTTCGAACCTTTACATGGCATCCTTGGCCCCGTGGGTGATATCGTCATGCCTCTGGTCAGCTCAAACATGATCATTGGCCTCCTAGTATTTCTGCTACTCGTCAGCTGGTTCCGAGGACCAAAAGCACGGCCTGCCGGAACTCAGGTGGGATTCTCGACCATGTCGAGTCCAGAGCGTGTGGCTGCGTACGAGGAAATTTGGCGGACGGAGGAGAACGAGTTATGGAAATGGTTAGAGGATCGGATGGGAATGCACGATATCTCGAACGTAGCTTCAGGCGAACACAAGTCGCCGTCGGAGATCCGGGTACAGAGGAGTCGATATCTGCAAAGTCAGGGTTTCAAAGCTAGGATGGCGGAGAAAGCGATGAATGAACGGGAAGTTGATCATGCTATTCGGGTGACGGAGGAGAAACTGGCAGCATTGAAAGCGGCCGTGCAGCAGCAGAAGAAGGAGAAACATGAAGAGATACCCCAGCAGTCACAGCCGCCGTCAGAGGAGGCTGCTGTGTCCGAGGACGAGAAATTGTAGATAATCATAGCGATCACTGAAAAGGGTCTCGACCGAGACGAATTGATGTATGCAGTACTGTATACCAATTAATTGCTCCGGCAATCTGACTAAGGTTGCGGTTGTCGGCGAAGACATAGTCGGTTGGCTCTCCTGCCATTATTCTCTACCTCAAGATAGGTTTCTATATGTTGTATCTGGATGTTGAGGGAACAAGGGCGCCAGGTCACGTGGCCATTCTCCCCCGCAAAGACTTATCGATATGGCAATCGTACCTCAGGTGGGCTTCCGGTTGTCATCTCTCCAAGCAGTCAATGAGTTACAGCTTCGAGTCCGTTTAACCTACCCTACAAAGATTATATTGATCACACTGGACGCGCCTTGATCAATCTAGAGCAGTATGCCTCCCATACCACCATTATTCAAGCTTCCAATTGGGCCCAGAGGCACCATTACCTGTACTCAACCCTCGCAACGAGTCTACCTTCTCACCTTCTACTCTCCGCCAGATAATCGCCTCACCCCAGAGTTTTGCGGAGCCTTTGTCCTAGCCCTCGATATCCTAGATCGTCGTTTTGAGAAAGGCCTTGTAGTAACAACGTCCGCCATCCCCAAATTCTACAGCAATGGTTTAGATTTCGAATCCGCTTTCAAGTCCAAATCCTTCTTCCCTGAGATTCTATATCCATTGTGGAAACGATTGTTGACGTACGTCTTCCCTGGACATTCCATCGGAACCTTGTCGTGGGGCCTGCTTGTTAAACTAATCTTGACATCAGCTATCCCATGCCCACCGTTGCCTTGATCAACGGCCACGCCTTCGCTGCCGGCATCATGACTGCTATGATGCACGACTATCGTTTCATGAACCCCCATCGCGGCTTCGTTTGCCTTAATGAACTCGAATTTGGCGCCCCCCTCAAGGCTCCCATGTCGAGTATCTTCCGGCAGAAGCTACCGAATCCAAACACCTACCGTACAATGGTGCTGGAAGCGAAGAGGTTCAACGCACTCGAAGCGCTGCAAGAAGGTATTGTTGATGGATTGGGCATGGTCCCAGAAGTGTTGAAATTCGTTCAAGAGATGAGACTTGTGGACAAGGCCAAGAGTGGGATTTATGGACAGTTGAAGGCTGAAATGTGGAGAGAGACAGTGGGCTATCTGGAAGATCATGTAGGCACTGAAGTGGTAGTTGAGGACAAGATACAGGGGGGGAAACAATGTCAAGAGCAACGTGAGCAGAGAGTTACCGAGTGGGAGAAATCTAAAGAGCATAAGGGAGCAAAGTTATGAGACTGCAGGCTTGCACCGAAGACGTCTTCAAACGCTCTTGATATAGCGACTGCCCCCTATCTCGCTACGTCTCCGTTTTTCGCGGCAACATCTTCAAATTCACCATCGCAACATTCGTCATCCTATCATCCTCACAGCCCCTAATCATCTACCCGAGGATATTTGCCTTACCCCGATCGAACATTGGAAGCAGTGCAGAGACTATTCAACCACAACAACGAAGCGATTCCACCTAACATAGGATCAACACCAACCACAGCACACGCGCAATCAAGTTCCAGAGCGAACAGCAATCGAACATGTTCATCCCGCCTACAAGCAAGAGAAAAAAGGGGAGAAAAGAATAGGGACACATATTAACCGACACGTTAGCCCAAACTCACTGTCCCTCAAAGTCCCCTCCTTGAACGATCCAGAAGCCAAGGTGCTACACACCCCGTTTATAGTCGCCCGACCACTACCTTTAATCCAACGTGTACCCCGTCGGGTCCATAAAGCAATTCCATGTAGATGGATTCGGATCTTCCCAACGGTGCCCACTTGAACGTAGCACGTTGATTGCGAGGGATCGCAGGCCGACGGTGATGGTGATGGTGTGGACGCAAGAGTAGGTGTCTGGGGAAGGGACAGTCCCAATGGGAGGGGATGGGGAAAGTATGTCATGATGTTGTGGACGATTTGGGAGTGAAATCGCAGGAAACGGTTGCGGACGGCAAGGTTCGAAGAACACTCTTCTACCAATACGGAAGCTGAGCACAATTTCCTACCATATCATTTCTTGTCGTGGCTACAGTATGTATGCGAGAGCAAGGCAGCTTTTGTGCGTGATCTTTAGTCACAGTCAAAGTTAACGAAAGAATATAGTATCATCAACGCATCACTTTCTGACTATTTCTTCTTCCCAAAAGCCTCATTCCCTCTTCTCGTAGCTTGAATTTCTGAATCTTACCGCTGGCGGTTTTGGGATAATCATCCACCCAAAAGACATATTTCGGTACTACAATATTGATAACCTTAGCGATAGGGTTCTCTGATTAAATAACTCAGGAGTAGATACTGATAAGAGAGGGTCGTACTCACCTAGATGAGCGCTTAGTTTCTCGCGAACCCATTCTCTTAGTTCGTTCTCCTCTTCCTCTGCCCTCGAAGAAGAAGAAGACGCATCTATCCCTCCCACTGTCGCAGCAGCAGCAGCAGCACGGATGACGAAAGCCGCAATCACCTCGCCGTATCGCTCATCGGGGATACCCACCACACTGACATCCTTGACTTTCGGATGTGCGAGAAGGCAGTTTTCGATTTCGAGGGGGTGGATGTTTTCGCCGCCGCGGATGATGAGATCTTTGATCCGGCCGGTGATCTTTAGATAGCCGTCTGCGTCTATGAGGGCTTCGTCGCCGGTCTGTGTGTATCAGAATAAAAGGATAAGTTATTTTTCGGACGAAATCGGTCATAGATTCCTAACCGAAAATACCAAGAAAGAAGGAAGACAGGACGAAGACGGTGATAAAGACGAAGACTCACATGCATCCACACCTTCCCCTCTTCATCCGCAACCATAACCTCTTTGCTCCGTGCCTCATCATTCCAATACCCGCGCATAACCAAATACCCAGATACCGCCAACTCCCCTTTCTCCCCGACGGGCAACACCCGCCCCCGATCCAGCGGATCTACAATCTTAGCCTCCACGTGTGGAAGTAACCACCCTACACTATCGATGCGCTTTTCCATGGGATCATCCGTCGTCGTCATGGCCGAAACGGGACTCGTCTCCGTCATGCCGTAGCAAATGGTCAATTCGGTCAGATTCAGCACATTATGCAATTTCCGCATTAATTCGGCGGGGATGCTCGATCCCGCCGCTATCCCTGTCCGGAGGTGCTCGAATCCGGTATGGGGCAGCACCGTGCTGGTGGTGGTGCTGGTGGTGAGGATCTCAAGTTCAGCGAGAAACATGGTGGGGACCCCGTATAAAGCTGTACACTTCTCATCTTGGACGGCTTTTAGAGTGGCGAGGGGGTCGAATGCTTCCGAGGGGAAGACGATGGAGGAGCCGTGGGTTGCGGTGGCCATGTAGCCGAGGATGCTGCCGAAGCAGTGGAATAGCGGTGGCGGGCAGCAGATGATGTCGGTAGGGGTGAGGAGCATTCGGTCGCCGATACTTTTGCCGTTGTTGAGGATTGAGCGGTGGGTTAGGCAGGCGGCTTTGGGGAGGGAGGTGGTGCCGGATGTGAATTGGATGTTGATGATGTCGGTTGGGGATAAGGATGGGTCGACGTCGAGGTTGGTGGAGCCCTCATGTTGGAGGAGGCGATTGTAGTTGAGGAGGGATCTCAGGCTTTCCGTGTCAACGCGGCCGTCTGAGTTTTCTACGAGGACGACTTGGTTTAACGATGGTACTGCTCTTGATTCAAGCTTGGGTCCGTGGAGATCTGGAATGATTTGCTGCAGAAGAGGCAGATTGGACCGCGGAGGCCTTCGAGCAAGATTAGTCTCGGCTCCAATGACGAGATGAGACGCTTCCAGATGGTTGAGGGCTGCAATTACTTGGGTTGCATTGAACGCAGGGTTCAATGGGACCTTGCCTTGAGTCAGCGACAAGTCATTGGACTATGTTGAAGGCTGGCAATCCGATAATTGCCAACTGAGATGCTCTAGTCTTTCATTCCATCTCTCCACAGGTCTCATCAAATACTCACCAAAATAGCTCCCAGCTTGAAGACCGCATAAGTAGCCTTACTCCATGTCAGTTTCCAATCTGATGTTCCAATATCTTCACCATCTGGCTTCCAAGTTCATACAATAGCGTATTCAATATTATTCCCCAAGCCCACAGCCACGCGATCCCCCTTGTTCACCCCAACGCTCCGTAATCCTCTTGCGAGAGCATTGCTTTTCCGGTCAAGGGCATCATATGTCAGACGGGTCTGCTGATGCCTTGAGACGATTCTATCTAGTCGCCATTGTTCAATTGCTGCGCGAGAATCTGGTTCTGTTCAAGGCAGCTTACGCCGTACGGTCACCAAACTGCGAGACTATGCTGGCGAAATGCTGGCCTATTGTTTGTTCAAGAAGGGGAGGCTATAACGTGTCAGATCTATTCGATTCGATGTTGCACTGGAAGACCAGCTTACTGTGGACGGACCCCGAGCGTAGGATTCCGTGAGCAACTGCCGTCGCTGGGAAAGGACTATAGTACTTGAGATGGGGCGACAACAGGGCCATACGCGATTCAGAGTGCGCCGTAGAGGCTGGCGCATGTTTGGCGATCATCGGGCTGCACTTGTTGTTAATTGAAGGGTACTTCGTACTGAAAGGATAAATAAGAGGTCGGGGGCGACGACGATCATTCAAAACCCTCTCGAAATAAGAAAATGTATTCTACGAAGGACTGCATTCTCAGATATTGATCGATAAGGCGATCGAACACCACAACTATTAAATGCTAACTGTCTGGTCACTATTCAATCTATAGAAGTGTTGACCTAATAAACATATGATATCATGTGTTACCTTCTATCCTATATTAACCACCATCCTCGGCCAGAAGATAGCCTTTACCAAATGCAAGGCGTCGCCGAATATCTGCCACGGATTCCTTGCCCACCCTTGGACGCCATTACTCATGTCCACGTACTGAAACAGATTTCGACATGTTCGAATGAAAATTGTTAGTTAGTAGCCACCATCTTCCCCAATTTCTGTTTGTCTCCCGAAAAGGTCCAGAAACGACTGAGCTTTTTCCTCAAACCAGGTTTCTTCGTCCCGCCCGCTGTCGCCGTAATCGGTCGAGGCAAATCATTAGGCTCATGGGTTGATTTCGCAAGCATCGATCTGCTGGCTTGATCGATAGTATAGAAACTGTTGCCTTGGACGAGTGGATGGGCTTGCAAATGTTGTGATTCACTGATCGTGCCATTCCTCATCTTTTCATCAACTGCCCTTTTAAGGTCGGCTTGCCTCCGAATATCCTCAGGATTGCTCACGTTGCGGACGATGCCGGTTGGTCTCACCGTTGCGGGAGGTTGAAGTGCTCTCGCGTTCGGCACGCTCTTTGCCCGATTGTTACCGCCCATGAGCTGTGCGATATGGGTTTGCTTGGGTTTCTTCTCCTTGTACGAATCCAAACCAGGCAGGGCGGGTAGTGCACGATTCAGATTGACGGCCCCATCGGGTGCCGTGCTGGTAGTGGGCTCCGGTTCTACTTTGGCGCTGCGGAATGAACTCCAGCTGTTTTTGCTCTTCAGCCCCTTGACTCTTTGCCATGTATTGGACTTATTGCTTCTGATACTTCCGCTACCGCTGTGAGTTCTGGACAGGTCGTATTCCGAGCGCATGCTGTCCATACTAACTCGGGGCTTGATGTAACCCCGGACGCCCTCCAAAACGCTTTCTGCTATGCTGCCGGCTCTGCTACTAGATCGTTGTATTGTCGCTCGACTAGCAGGCCTCGCTGCCTGCCCTGAGCTTTGATATTCTGCTCGTCGACGAGCAAGTTCTTGAGCCATCCATACTTTGGCTGTGGCATCCGCGATGGAAGATGAGTCGGGGTCAGGCTCTGATGCACGGCCTGCAGTGTAAGAAACTCGCTTGTCGTCCCCTGGGGTGATAGCCAGAGAGGTCTGACCAGTTGAGGGGCGGTTAAACTCATTGTAGGTAGTCGTACTCCTTGACGTGGAGTTACTCGACTCCACTGATGGGCCGGAATAATCTATGCAGGCAGCAGCAGAGGTTTTGGGCCGAGTGTCCATAGCAGTACGTATAGAGTCCAAAGCCTCGTTTCGATCTTCCGGCTTCTTGCAAGATGCTTTGGTATGGCCTGGTTCCAGTGGCTCAAAGGTCGGAATACCAAGGTAGCTGGACGAGGGCTTTCGGACACAGGTCGTTGCTTCGAAGTTGGAGGCTGCGTTCTGCGGGACATGACGATAAGGGGTGGACTCGACTGCGTCATTGGTGGAGTCACGTTTGCGGTAGGGGCGAGTCGATACCCTTCGTTCCTCTTTCACAGCGGTTTTTTCTGCCTGAGCCTTCTGAGCGTCACGTTCGGCAATGTATTTCTTGAGCATCTCTCGGTGATCGGGAACGTCGTCGTACTCTGGCGGGTTCGTCTCATTAACGACAATGGCACAACATACTCGAAGCTCAGCGATTACATGAGGCGGAATGACCGGACGTTCCATGCAAGAAGGAGTTGGACTGAAGGGCGGTGAATCAAGCCCTTCAGGTGTGATGGCATCTTCGGCTGTTGCCGAGGAGAGCTTCTTCAATGATTGTTAGTGAAAAGTCGTATAAGTACACGATAGAGACGTGAAGTCCCCTTCAGTATTTGCATGTGAAATTGTCGACGAGGTTCCATTACGTACCAGCCGAAGCGACGACAAAGAAAACTTCCGCTTCATGTTAGGAGCGTCCTCTCGTAGAAGTTCTGTTTGGTTCGAAAGAAGAGAAAGCGGCGAGCGCTGCAAAATCGCGAGCAATCCAAACAAGCACTGTCTGAGTAGGGTGTCCTAGTGACGAAATTCGAAGCTCTGGCGCGTTGAGGGAGAGACGACAATTCTCGAAGGTGGTCTTTAGTCTACACAGCCGAGTATCGAACGGCACAGTCGGCGTAGATAGCCTCAGAATGATAGAAGGAAAAAGCCAATCTGTTATCGGAGGATGTACGGTCAGAGTCAGGATGAAGCTCGAGGGGATTATTGAAAAGCGAACAAGATGCGCAATCAGGAGAAACAAGTTGTCAATCGTTCGCCCGCATGTTTCCTCGATCCGTCGGCGTCGATTGGAAGGGCAATCTGAAGGCGTTGGAGGAAACCAATAACACTTCGGTATTCATACGCGACTAGCTCTTTTAAGCTTTCGTCCCAACCTACCTTAACCTAGAGGTACGGTCCAGCCCCCGATCTAGCCATGAAACTAAACCACCAACATGCCTGGCTCATTTTCTCTTTCGCCCCATGTCCCATGCTTTGCTCTCTGCAAACCTCCTCGGACCGCATTCCATTCGCTGATCAGGATCAGCTCTAATTTATCGTGTTACTCTATAACTTATGGCAGGATCTATGTGGATCTCTTGCTCATGTCAATCGCTGATTGGACGCTTGGGCGAGTAGCATTTGACTTTTCGGACCCCAGTCATCGAATCTTCGACGGCCCTGTCGAACGCCGTTCGTCTGGGGAAGATCTTCCTTGCTGCAGTTGGGTGACAGCGGCTCGACCTGCTCTTCATTTGCTCCTAATTCCTGGCCGCCAAGATGTAGCGAATGAGTTGATGACAACAGAGGATCTCGACTATCAACGACGACGCGTCTCTTACTCAGCAGCCTTGACGTGCAGCTGCTGGTGCTGGCGTGCAGCTGAAGATGGCATATAGTTGGCTATCCGGCTTGAAGGCCGGCCATGATGCAGCTGGCAAACAGACGACCTGTGGGCTGCGCTTTGGCCATCTGCATATCTTCATTTAAATCGGTGACGTGGATCATCTCATGGAACGATCCATGCCCACTTTTATTTCCCTAAACGTCTTCTGAAACCTGTTCTTCTGTAGACTGTAGACTGCAGACTGCAGGGCCCCCTAGCAGTTGACAGAGTCGGGAATTTTCTTTTCCCTACGCTTCAACCGGGACGTCGATCTCTCGCAGGGGTTGACATGTTGATTCCTCGCACACGTCAGCTTATAGTCAACTCGTAAGCCCGATCAGCTGCGGAATAGGATTAATGCTGTGAACAAAATAGGGGCATTGCATTTCCCAAACTTGATCGATATATTAATCCACCAAAGGAACTTAAATCATGATGGGTGTCCAATCCCCCACATTCATTCCCTACTCCGCTCTTCCAATCTCGCCTACGCAACTTGAATAACTCGTTCCATCTTCCAACAGTTTTAAGCCGCCCGAGCAGCTCTCGCCGCCTCCTCTCCCGCTTCCCCCATTCTCATCAGATTTTCCATCCCAGTTGTTGGCACAACCCCTACCCTCTCCTTCGCCAGCAGATCTACCAAGAGTGGACTTGGTCTGTTCTCACGCTCCGGCTGGAAGATCGCCTGGCTTTTTTTGTAGCGACTAACACTCTCCAAATACGTATCGAACAAGTACGAGGAATCCAAAGGACCTCCCCTCGCCTCCGGATGGAACTGCGTGCCGAATATGGGGCGCGATGTGTGCACGATACCCTCGTTCGAAGAGTCGTTCACTGAACCAGATCATTAGCCGGTCATTTTTCGCTCCGTTCTTATCGAAACCTACGGTTGATGAAGTATTCTTTCCAATCTGAGGGCAAGCTAGAGGTTTCCACCGCGTACCCGTGATTTTGCGAGGTGATGTGGCATCTCCCCGTTGTAAGATCAAGGGCCGGAATATTGTGGGCACGGTTCTAGAACAAGCGTTAGCATGGACCCATGTCAAATCTATATTGAATTCGCAGAGATATCGTCGGAGTGCAGCGGGCTTGGGCCTCATGTCTGACTCCTCGATCACATCTCCAAGTTCCAAGATGAGAATGATTTCAGTAAAATCAGCTCCCAAGAATGCCTTACCCCGTATTTCAGCTTGATTGTACGAGCTCCAGCCGCGAGGGCAAGAAGCTGATGCCCCAAGCAGATACCCATTATAGGGATTTGACTCGACTCCATAAGGCGGCGTAGGTGGTACACGGTATCTTGGCAATGGGTAGGATCACCGGGTCCATTCGAAATAAAGACGCCGTCGAAATGGTGCGCTACTTTGTGGATAGGGTAGTCATATGGGAAAGCGGTAACGGACGCACCGCGCGAGACGAGGCTGCGAAGGATGTTCTCTTTCTGTCCACAGTGCCAAGTCAGCATTTCCTACGTAAGGCTACTAGTGGAAACCGACGGCAAGTTTCCGAGGTTAAAGGGAATTATGCCTACCACACCACAGTCGATGACGGCAACGTGGAAATCGCCTGTCCCAGAACTGACGTGAAATGGGGCTTTGGTCGAGACTTTACGAACAAGATTGATCTGTTCAGGGTCGACGAAGGCTTCGTCTTGGTCCGCGTCATATTCCTCGCCAATGGTGATGCGCGCAAGTGAAGATCCCTGCTCTCGAAGATATGTCACAATAGCTCGAGTGTCCACGCCGGAGACGGCAGGTACGCCTTCCTCTGCGCACCAGTCGCCCAGGCTCTTCACGGCCGTCCAGTGGCTGTACTGCTCGGCAACATCGGCCACTACAACACCGGCAGCTTGTAAATTAGGCGATTCGAAGTGACGAAGAAGCCCATTCTCGTCGCGAGCGGCAGACGGGATCCCATAGTTCCCAATCAGAGGCTGGGTAAAGACCAGGATTTGCCCTCTGTACGAAGGATCGGTCAAAGATTCGGGATAGCCCACAAGAGAAGTTGTGAAGACCGCTTCGCCAGAGATGTTGGAGGCCGCTCCAAACGATTTACCGCTAAAGACAGGTCCATCCTATGTATGATCAGCATTAGATGACAACATGGCAGACGCAGATATTTACTCTAATAGTAAAAGTGGCTCTGTCGTGGGAGATTGCGGTAGCTCTAGTTCTGGGTGGAGCCGGCGGTATGCGAGCTGTATTGCCACCGACCGTAGCAAAAGGCCGGGTGTACTTCGCTAGGGTCCACGAGCTCTTGATATTCAATGCCAGCCCTGGTTTGACTCCTCCAACGATTCGGGATAGCATGGCTGATTGTAGTAATTGAGATTCGATTATGTGGTATGAGACAGTGTTTCAATTCACAGAAGCTTTCCAGAGGTGATCTGACACGGCCAGCCTGTTAGCGAGGCCGGAGGTGTGGATTCTGCAGCACAACATACCAGAAATATAATCCTGCGGGCAAATGTATTAGCAATCTTCTTGCTGGAGGACTATGATACCGGAAAAAGCGGTTTCGACTTGAAGAGTGGCCAGGAACTGCATACCTGAGACGTATAGACTGTGGGTACAACACGCATCAGCGCAACGGTGCTTCTGCACTACAGGAGTTGGAAGAAGGGTTGTTGAAGAATGATGGCCAAAGAGGGGAGATTGTGGGAAAGTCGGAATTTGACCGCCGTTTTGGTGGTTTGTTTCAGTAGTCTGCGGCTGAAGATAAGGATTTTGCCATCATTCTTCAACAACCCTTCTTCCAACTCCTGTAGTGCAGAAGCAC
>QQTW01003761.1_pt1 | contig 11264 bp, 13 predicted proteins | sample 1904831 | NCBI WGS metagenome assembly QQTW01 (sample SAMN09435610, study PRJNA476489) | Subsurface metagenome, whole genome shotgun sequencing project.
GACTCTAGAATCTGCTGGGGCCACGCTCTAGTGCCATGGAACTTCTGGCCTAGTGATGACACCCGTTGAGGAACGTTTCTATATGTGGATTGGGTAGGTATCCTCGACGATGCAGATACAGCATCAGAATTAGGCGTCTTATCGCCAATCAGCCCAATATCCTGGCTGATCTCAGACACCGAGACGCTTACGAAGCTGCGCTTCTGCCTCAGGGTCTCTATCGGCCTTGGTCTCTTTTGCATTGTATCGAGAGGCCCAAAATCTGTAGTGCCCAACAGTCTCTCCGCCTTGGTTTGTGTGCAATTGGCGAGGTAATTGCTCGTCCCTGTAGGAGGGACCGATGGCTCGACGACGGTGGGTACGTTTGTCACATTCTCTCTTCGGCCCGGTAAAGGGAACGAGAATTTCGATGTGCGCGGCATGTAGTACAGGTGCTCCTTGATATCCTTTCGGCGAGATTGATTTGGGAATCTGTAAGTGTGGAAGACGGCAAATACAAACCCGAAGACATAAATCAATACGTTTCCCTGTTCTGGTCCGCAACGTCCATCAGCCGTGGAGAGTTCAATATGGTATGTAAGCACGAATATGGCAGCAGAATCGTGGTCGTAGAATTGTGCAGCAAGGTCTTTCTCTCGGGTGGCCCGGCTTTACTCCCGGTCTTTTCCCATTGAGAACGTGCATGAGTTACCAACGTGTCTGCGTGCTTATGGTGACACAATGCCACACACCCCGAGCTAATCAGCATGGACGATGTGTTCGAGGGAGGATATGTGAGGGAACACTCCTCATACATGCAGAAAGGGTCTGCCATGTTCAGAGACGGCGAGGCAGTCTCCGGCCGTCTAACTATCGTACGCTTGTCGTCGCACTTTGTCGGTCCTTGAGCGGGAGAGTATTCCCACTAACTTGGTCACCCGTAAGTTAGTTCCTTTCACCCAGAGCCGAACCTTTCAGAGTACAGTACCGCAATTGACTGCATCTTCGTCTATCATCGCGACTTTCTATGTGGGTTTTGATTTAGTTAACTTACACTTAGCGAGATACAGAGGGCAGGGGGCAGGGGGCAGGAACAGCGGTGTTCGAAGACATCCCTTGCGGATCCATATCAAATTCGGGAAGAATAATTGACCTCAAAATCTCCATCCATAAAGTATGATCGGGTAGTGGGTTAGGTTCGGATTGTTCCCTCCTGAGTTCTTTGCTTTAGGACTCTTGTGGTTGTCTATTGGGATATGCGCAAAAGCGGGACCATGTGATAGGATAGCTGTGAGCGCCCTACCATGGTCACTAACGCCCGAGAGCTTATTCTTCCTTGGAGTTTGCAGATGGAGTAAAGGGATGGGAAATCTGTGCTAAAGAGAGGTCGAGTAAATGGTTTATAACCTGTATACTCAGTGGCGCCTAAAATGACGGTCTTGGATTTTTTGCCTTCTTATTATACGCATGGAGTAGTGTATGATATCCCAGTCGCGGGAGCTCAGTAACCGTGTCGTTCATGGAGTAATTGGCGCAGCTCGGTCCAACACATTTTCAGTTATTTTAGGCCGCGGAACTATGGGCCAGGTTCGGGAGATTTGCATGCAGGCCTACCGGTCAAGACACCCATACATTAGGAATGAGAATGGACATGCTAAACTCGAGATTGCGCAATATAGTTATGGTACGATCGTGAAGAACGTGTCCTGTAGAGGCAGGTACGGCGAATAAGAACAGTTGCAACAACTGCAAGTAATTCGCCAGCCTGCCGACCAGAGCTAACAAGCACTACCCGTTGCTCTATCTACCTTATTCGATGAACGCTAAATTATGGCAACGCTATTCCATTCGACGAAGTTCCCGCACCGTGCTCCGAGGTATGATCATCCCGAAATGTAAACAACGAATGTTGTGGGAAGAGAAGGCTATTCATACATAATGCTGCCAACGTCGATTGGCTGCACCGTGTTGCTACTCTTCATTCGCTTCTTTCTTGATTCAGTATCACAGTCGGGAGATCTCTTCTTTTGCGATGCTGTTGGTGCCAAAACACGCAAGCCTGTGCTTTGGCTTGGTGCCAGCGCTTTCCCACGAGAGTGCTGCATCTTGTGTTTTGACATTGACTGTGATGCACCAGTGATGTGCCTCCGGGGGGTCAACGGCGTGAGATCATCGGCGTTGATGCTATTATGCATTCTGGCGTCTGTTGTGACTCGCTCTGCGGTCGTTGCAACCACGGGATTTTCTTCGCCCAAAGTCGACACGGTGTCCATAACTTTCGCCTCTGGAACTGCATACTATCTGCTATTAGTATGAGTTGTTCCAGGCTTCGTCTAAAACTCCAATCTTCACTTACGAGGTGAGCTATCTTTGCCAGAGGGTTGAAATAAGACTTCCGCATCTGCTCAAGCTGATGCTCTGATTTCTCCACCGTAAACTTTGGGATGTTTTTGAGACTGAACCCTTTCGAATGCGAGCCCGGGGTCGAGACCAGGTATCCTTCCGCTCGAAGACGCCTTGTAACCTCATGGGCCGACCTGATGTCACAGTCTGCATAGTCAGCAAAACAAATGTCGAAGGAGGGTTGGCTCCTTACGCAATAAGGTTGCGAAATTCGAATTGGTCATTGGATAACCCTTCTCGTGGACGACGATCAAGGCGCGTCTTACCAAAACCAGACTGATCATCTCATGGAGCAAAGGCATCTGTCTCTCAGCAAGGAGGCATGTATAGCATGCATGTGCAGCAAATACTGCGGTCTCTTCGGGCTCGCGGAAACCATAACACTGAAGATGTTGCCAGGTATCGCAGTATCCACAAAGAATCTAAAAACGTCAGCAAAGTCCAGGAACAGAGTGGAGCTGACGGCGCTCAAAGCATACCATATCTCCTTCTTCTTGGTTCCAACTGCATTCACAGCGAGTCAGCTCCCGGGATCCTTCTCTGCTTTTATTAGACTTCTTCCGACGTCTAAGCTCCTCTCGTCGACTTTCAAGTTCCATCAGGGTCGCTTGCGAAAATTCCAGCCCAGTCTCCTCTTTGAAGGGCAACTGTTGGATATTTCGCGGCTGACAGCAATCGGTGTTGTCCTGGCTTATCGGCTGTGTTGGGACAAGACTGCTGTTTTGTGTGGAAGGTTCGAACTGGATTCATGATCTCAATCGCTATCTTTGGGTTGTAGCAAAGGAAACGTACCGGAAGCATTCGACGCAACAATTCTTTCGTGTGTTTGTCTTTCTCCACTTGTGCGCGCTCGGTATCGCTGAGAGGACCGCCTCTGATATCCGTACGAAGAGTGTCTTGCTGAGATTGAAGCCCTGGAGGTTTCAGGCCAACAATGAACGGAAATTTCGCTGGAATTGGGGCCGTAGTAGGTAATGGAGTTGAACTCAAGGGAGATCCACCAGCTTTGGCATCATCCATGTCAATGTCTTCAGTCCGAAGCAGCTCGTTTCCATATTTGAGATTACTAGGGATTCGGCCCGTGAATTCTAGATCGTCGTGGTTTGCTCCTACCCAGTGAAGAGATCTGACCTTTAAGCTAACCCTGCTCACTTGATTAGTGGGCTATGCAGTGAAAGAAGTCTGCACATACCAGTGTGAGCCGGTGTCCAATTGTCCACAGCTTGTTGTTTGCTTGAGCAAATCTGGCCCTTCAGGAAATAGGACACTGTGATCTTCGCATCTCTGAAAGCCCTCCGGTTCATACTCTGTTGGACAGTCTTCTGTATAGAAGAGATGAATGGTCAGATAGCGGCTGTCTACTCCACGCTTGCGGTTAGATTGCTTCGGTGTTGGCAAAGGGGAATGGAAGAACCTCACCCGGCAACTCAGGGAGAAGTGTACTAAGCTGGACAAGTCGCCGTACCATCGACTGCAAGCCATACTTGATATCCCTCACAGTGATTGGCTTTCCAGTCAAGCCCTGCAGCTGCAAACCAGCCAGTCTTCGACTATCGTTTCCCGCGCCGCCAGTGTATTTGAAAGAAAAGGTATATGCCTCGAAAATATTTGAGGGGTTAACCTTGTTTTCAAAAATCGTTAGTTGTACGGCTGCAAGGTAATTTCTCTTCAACGCCTGAAATATTCCAAGTTCCTTCTGATGGTCAGTGATACAGCTCAGTGGCGTATATCCGGACAGAATACTCTTACCAGCCAATCCAGCAGTTTGTCGACCTGCGGGTACCGCCCTCTGACTAATGTCTTCATAGGCTTGGATGGGCCATCAGCTTGATCTTTGGTATCAGAGGTTGGAAGCTTGGTGCCTTCCAAAAAGTCCGCGTAGGAGTAGTAGGTACCACGCGTGGACCCAGAACTGTAGATTCTGTCCTCAAAGCTATAGTCAGGAAAAAGCTCCCTGCTGATAATCAGCAAATTCACGATTTCAAAAGAATCACAGCTTCTGCGTTACCTTAAGTACGCGAGAGAACTGATCTAGTTGACGAGACTATCAGCTCCTGACCACTTGGGAAGGCGGGAAGTTGTTGTCACATACGGATGCGAGTAGCAGTGTCTGCACTATCTCTAAGCTCTGCTTCTGGCTCACTGAGTAAATGTGAGCAGATATGAACCGCCGAACTTCTGCTTGATTGACTCTATGCACCTTCTTGACGAACAGATTGATGTATGGTTTGCGCAGAGCGAACTTGAAGAGCCTGGATACCGGCCATGTTGTTTGCGAAGCGTGGCTGGTATTCTCAAGGCAGAAATCAGCGCCAGGAATCGGGCGTTGTCGATGGCTTAGGTCGCATCGTCGTCTTGGATGTGCTGCGGAGTGAGACGAGGCAAGTTCCAAACAGGGCTTCGAGCACCACCCACGTAACGAATCTAGTTAGCAGAATACCACGCAGCCATTATGTAGTCAATTTTTCCATATGAAGTTCACTGCAAAGATAACACCAGTCAAATTTGTTGAGTATATCACATATAATGCAGAGGTAACAAATTGTAACCAATTGAGGGAGCATCGTTGGGCTCAGGACAGTCACAGCAGCAATCAGTCATCAGAGTGCAAAAGTCTGATGCTTTTGACGGAACACGTTGCGAACTCCATACAGTGTGTTCTGAAATGGGATGTATTATCTGCTTTTAGTAAGTCTCTGTGACATATTGCTGGATGAGAGGTTATCATCGTCATCTGATTTCAACGAACCGTCCGAATTCTGGCTAGGCGCTAGCTACGGTGGACTTCCTAGCAGTCGTGGACGAACCATAATAATTAGAAGATGAACCTCTTCATCCTCAACACAACCATACCATCGTCGACGTCCCCGATCTTACGGTTGAAATGATGTGCTACTTAGCTTAGGAGACTCGTTCGCATGGCCGTTGCAATGCGGTCAAGTGAGGGTGCTGCCTCTTAGGCCCCCTAGACGCTTAGCTGTTTTTTTACCGTGATCCGTGTTTACAGGGTCAAGCCCTCCCCGCAATCTCCTCTGTCTATGTTTTTATACTGGGAAAAGATGATCACAGCCCAAGAAAACTCATTTAATGTGTTTTGTCAGGCTCTCTAAGAGTGGGAGCTACTTGTTTCTGATAGGAACGAGATACAACATGCAGTGATGAGTACTTGAGAGGCCTGAATACCTAATTCTTACAATGCAACAATGTAAGCTCCACAAGAATTCCATGTCACGATCACCTGGCAAATTCTATACTGGAAACGACTTGGTTTTGACTGCAGGATATATTTGCAGGCTTCAGGCTTACGAATGTGTGGCTTTAGGTCACCCCAGACACGCATGAGGGCATTGCCCCCGTCAGAGTTGCAACTAATCAGCAGAGCAGTTAGTACCCGACTACTCCTGCATGCTAGGTTACTTACCGAGCTGCAGCGACTTATGGAAAATCAGCCTGTACGACGGTCTCTTGACTTGAACACCGGCACAACTCCATTCTACCTGGATCCATCTAACACTAAAGATCCGGAGAATACGCTAGACGCGAATACAACTACAAGACCAAGCCAGTCTCGTGCATTGGTCGGGAGGATTCTGCCAGTTCCAACAGAGTATCTCCCAGTAGGGTTTGAAGCCCAACATCTGTACCGGCCGCCAGTGTCTACCATTTCAGCGGAAGCGCCTCAAAACCATTCCATTGGATTCAGCAATAGAGACGTGACGAGAAATAATGGGGAATTGAGATCAAATTCCGGTTCCCTTTAAGTGATAGGAGCTTTGGTCGTAATCTCGTCCGTGGAGAGCTAACAACAAGTCATCGTTCCCGTCGCTCTGCGGTGTGAGAGACGAATTGCTGGTGGTGGCAATCTGTACAGAGCCAACAACGATCAAACATAGGGAATTACTAGTAATGCTAGTGATCACGCCGAAAGTAGGTACATCGAGTACGTCCAAAACCGCCGCAGAGCCGCAAAACTGATCGAGTGGGGGATCCAACCGGGCCAAACGCTCTACCCCTATGCGCAACCCACTACGGCTTATAGCAACGGTCATCTCACAGTAACGCGGGGCCCTCGATATCTCAGAGACCTTCTTCACTGCTAGCATGCGGATGTTAAGTCTCTTCGTCTTCTTCTTGGGAGCACTTTTAGTAAGTTGGGTCTCTCTCCAATACCTCACGTATGCACTAAGTCAATGTGTGTACCTTAGCCATGACTTCCAGGTCCGTTACGAGTCAGCTAATTGACGAGATCCCCGAACTTCCCTGAATGTAAAGTTAGGGTACCACTGCAGTGTCGCGTGTGATCGTTAGTGTAATATACCTTATGTTGGTAAGCTACGGTAGCTGCTGTAAGCTTAGTGTGGTGGCCACCGCCGAAACCCCCAGCTGTCTTTTCGTTGCGTACCAGCCCCTCCATCTCGACCAAACTGCATCACCCTTGCCGTGACGGCTTCTTCTCCTTCATGACTGCCATACTGTGCTGCTTTCCTCTTTGAGTTGGTGCATTCCGGCGCTCTACAGGTTCAAAGCATCGAGCAATATTCTCTGCTACTTTTCATCATCGCCATTCGAACCCTTCTCCCGCACATGCTCCCTCATTCTTCCTCACCGATCCCGCCGACAAACTCCATCTCGACCGGCTGAGTTATATCCTCGAACCCTCACCGTAACTGTCCATAAATGTGGATCACTGTTCGCGATACTCATAGCGTCCGCTTTGTATTGCCGTCTGGGATTTGGCCAGCGCGACTCGGATCTCTCGTGTCAGACTCGCGTTGCAACCTACACATTTGAGTAAAAGAAGGAGATGATGGATCCTCCAGTACGGCCCAGGAACAGCCCTTCTGATACCGTATCTCTTGTTCGACCGAAAAACTTCTCGTCCTCTAGTTCGATATCCCACAGTCTGTCTACCTCTCCATCCTCCTCTACATCCACGATGGAGGCTGTTTCCCACCCACACGATGATTTGATGGACATAGGTCCGACCACAAATCCTATTTCGAATGCTCCACCATATAGTACCCTTGGAGAACTCTCTTTTGCACCCGCTACTCAAACTACAGTGGTAGTCACAACGACCACGACCACGACCAACTTCCCTCCATTCGTGATGAAAGCTCCAGGGCACTTACACAACCTCGATCCCAAGATATACCCTCTGGCCACTACTCCTACGCCACAGTCCATGAAGAGGTTTTGCTTTGATGTCGATGGGAAGCCTACATTCTTTCGCGAAGCAGAGGCCACAGGCGAGTTGTTACAAGAGGTCAGTTCTAGTCTCCCCGTTAGCTTCATCGGCTACAAAAATTGTGAAGGCTATCCCATGGTCGGGCTCTTTAGACTAACACATGCCATCTTCATGTCCATAGTTCAATCGACACCAGGAAGCGCTGAAATCGTCCGGCGGGATCTTGCAATCCAAGTCCAGCTACGAGTCGAACTTCGATACTCCCGACTCTCACCATGCGAACCCTTTGCTACAATCGACGTTGAGCTCGCTCAGAACGCCTAGAATAAGTCGCAACTCAAGAGACTCTCATCCTCCAAACGTATCAGTAAGTGAAGCGGCACAACGTGCGAAACGGCAGAGGAGCAAAATGACTGGGACGGACCAATTCACCCCTCCAGCACCTTTAAACGCTCTTGGGACTACACCTTGCGAACGGGTGCAATCGAAGCTCATATCCCATGTTCTCAAAGGTCACACGCCGATGACTCCAAACACAGTTAGATGCCCCCTGTCGCGGCCTGAGACTTCGTGTGGAGAAGCTCTGCCACGACTACAACAGTCGCGGCCTCATACGCAGCAGTCCTCATTGGAGCTAGCTTTCGAGCATCAACTAGCGTCACAAAATTTGGACGATAAATTTGGGGGTGATAGAGTTTCATCCACGGATGAAACTGTTGCCACTAATTTTGAAAGTTGCCCTCCCGGCAAGGAATTACACTGCAACAATCCCCGAAGTGCCCTTGGCAAAGGAACGTTAGATGTCACTGCAACAACCACCCCACCTATATCTACACAAATTTCACAGTCTAATGGCTCTCCCCACAGAGAGATACCTCGTGCGCCAAGACCTCCGCGACCAAGCTTGCTAGATACCGCAGCGGCTCAGGACCTTAGTTTACCGAGTCCTAGCTTGTCACCTGTGACCGCTGCTGCTAATCTTCATCACAACAATGGGGGGTATTTTGACGATGCAGAAGTCAGTGCGGTTGCAGATGAAGAACCCAGTGCCCAGTTGACAACTTCTCCAACCCAAACCAAGAAGCTTACACTCCACAAATCGACCGAGATGGACTTGAATAATCGGCAGTTACCCACTCCCACCATCATGGATATCCCGACTATGCTGGATTCTTTCGAGGCTATGCCGTCCGAGATGAAGACGTACGTCATGTATCAGCTCCTGCGGCGTTGTCCTAAACCCGCCCTACAGATTGTCGCAGATGTTGTGGGCCCAGCTCTGAAGTGTGATTTTCTTACACTTTTGCCCCTGGAGCTTGGTCTTAACATACTAAAGTACCTCGATGTAAAAAGTCTTTGCCGCGCTGCTCAGGTGTCGAAGAGATGGAGGCATATGGTTGACTCGAACGAGACAGCATGGAAGCAACTATTCGACAAAGCGGGGTACGTGCTTCCAGAGGGCGAACTACAACGTGCCATTCGTGAAGGCTGGGGTTGGCAGTATGGTCAAGACAATTGGGAAAGAGACATTAGCACATCAATGGCGCCCAGATCCGACAGTGAATGGTCATCTACATCTGGTCCCAGTTGTGATCCCAGGATGAACAACACACAGGCTACGGAGGCAGCTTTTCGCACTCCACAAGGCAGGCGACCAAAGAGGAAGGCTGCAGCAAAATTCTCGGGTCGTAAACAGCAGAAGAAGAAGGAGGTTGTAGTCAAAATTCCCGAGAGAGCGTCAGCCGATCCCTGGATGAGTAGGCTGGCTGCTGTAGAGGGTCCTTACGCAGCAGCAACGGCTGCCGCTCTTGCTGTCCCATATCCTGAGGTAGGATTACCGAGCCTCCAGAACTTGCACCTCTACAAGTCGATATATCAGCGTCACCATCTCATCCGAAAGAGTTGGATCCAAGATAACATCAAACCAAGACATATTGCATTCCGAGCGCATCAACGCCATGTCGTGACCTGTTTGCAGTTTGATACGAACAAAATTTTGACTGGTAGCGATGATACTAATATTAACGTCTATGACACGCAGACAGGTGCTCTTCGCGCCAAGTTGCAAGGACACGAAGGTGGGGTTTGGGCGCTGCAATATGAGGGGAATACTCTGGTATCCGGCTCGACCGATAGGTCCGTCAGAGTTTGGGATATTGAGAAGGGTGTCTGCACGCAAGTTTTTCAAGGTCACACTTCTACCGTGAGATGCCTGCAAATTCTCATGCCAGTTGAAACCGGCAGAACTGCCAGAGGCGAGGCTGTGATGATGCCTCCACAACCACTCATTATTACAGGATCTCGCGATTCTAGTCTTAGAGTTTGGAAGCTTCCAAGGCCAGGAGATAAGACATTCTTCCAGGCGGGACCACCTCAAGGCGATTCTGAATGTCCTTACTTTGTGCGTGTCTTGGCTGGTCATCATCATTCTGTGCGAGCTATCGCCGCCCACGCCGATACATTGGTCAGTGGAAGTTACGATTCTACTGTTCGCGTTTGGAAGATATCGACTGGGGAAACGGTTCATCGCCTACAAGGCCACACTCAAAAAGTGTATAGCATCGTCCTCGATCACAAGCGGAACAGATGTATAAGCGGGTCTATGGACAACCTTGTCAAGGTCTGGTCTCTTGACACTGGTTCTGTACTCTACAACCTTGAAGGCCATTCGTCGTTGGTTGGCCTGTTGGATCTGAATGATGACCGCTTGGTATCTGCTGCCGCTGACTCAACGCTGCGTATCTGGGACCCGGAGAACGGTCAGTGCAAAAGTACTTTGAGCGCTCATACTGGTGCTATCACGTGTTTTCAGCACGACGGCCAGAAAGTCATCTCCGGATCTGACAGGACGTTGAAGATGTGGAACGTCAAGACTGGGGAATGTGTGAAAGATCTTTTAACCGATCTGAGCGGCGTTTGGCAGATTAAGTTCAATGAGCGACGTTGCGTTGCCGCTGTACAGCGGAACAACCTAACTTATATTGAGGTACTTTCGTCCCAGCATCCACTCTTTGTTGTCATGGGCTAATCTCTAACAGGTACTTGACTTCGGCGCCTTTCGAGACGGTGTTCCCGAAGACAAACGCGGCAGAAGGATCGTGGTCAACGCGCAAGGCCAAGAAGCCACGGAACCCCCGGAAGGTACTGTCATCGTCGATGCCGCTGGTGAATGACCCTATAGCAGCCGTACACAATCGGTCCTACTATATCCGCTCCGCTTTGCGCGCCCTGGCACTTCGTTGTTTCTGCGTCTCACTGATACCCTCTCACAACAATCATGAAGCAACGACCTCTAATGCAAACGCAATCGCATCCAGAGTAGCATAGCAGCATGGCTGGTCGTTCTGCGAATTGTGTTTGGTTGGGCTTAGTTCTGCATCATGGGGCGTCTGTCGCTTTTTCTAATGGCTTTGATTTGATATGCTCAATTGCCCTAACTCGCTATAGACGCTTTATCATGTCTCAGGCACATGTCTCCTTAAGGTCTAGCAAGATCAAAGCTGCGTTGCTATATTCGTCCTAGAAACTTAGATGCAGAATACATAGAGCTTATTCCACGGTCTTGTTATAACACTTGCTGCAAGGAAGCTACAGGTCCGCCTTTCCAATTTACAGCTTCATATCCTCACTCCTTTTCTGCTTTGTGAATGTCCGTCAGTCCAATTTGAGGACGAGGAATTGTCCACTGCAATTG
>QQTW01003762.1_pt1 | contig 11260 bp, 6 predicted proteins | sample 1904831 | NCBI WGS metagenome assembly QQTW01 (sample SAMN09435610, study PRJNA476489) | Subsurface metagenome, whole genome shotgun sequencing project.
TTGACGCACCGAGCGCGCCGGAGGTGACTATTACTAGGTACATGGATGCGAGGTAACTCCACTACCAAAGCATTACCCACAAAGCCGATGAGTCGGTCGTGGTACAAATGAATTGTCAAACGCTGACCAATTAACTGTGATGGCACAGTGTAGAGAATACAGCGTAAAGTGATAGTGCTTTGGCGAGTTACTTTAACACTGAGGATTTCATAATCTGGGTAACGATATTCTGGTAGAGGGTGTAAGTAATTTTGTTCTTCTTGAAACTTTTGACCAATCTTGCTATTGAGTACCTCAATTACTTGGGTGATGAAGCCCTGATAGTCGGCAATAGTGTCAAAGTCACAAGAGCCACGCATCAGCAGTGCCTGATGCAATCGGTTTTTGAAATATCCATGGGGTGATTCAATGGAGCCATTTTCATGAGCAATTCCTCGGTTGTTGCGAGTTGGTCGCATTCGATAATGCTGGCAAAGGCGTTGGTACATCTGAGTCAAGTCCTCGTCGGTACGACCGCCAAGATTGCGGTAAGCCGCACTTAGACTATCGCTGCGGTGTTCTAGGGGGCAACCACCACTTTTGTCTACGGCATTTTGTAGTCCTTGACAGAGGGCAATGAAGCTCTCGCCGCCTAAAATCACTTGTACATACTGCCAACCACTATAAGCAAGACGGTAGTGGTAGAGTAGGTGTTCAAAAGGCTTGCCCCCAATTGTAATTTCCACTTGCTTGAGTTTGGTGAAATCTGATAAGCCCATCACTCCTGGGCGGTGTAACTGCTCAAACATCACTTCTAGCGGCGGTCCACTGCTGGCTTTCCACTGCTGTACTCGTCGTTGTAAAGTTCGTAGGATAGACGACCCATACTTGCCAGGATATTTCTGTTGCAAATACTCATACAACGTCATTGCTTGCAACTTGGGCTGTTGTTGCAGCAGCGCTACGAGTTCGCTTTCCCATACCTCTAGTAATGGGTCAGCGCGAGTGCGCCAGTCATGAGGTCTTCTTCGTTGCGGTTGATGTTCTCCTTTTTCAATTCGTCTGCCACTGCGGACAGACAAGCCTGCTTTCGCTGCCGCCGTTTCCTGCGTACAGCCAGATTCTCTTGCTCTCATGTATAGTTGAACCTGAATTGAATTAATTCGTTTCCCAGACACTAGGCAGTTTCTTAATTGACGTTAATCGACGTTGCCTAGTGTCTTTTATTTAGGTGCCTACTGCTTGAGGTAAATTTTGCCAGAGATAGCTCGGTGATGCAGTCAAGTTAATTGTCGTTACTCGGTCTATTTAATTGTCGTTCAACACAGATGCGAGGCAAGGCGCGGACTTGGGGAACGCCAACTACTTGCACCATAATCTGGAAGCAAAACAAGTGGTATGCAAGCATCACAGTTAATTGCGAACCAGTGCGAAAAACGGGAACTGGCGCAATTGGCTTAGATATTGGTTGTTTGACGGCAGTAGCAATGAGCGACGGGACTTTAGTTGATAATCCTAAATTTCTTGCTACCGCCCAAAAAGATATTAATAAGGTATCTAAGCAGTTAAGGAGAAAGCGCAGTCCTCAAAAACGTAAGACTAAGGCATCAAGGAGATGGAAAAAAGCCAGAAAGAAAGTATCAAAATTACAAACTAAAGTAGCCAACCGCCGTCAAAATTGGGTTCATCAAGTAGCAGCAGAAATAACCAGCGCTAACAGCCTCATTGCCACAGAAGAACTCGCCGTAAAGAACATGACGCGGAAGGCAAAAAAAGCGCACGAGTCTGCGGTCAGGCTGTGCCTGCCGCAGAACTCGCGCAAGGGCGGTAAAAGAAAGAGGCAAAAAGCAGGTCTAAATCGGTCAATTTTAGACGTAGGATTTGGAATGCTAAGACAAGCCATCAAGTACAAAGTTATTGAGGCAGGCGGCGTGTTTGCAAGCATTCCTACTCGCAAAGTCAAACCATCTCAGACTTGTCCAGAATGCGGCAACCAAAAACCTAAATCGCTTGATGAGCGCATACATCAATGCGATTGTGGCTGCACTCTAGATCGAGATGTTGCCTCTGCCATTGTTTGTCTCAATTATGCGCTGGGGGCGGGAACCGTCCTCACAGACGTAGATGTTGAACCTCTACCCAAATTCCCAAAGAGATGCGGAGGATTTAGGCAAGTCCAGCAATTGAAACGTCAGAAACCGCCTGTGGCGTAGCCACTGGTGGTAGTTCATCTAAAATAATCTTACCGATTATGAAGTTTGCCGTTATGGTTGGCGGTGTCGGTAGAGGTTGGCGCAGACCTTTACATATTTTTCAGATGAATACTGGTCGTGCTGCTGCACGGGGTACGCACCTATTTTTAACTCATCAAGTTAGAAATAGTAATTCTGGCGAAAATGAAACTAAGCCTTTTGGTTTGAAGCCGACAGCAGAAGATTGGCAACAGGTATATCAAAACTGGCAACAAGCAGTCAAAAGTCAGTGGGGTACTAGATTTAAAATTAACAGCAACGCCAACTTAAAAGCAGAAGTTTTTTCACCTAGTAATTGTGCAGTTTATATCTTACCTGCACCGGAACAAGAACCAATCAATCGCCACGATTTAGAGTGGGAATTCACCAATTCTGTAGCAACTCGTGGTAGCGGCATGGATTTAATTTATGACCCTCAATACAAGCGAAAAAATGATGTTGGTGGTAGTGCCGCAGGTGGTGGTAATGCCTATTGCTCCTGGGTAAGTATTAAACGAGTCAAAATTCCTAATCAACAAGAGCAAACAGATTGTCAGGAAATTGTGTGTTTATTTATGGGAGATAAAAACGATTTGCGATCGCGTTTTTTACGTGATTTAGCCAATGTGTCAGGCGCAGTAAACTTATTTGGGGCAAAACCCAATCCTTAGACTCAAGGCAAATATATTAATCTTATGGCAAGCATCGTTATTTCTTTTGTCGGCAATCAAGATCCAATTTCGGATGATACTTCAGAAGAAGGTTCAATTGTAACTTTAGTACGCCACTTGCTAGCAGAAAATTGTTGCATCAATCGGGTGAGCCTCTTATATACAAAAACGACAAAAGAACGAGCAGAGTTAACTAAAGGCTGGCTAGAAGATAGCCCAATTTGTCTGTCATCAGAATCGATTGAAATTGTCCCAGTTGATGATGCACTCTCTCAAGATCCTATTAACTTGTTACTTGCTGCACAATCCGCCCGTAAAATAATTGAACCAGTAATTCCGCATCTAACTCAACAAGATAAACTTGAATTCAATGCTTCTTCAGGTACTCCAGTAATGAAATCTTCCTGGAGTATTTTACAAGCAGCAGGATATGCACCTCGTAGTCGAATATGGCAGGTGAGAAACCCTAAAGAGATGAAGCCTGGGCAACCTAGAGTTTTTCTTACAAATATAGACGTACTAAGAAATGAATTCGATATTAAAGTATTGAAACGACAAATATCTGACTATAACTATAGCGGTGCTTTAGTAACTATTGCAGCAACTAATTTTAGCGACGATACTATTAAAGCATTATTGCAATACGGTCATTGTCGGAGTAACTTTGATTTCAGTCGAGCTTTTTCATGCATTCAACCTTTTCAAACTAGCGTCAACAAACAACTAATTCGAGAAATTTCTGATTTAAGGCAACGCCAACCCGCAGCTTTACTCAAAGAATTATATTTTCAAGCTTTGAACAAACTAAGTAATCGAGCGTATTCAGATTTCTTAGTTTTGCTTTTTCAATTTCATGAATGTAGCTTACGGTTTTTAGTTGAGCGCAAGTTAAGTTTTCTTCTGCCTACTAAAATGCCAGAAACTAGTAGCTTTTGGGGTAGAATAAACCAATTTGAATCAGGCGATCTATATAAATATTTGCAATCTTATCGTCTGAAAAATGGTAATTCATTGAGCTTACAAGGTTTCCCAAATCGTTTAGTAACAATCGCTATTGTTGAGAAGTATCCAGAATTGGATAAGCTAGTTATTCCTCTTAAGGAAATTGAGTATTATTGCGAACAACGCAACCAATTTGTACATCGTTTTGAGGGCGTGTCGGCAATAGAAGACGAAAAGCTGGTGCTAGCAAATCTCCAGAAAATTTTACGACAAATAACCTCTATTCCCAATAATCCTTTTGATACTCTTAATCAACAAATTAGTTACTTGCTTGACAAAAACCTTGATGGAATAGCTAAATACTCGGAAAATTAGACAGGTAAATATTTTTCCTACATCCCCTAGCTTAAAAAACAGCTTTGCAGCTTTGGCTAGCTTTTAAATGTCTACTAGTAAAAATACTCTTGCCACGTCAGCTAAAAATTTCAGATCGAACTGAGTTTAGGAACTATCTTGATGGGGATAGATAACTAAATACATGAAGTCAGCGATAATTAAACTTCCTCGTCTGCTTGGAGTTGTTCTAGAGCATAACGCGCGATCGCTAAACTTACCTTAGCTTGCGCAATCTCTGATAAAGTTGCCCATCTTTCGGGAGTCATATTGCCAAGTAGTTGAGACTCATTACTAGAACTCCGCATGGCATAGGCATAAGGACGCGCTAATACTTGTAAATCTGCTTCTAAACAGTTAGGTAATAGCTCTTGAACGCATTGTACTAGCTGACTAGATAGAGATTTTTGCGTCTCTAAAGCTTGGCGCGCTTGATGGGCGATCGCATCTAACCAATGTTGGGGAATATGAGCAGCAAATTGCGCCCTTAAATTCGCTTGGAGACTGCTAGCAGCGATTGTAGGTGTAGCTGCAAGCCAAAGTTGGTCTAATTGACTTAGGAATTGATGCGATCGCGCTGACATTTCTTCTTCTTGCCAATCTGCGCCAAATTGCTCCGCTTCCATAAAATAAGCTTCTGCCTCTGGTGTCGAGCTATCCCAAGGATAGAGGCTATTTTCTGCTAACAGTGCCTCTAACAGTTCCTTTTCTATTTTTGACCTCGTGTAACTACTATTTTCGTAGTTATGCATGTTATCTGTCATTTTTCGACTCCTAATATATGTAATAGACAAACTATGGTAAGAGTAGCTACAGCAATTGTGCATCTATTTCCGTAACCAAAAGGAAAGTCTTAAGTAAGAATTAAATACCATCAAAGTTATACCGATTGATAGATAGCATTAGAAAAATTTTTTATCCAAGAACATCCTTATGCATGGCAAAGGTATAACAACTAGATTGTTTGCAACTATCAACCTTCGACAATAAACTCAAAAGTTTCTCCTTGAGAACAACCAAACTTTAACTGCACGCCCGAATGAAGAGGCACTTCCTGGAGGTGGATCTTCCTCCATTCGTCAAGTTCAAAAATAAACGTACCGAAACGAGAATTATCGCTAATGAAGTAAGTAGGAATGATTTTGCCATCGCGCGTTTCATTGCGGCAAAATATCTTAGCGTGTTGTTTGCTGATCCAAGGCTCATCTATAGCAATGTCATTTTTTTCATTTACGCGCCCCAATAAAGCAAATCCTGCTTGCAACGACCAGACTTTTTTGGGTACAGATAGCGATCGCAGCGTCGCTTTTAAAGTTCTTTGTCTAATGCCTGAGAGCGAATTTTCTGGTAGTTGCGTTACTTCTTCCTGCCCAGGGCGGATCAGTTCGCCATCAAATTCGGGATGCAAGTAAAGAACAGGCAAAGTCCAAGCTGGGAAATTGTAGCCATAGATTGCCAAAAGTTGCTGTCTGGCGATCGCCGTTGCGCGATCGATAGATTGCCTCGTTGCTAAAGCTTGAGCGAAAACTTGGATAAATTTGAGCGCTTCCTCATCAGTAATTTGGTCGCGCATTGCCAAAACTGCTGGTACGCCATGATGAATCAGCACTTCTGCTAAAGAACTATTTTGCAGAGTATTTTTCTGACTAATTGCTGGCCATGCCCCCCAGCAGGAATTGAATACACATAATTTGACTTGGCAGCGCGTCAATACTTGAGCTAGTTCTGTACCGCTAATGTGGCGATTTGGTCGTAAAAAGATTTGACCTCCGTCGGGTGCGCTTTCACCGTGTCCGGCATAAAAAAAGACATTATAATTTTTAGTTTCTAGCTGCGAAATTAATTGCTCAGGTGTAGGTTGCAGCAGCGTATCTACTTCGCATTTAACTGTTGCTGCGGTCTTCCCCAACGCATCGTACCGATAACTTGTTAAAGCTTTAACTAATAACTCAGCTTCTTGCTCTAGCTGCAAATGTTGAGCCGCAACGCTCGATTTTTCTGGGGAGGCGAGCGTACTTTGTCCTAAAACCAGAAGAACATTTAAGCTTTGACTGACTGGTAGGTTGGCTAGAGCATCTACATCATTTGTAGTGCGGCTAAATATTAATTGTTGTGATAGAGAAATGGCTGCCTTACCTGGTTGAGGTTGCATAATTTCCCAGGGCAAAGCAATTAATTTGGGATCGCGGATATCTAGACGCAGGCGTAAAGGTTTATTTCTGCCATTAGCGATTCCGATACTGCGTTCTAGAGTATTTAAAATCGGTCCTTGAAACAGCCAATTCCAGAGGTTAATACCCAAACCTTGCATTAAGCGACTGCCATGAGTTTGATTCAAATCAGGCTTTAAGTTAGCAGTTTGGGGAGGCTTTTCTAGGAAAGAATCAAAAGATTCATCAATTAACCGATCGAGAGCAAACATTTCTTGCCAAGCTTGCCAAGACTGGGTAAGTTGTAAGGGCCAAAAACAATCGTGTAAAATTGCCCCAGCCACAAAAGGAGTTTTGACTACCCAGATTGCAAAGGTTTCATTGCCAATCGTGGAGAGACGAGCGATCGCCAAATTCAAGCAAGGACTCTCAGATACAGGCATCAGCACCTATCAAAATTAAACTTGCACGTACGAACATTTTTTACTAGTTTAGCGAGTCTTTAGCTTAACTTTGTGTGAGCTTTGGTTAATTTTAAATGCGCTCAAAGCGGAATTTGCTTGGAAAGCTGATAATTTCCAGCAAATTTGGTCGGTAATAAACTTGCTCCAGAACGAATATTCAGCAACTACCTATCTTCTGTTGAGACTTGTGGCGATGCTTCTGGGGTTGTCTGTGGCGAAGCAGACTGACTGTTGGCAGGAGGAGGAGGCGGCGGCGGTAATGGGCAATTATTCATAGGTGCTTGTTGTGTTGACGTGGCAATTTCTGTTTCCAGAATCCAACCTTGTTGCATCAGTGTTTCTGGAGCAGTCGAACATACTTTTATTTCCAGCCAGTTTTGCCCATTTAAGCTAGTTCTTGGCTTGACAACTTGCACAATACTACCTGGAGCAATGCCGACTACCATTTGATTGGTGGATAAATTTGGTGTTTGGCGTAGCAATAGTTGTGCTGTTGGGCTTGTACCTGAGCTAGTCGGTGTTTTGATTTGCAATACTGAGCCATCGTTGACAAGTACCGAAGGAGTATCAGCGACAGTGGGATTTGACCTAACTTCAGGTTTGTATAAACGACTGATTGGCTCTTTCAACCAATATGCTAATCCACCTAAACCTAATAGTAAAAATAATCCTAGTAATATTGCTGGTAATAGCGATCGCTGTTTCGGCGCAGGAGTATCTAATAGTTGAGTTGGTAGCAATGAAGGCGAAGCAGGTGGGGCAATCTGGCTGCTGTCATCTACAATGGCGTTGCTTTCTACTGACATAGGAGTATCGGCAGCAGAAATTTCTGGCTCTAAAAGCGCAGATGCGCTAACTCGATCTGGTTCTAAAAAATTGACTTGACACAGGACAAGAGCGACTGTCACGTTATCGTGACCGTTGTGAGTATTAGCAATTTCGATCAAACGCGACGTAGCACTAGCTAGATCTGTTTTACCTTCTAGCACGGGTAGAAGCTCGGTTTCCCAATGCTGTTCTACGCGATCGTAATCGCTCAAGCCATCAGAACAAAGCAGAAATAAACAGTCTTCGTCAAGCACAAAGCGCTCTATCGTTGGATGTAGCGATAAGCTCATGCCCAAAGCTTGAATTAACGAGCCAGAGGAGGGCTGAAGCAGGGCATCACGATAAAAAGAGTACCCTAGCCGCACTTCACGAGCGGCAACATCATCATCTAGAGTAACTTGGTGACAACCAGTGCGCGTAATTAGATAGCCGCGACTGTCGCCGACATGAGCGATATACACTTCATGTTGATGTGCCAAAGCCATGACTAAGGTTGTACCCATGCGTTGACGACCTTGGCGATTTTCGCTGTCGTTGCGATCGCATATTCGTTCGTTAGCGGCATGAGTTGCTGTGTCTAAAGCACTATAAATATCTGCTTTGTCTAAATAATTATTTTCTGGGCTTAATTGTTGAATTTGCTGGTGGATTGTTTCAATAGCTAAATTAGAAGCAACATTGCCACCTTCATGACCGCCAATACCATCGCAGACAATAGTTAAACAGCTTTCAAGGCTACTTGGCTGGTCTAGTGATAGCGCCAAGGTCGTGCCACTAGGAGGATAACAGGCATCTTCATTACGTTGGCGGCTAGGTCCTGTATCTGTGTGGGTGCTAATTGTGATCGTGCGCTTTTGCGATCGCCCGCACTGGGCAAGTCCGCGATCTAATACTGCTACTAAATCGTCTGCATGAACGATCTCGCCTTGTATTAGCTGTAGGGTAATTTGTTCTAGGTACTCGGCGATTGCTGGTTTTGCGCCTGGCAAAAGTTGTTGCCACAACTGTCCTAATTGCGTTAGTGTCGGCGGCATCCCTGCCGTATCAAGTTTTAGTTCCAATAAACGGACTATTGATTGTTCTGTCCGCAATAATTGCATTTCTAGCAAGCTAGAAGCTACGCCCTCTGTACTTAGCGGTTGCCAAAGCCCAGCAATTTGCCACAACCAGTTCAACTGGCGCAGCGACGAGGCTGCTTCCCAAACGCTAGCTAGTTGGGGCATCAACTGCCCTTCCATTGCTCCAGGATTAGCGCAGATAGCGGCGTTTTCTAAAAGTAAAATTTCTGGGGCGTTTTCTTCTTGACTTGAGGGCAAAAAGCCATAAGCTTGAGGTACGTGTAGCCGATAGGGAACAAGCCTTAAATATGGTTTAACTGCGTAATTAATCTCTGCAAAGTGGCTCTCTAGCGCTGTTGCTGGTTTTGTATCTACAAAAATGCGATCGCTCTCAAGTAGATAGCGCGATTGGACAATATCGCCAACTTTGTAGGCACCTTCACCTATAGCCCACAAATAGCGTTTGCTTAGGGGCGTACCGCAGCGCTGACAATACTTGTCTGTTTCGTAATTGGTAGCGTTGCAAGCTTCATTGGGACATTGAATTGTTTTTGCTATGTCATTTTGCATAGGTTTCGCATCGAGCGGACATTAAAAAATATTGACTTAGAAATCGTATCGAGCAAACGTTTGTTTTATTTGCTACTTGCAGGTTTTAGTCGAGTTTGTAACTTGCGCTGGTATTTTATTGAAGCTGCATCTAGCACCATGTTAAGTATGCTATTTTCCGTATTCCCGATTAATTTTTGCCGATGGCAACAGTTTAAGCTGTTACCTTGTCTTTATTGATAGCAACTTACACTTGATAAAGTCGCGATGAATAAGCGGGCTAGGCGCAAACATACTCAGGTTTTTAGAATTGGGCAAACAACATTGATTTTGGTGCTGGTTGGGTTGATATTGCGATTTCTACCTTATATATTTCCCATTTATGCGACTAATCTAACTCAAGAGCGTCAAGCAATTGAATTTAGCGATCGCCAGGGTTTACCTTTGGGAACGTTGCTGACGCGCGACGAATTTGAGCATACGGCTGTTGTCCCTTTAGCTCGGGTTTCTTCGCACTTTATTCATGCCATTATAGCCGCAGAAGATGGGAGATTTTATCAGCACGGAGCATTAGAGTTGCGGGCAATCGGGCGGAGTTTGGTGGAGGCTGCGCGCGATCGCGCCGTTGTCTCTGGGGCTTCAACAATTACAATGCAACTGGCTCGGATGTTAGATCCCAAGCCGCGCAACTTGGGCAGTAAACTTCAAGAAGTTTGGCTATCTTGGCGAATAGTTGCAGGAATGAATAAACATGAAATTTTATATGCTTATGTAAATCGCCTACCAATGGGTAGCAATATATACGGAGTTGAGGCGGCAGCAAGGATTTATTTTGGCGTTCCTGCTAGCGATCTAAATCTTGCCCAAGCTAGCATTTTAGCGGCGCTACCTAACGATCCTACTGACTTAGATCCTTATACACATTGGGAAAAACTGAAAAAGCGGCAAGTATATGTCCTTAATCGCATGGTTAAAGATGGTTATATTAGTCGCGGCATGAGCGATCGCGCTTATGCGGAAAAAATTGCCCTCCAGCCGCGCCAGCAAGGAATTATCGCTGCCCCACACTTTCTGTTTTGGCTAGCAAGTCAACTGCCCAAAAATTCTCCATCTCAAGTTAGAACTACTATAGATAGACCCTTGCAGCAGTTTGCTGAAGCCCAAGTTCGTCAAGTTGTGCGCAATCTCGCCGCCCATAATGCCCATCACGCTGCGGTGATCGTCATTGACAACAATTCAGGTGAAGTTTTAGCTTATGTTGGTTCTCCCGATTACTTTTCCTTAGCTGATAGCGGTCGCAATGACGGAGTACAAGCGTTGCGTCAGCCAGGATCGACGCTGAAGCCATTTTTATACCAATTGGCTCTAGAGAGCCGCATAATTCATCCGAATACAGTTTTGGCAGATGTACCGACTCATTATGCAATTGGAGGCGCTAAACTATACAGCCCTAAAGACTATAGCGAAAGCTTCCAAGGACCAGTAAGAGTCCGAGTAGCGTTAGCCAATTCTTTGAACATTCCAGCAGTGCGGGTATTAGAGAAGGTAGGCGTACCGAATTTTCTCAACCGCCTGCATCAACTAGGTTTTGAGCAATTAAAGCATCCGCCCCAATACTACGGTTTAGGTTTAACTTTAGGTAGCGGTGAAGTCAGCCTATGGGAACTAGCTCGTGCTTACGTAACTATGGCAAGAAACGGACAAGCAACACCACTAATTACTACCTCGCTTCATTCCCCCATCCCGCCATCTCCCCATCTCCCCACCTCTTCTACATGGGGACTAATTGCAGACATACTAATCGATCGCCACGCCCGTGCAAGAGCCTTTGGCGTTGATTCTGTATTGAAATTACCGTTTCCGGCGGCGGTAAAAACTGGTACTTCCTCTGACTACCGCGATACTTGGACAGTAGGTTTCACGACTGATTACACAGTCGCTACTTGGGTAGGGAATTTTAACGGCGAACCAATGAAACAGGTTTCAGGAGTAATG
>QQTW01003763.1_pt1 | contig 11258 bp, 12 predicted proteins | sample 1904831 | NCBI WGS metagenome assembly QQTW01 (sample SAMN09435610, study PRJNA476489) | Subsurface metagenome, whole genome shotgun sequencing project.
TTCATGACATTGTTCTCGTACTTCAGCACCGCGGCCTTGTTGTTGTAGACGTCTAGGTAATTCGGTGCGCTGAATATCGTCATCACACTGGGAAAGCCGGTCGTCCTCGTCTTTCGATACATGCGGTAGCCGGCATCTTGGGCCTCATGGGCACGGATAACGGAGAGCAAGTTGTTCCTTTCGAGAAAAGCGCATGCGGCCGGATATGAGAAGAAGTATGAGCAGCCTCGTACATGATTGTGGACGAAATATTCTGATGTCTTTTCTTGCCCAAATTCCTCGAGGGGGTCTGCCCAAAGAATGTCGCACATGAGGCCGTGAGTGGGTGAAAAGATAACAGACATGCTCATTGCCATCCTCAACACTTGTTCGAAAGAAGAGCTCGAAGAGGAGACACCGTCATCGGTCTCCTCGGCTCCTGCATCTCCGCCTCTAGATGCCAACATGGATCCAAACTCTACCGAGTATAAGCGACGAGCCATCAAGAACAAAATACTCGCCATCGGCCGATTATCTCGAGTTTTCCAAGTTTTGCGCGAGGAGTCTGAACGGGTGACGGAGTTGAAGACCGCATCGGGCGGTCGATTACCGGCTGGTACGTTGATGCTTGGGGCGGAGGGTATTAAGCAGGCAATCCACAACTTTGAAGACGCTCGAAAGGTTGACCTACAGAATGAGCGTCTACCGCCCACTCACGAAGAGGTGACGCGGAAGAGTGAAGAAGATCGGAAGCAGGCACTCGAAAGGGCTAGTATGGAAGCAGAAAATGACAGTACCATAGCGACGGTTGCCAGAAGAATCAGCATGTATGTCGAGCCAGATCTTCAGTACTACATGCAACGATGATCGCTAACTTGCGTAGGTCATCTGGATCTAGCCGGAGTCGCCGAAGCAATAGCTGAGCTACTCGGAGCGATTCTGCAGTTCATCTTGGTAACAACTGCTGGCCTCTTAGATAGAGGTTTAATTGTCTGGTCATGCTGGACATCCGACAGTGTATCTCTTTGGTATACTTGCAGGCGAGAGATATTTCAAGGGCTTAATGTGATGTCGGACGGGTCACCCCGGGATCTACTATGTAAGAGGTTACGATGTGTAAGAAGTGTCAATGGAGATATGATAGCATATGTGACTATAATTGATGCTTCACACCTTATTGAAGTCATGATTTCTCCAAAAAGCACCGTAGCTCCTGTAACAATTAGCTCTATATGGATGGCGTTGGAACGGGGATCTCCACACGCTCGGCACATGCCCTCACCTCCACCTTTCCAATGCCTCCAAGATTATCGACTTTTCGCCGGTTGCTCCCAATTACCTCGGAAGGGCCAATTGGTCTAAGATACTGCCCTGCATGCACCTTCTGGTGGATATCTCGTCTCCAAATAACGCGGCCAAATGACCGGCATACGACAAGACCGCGCTCGCTTTCGCGGCCACGAACGACTTCAACCCTAGCTTCAGCAACTGCTATCAATGCAACCAAACAAATTCCTACATTTAACAGGGAACTCCATGACGCGCTGAGCGAGCTCAAGAGTAAGGCAGGGAACTATGTCGATCTCAATAGACTTCAATTGGCATTGCGGGGTTTGGAGACGAAAGATGCTGTCATCAGGGTGGCTGGTATGAATTCTGGCAAAAGGCACTGTTGTCCCTGAGAAGAGCTGACAGCGGCGTTTAAAGTGTTTAGCCTCAACGGACAAAAGACAGCGCGGAAGCTGATCCGGATCTTGCTTGCGGATCCCCTTGCGCCGGAGCAGCCGTGGGAAAGGCAGATTGATACGGTTGGCGAGGACGATGGAAGGGGTCTATTGATACGGTATTTCATAGACTTTTGAACGTCAGAGTATGCGGGCTTATGGTGTTGTTACTATCAGGTATGGCGATGGATCAAACGCGAGTCCACAATCTCCACTCCTCTCGAACCTCTCCATACCTTCGTCGACCCTTCGGTCTCACAACCTTGAGATTCTCATATTCTCCGTCAATGCCAACATATCGATCAATAGCGCAGAAAGGTTGTCCAGACCACAGGAACTGTTCCTGGTGCCAGCATTGGAAACAACAGCCTCTGCTACTGGCAGATTCTCCACGGTCATCTACCCGGTGCATAAGGCGTTGGTGATCGGGGATGGCTTGGAGAGTGCCATTGTCTATGCGCGACTCACCGCAAGTCGAACTCTGACCCATGTGCCCGACTTGGTCAAAGTCGCAATTGGCTTGGATGTAAAGAAAGTGCCTGAAACCCAAGGCGAACTGTCCACCGTGAATTTAGTTGCTGCCGAAGCTGCAATAAGAACCTTTCGCAAGTCTCTAGATAACTCGATCGCGTACGAGCACGGCTGGCTTGACAGTGGAGTATCTCCGTTGGCCGAGTGGCTGATCCAGGGTTCCGAGGTCAGGGAGGGAGCTATGAAGCCAGCAGTGCAGAATCTCATCAGGTCAGTCCTTGAAGACACGGCCGAAAACATCGACAGGGAAGAGATCCGAAGTTCCGAGGAGACCTTTGCGGCAACAGTTCCAGACAATACCAGACAAGAGCTCAATGAGGTACTGAGAGACTGGGCCCAGCAAGCTCACACCGAGCTCCGAGACCAGCTAGACCTCGCATTCGGCGGCCGACGATGGAGAAGACTAAGCTGGTGGAAGCTCTTCTGGCGCGTCGACGACGTCGGAATGATCGCGACTGAAGTTCTCGAACGTAGCTGGCTGGTCGAAGCCGAGAAGGAAATCATCTGGCTCGCCGGCCGGCTGCGACAAGCTGGTCTCCTCGAAGAAAACAGCGCATTCTTTCTCGAGACGACCGATATTGACTTTCCTTCCATCAAGCCTAAGAGAAAACCGCAAGCTCTAGGTGAAGCACCACCAGCTCCATCCCTCCGCGACCTCTATCCCCAATCATCCGCAGACACAGACATTAAATCTCCTTTGCCATTTCTCCGCCCCTGGCCAATGCACATCGCCCTAGCCCGCATACATCTCCGCTCAACCACCCTCCCACCCCTGCAAGCCCTCGCACAGACTCTCCTTCTCCAGACCCTCAGCACCACAACCCTAACATCCGCCCTTTCCGCACTCATGTACGTTTCCATTTCCACGACGTCCGTCTACGAAGCTGGCGCCATCGCGGCATTGGGGCTGGTGTGGAGTTTGCGCAGGTTGCAGAAGCGCTGGGAGGCGAGTCGGCTGGAGTGGGAAGGGGAAGTAAGGGAAGAAGCGAGGAGAGTTTTGAGGGATGTGGAGGGTGTTGTTGGGCGAGTTTTGAGGGAAGGAGGAGTGGGGAGCTTGGATTTGGATGGCGTTAAGGCGAGGGACGAGGCTAGAGAGGGGCTCAGGAAGGCAAGGGAGGTTTTGAGGAGCATGGAGGTTGCGAACTGTTGAGATTTGAGCTGTTCTACAACCAACTAGGCCGCAAGGCATGTATATGAAACTGAACACAGTTTGACTTGCTCCCTTTGCCCTATCCCTCCACTGCCTGCTACTTCGGTGGCCTCCCTTGCTCAACACCCTCCACGTCCTCCTCGACGCTTTCCAGCACAGTATGGCTTTCTCCCTTTGCCCCATCCCTTCACTGCCTGCTACTTCGGCACGTTCCCTTGCTCAACACCCTCCATGTCCTTTCCAGCACAGTATGGCTTTCTCCCTTTGCCCTATCCCTTCACTGCCTGCTACTTCGGCGCGCTCCCTTGCTCAACACCCTCCATGTCCTCCTCGACGCTCTCCAGCACATTGTCATTCCCAGAACCGAACACTCTGGCTGGACGGCTCCCTGCCCTTGACGGTCCATGCTGCGGAGGCATCGTAACACTTCCCTCCCGTTGCCGTCCCCCTCCTTGCAGTGTACTTGGGGTGCCCCCCGAAAGCTCACGGGGCACTTCGTACTCGAAGTCGGGTTCGTAGAGACTCTCGTCCACCACATACGAGGCCTGGGTGGAGGGCGCCACAGATGTAGTGGGCGGTGTCTGGGATGGGACCCGGCGTTGAGAATTGACTTGGTGACCCAGCGTAGTAACATCGACAAGGAGCTCTCCAAACTCGGGACGGTTGCCTGGGCCACGGATGTTCTTCAGATTAGGCCACCAGAGATCCATATTGCCAATGATGATGAGAGCCTGCTTTGCCCGGGTTAGACTAACATTGAGGCGTCTCTTCTCACCTACAAAGCCGATGCGTTCAGGGTGGGTTTCGTTGGCGGCGACAAGATCTAGGATGATGACCTGGGCCTCATGACCTTGAAATCCATCAACAGTAGTGACGGGGACCTCCCTGAGCCCTGGGGGGGCATCTTGCCTGGTACTAGCAGCAGCTAGGTCATGAAGTATCGCCCGCTTCTCATCAGTATAGGGAGTGATCACGCCAATATCCGTGTGATCGAACCGGGATTTGGCCTTTGGGTTGCTCGCCTTGAACTTGAGCAAGTCCCACACCAGTTGCTGCACCATGCGAATGTTGGCCGGATTGTGTAAGGAGGTACTCCCAGGGTGACAAGCGGCGAGACCTGCGACGTTGATGAATATGCGCCGCACCTCCTTAGCCAGGGGCCGAAATACGGGGTAGGATCGGAAGAAATCCATCCACAGACGGCTGACATCGGTCTCCTCGCGCGTGCTAGGAGCATCTATAAGTTCGCCATGGTACGAGACGCGGTTCGGCAGCCTCGATATGTCAGGATGCATGCGGTAGTTAGTCCTTAGCTTAGAGAGCGGGTATCCTCGGGCGACCAGGCGAGTGAAGAGAGCTGTGGTAAGCTGTGGAGCGTATGGGTTTCTCGTACCAAGCGTTGAGACTGCTGTAGGGGCCAGTTGCATCTGATCGCCGGTGAGAACAACGGCTCGAAGAGACGGAAAGGTCATTGCAATGACATTTTCGGGCTCTAGTGACTGGCACGCCTCGTCGATTATGAGTAGTTGTGGCTCATAGCTCTCAGATCGCAGGGCCTTGTGCGCCGAGTTGTTGAGCGTGGTGGCAACAATTTTTACCTTCGGTCCCTTCAGGATGACCTTCGTAATCTTCTCGTTCAGGTCACAAAATTCCTGGTAGTCCTTGATTTTCGCACCTCGTTTGTCGACGACGATGTTGTTACGAAGCGCCCACCATCTCTTGCAATCGCCATCGGTCTGACGGTGGCTCTGAACGTACTCGACAATCTTTTGGGCGACCGTATACTTCAACAGTCGGCTGTCTGATACAATCTGCTTCGAGTCAAGGCCAACTGCAAGCTCAGCGAATGCTCGAATCTGCCCAGGTTTGGTGGCACCGTCCCGCAGGTCTTCACTCATCTCAACCGCCGTGTCGGTTGACTTGGTAGGTGTGCTGAACAGGACGACGTCAAACATTCCCTGAAGGTAGAAGGCAGACTCCAGCGCTTCAATGATGTAGGTCAAAAGCTGCTGTACACTCAAGTTGGTTGCCGCTGTGATAAGTACTTTGATTCCCACTGCCGCGGCTGCTGTGGCGATGCATGCGTTTACCCTGCTCTTACCTGTTCCAGGAGGGCCCTGGATCAACGATAGACCTCCTCTTAGGTTGTAGAAGCTGCGGTCAAAAGCCATTTCCTGGGATTTATCGAGTGTGAACTTGGCAGTAACACTGCGCAGCCTCTTGATAGCTGGATCAGTATCGCTTGTGGGGACGAGGCGGCTGAGATTGACTGGCTGTCCATGTTCAGGGTCAAAGAATGGTCCATGTGCTAAAAGCGTTGTGTGAAGGTCGAAACGACCACATGCATCTCCGTTGGGTAAGTCACCATGAACATGGTTGACTGCCTGCTCAACAAAGTCGATCATTCGATTGATTGAGATTGCCGTGTCCTCCGCCTTTATAGCCACCCTTCGGGAACCTTCAGCCCACCTAGCACCTGGAGGTGATTCTGCAAGAATAACAGAGTCCGAGGTCGTTGCTATCGCCATGGTCTGACCGCGCCAAGCGTTCCTCAGATTCGGCTCGACACCATCTTGCCAAATGCAGACTCTGACTCGTGTTCCTGGTGGTGGAATCACCTTCGCTCTCTCTGGGTCCCTGGTGACGTCCACATAGATCCAGGCAAGGTTTGGACGGTTGAGGGCGACCTTCTCAAATCTTCCAGCATGGCTTACCGTTGGATCAAAAAGACTGTTCAGTGTCTCTGCAACGTGTCGACGCTCATGCCGTAGAGCAACACCCATGATGATTTCGTACTCATGCATGTTGTGGAAGTCGTACTTGCTGGGGTATTTACTCCATTCCACAGGGACATTGATGCGTCTCTGGATATCATACCTCATCTTTGTGGTCATCCAGTAAGGGAGCAAAGTATCCGTGCTCTTCCCAAGACCTCTCAGACGGTATCCTGGCGCCGGTGAGTAATTTTCCTCCGAAGTGTAGTGCCAGTAATCGGACGGGCCAATTTTCGGAGCTGATCCATTGCGCCTCTGGTCAACAATGCCATCAAAGAATCTGAAAAGCTCCCATACTCCAGGATAGTTCACTCGAAATAGCGTGACAGAAGTGCTCTCGAAAACTTGGTTGAAGAATTCAGCATAAGAGCTCGTCAAATTCAGGGGATGATTCCTCTAGACGGTCGGAAAACGGTCATCCAAATTCTGCGGAAGAATGCGTAGCAACGCGAGGGGTCGTCGTTCCTCTCCTCGAACGTCTACCTTCATCTCCCTGATCATGCGGTCAATGGCCTCGTTGTCAGTCATGTGACGGAAGGTGAACCGAGAGCAGTCGTAGCAGAGTTCAACCTCTACCTCACCTTCCCGGATGATGATGCTGATCAGTGGCATCTGGCTGCTGAGGTCGTATGTGACCCTCAGGAACGACGTAACGAACTGTCCTTGCACGATCCGGTAGTCTTTGTCATTCCGGAAGACAACTCGGCAATCCTTAGGGGAGTCTGCCTTCTTGGGTATCTCAGGAACGTCGGTGCCGTGTGGTTGTCTATACCAAACTGGGGGAAATTCCATTTGCTGAGACATGGCGAGAGCAAGTACCGTGAGATACCTCGACGGTGGGAAGAGAGAAGATTGAGGGCAGAAAGTGCGAGGCACTTCTGTGAGTTGACAGTCACCTAGGGATAACCCCTTTGGTGATACTGACACGGACCAAGTTGGAGAGAGCAGACAGTGCGAGGCACTTCTGAAGTTGACAGTCACCTAGGGATAACCCCTTCGATGATACTGACACGGACGAGCGAAGTTGGAGAGAGCAGACAGTGCGAGGCACTTCTGAAAAGCAAAAACAAGTGTAAGTGATGATAGTAGTGGCTGGAAAGGCTGAAGTTGTCGTTGTTGTCGCTGTTGTTGCTGTTGCCAATACTATCGAAGATGAGGATGTAAGAAAGAAGAAAGAGAGTGAGAGGAGGAAAACGAGAGCTGGTGAGAAAAGGAAGCGAGGTTTGGCAGTGAATTCGTACAAGCGTCTGCAGAGTTTTCAATCGAAGGGTGGAGATTCACAGCAGCAGAGAGATAATGAATAAATGGTGACGTTAAGCTGGCCAGCAGGGTTCCTTGTCACTGTTACTATTGAGCCGTGATGGCGCCTCGAGTATAGACATCCCAGTGACGAAGTTTGATAGAAGAAACAGATGTAACTAATTCTCAGTATTCACAGCTTCGTTGAGAAGCCCTAATGACCGGTACCGCATTGAACGGAACAATGTGCAATATCCCCGAAGCTCGAAGGTAAGGACTGACTGCTGCCCTCAATACTATTCCCTCTAAGGCAACGCTTATAGGTCCAGGTCGTAAATGAATAGGTGCATGTGGGGGTTTCCCAGAGCACAATCCCATCAAAGACCGGGGCCTCCTCAGAAACATTGTATTGACGCTTTTGTGAATGCCTTCCTCCGCATCTGCTTCACGTATACATGGAGCCCCTAGAATAAATGAGCGACAGCATTCACTTAGAGCCTAGAACTATAGAATGGTCGGCTCTCAGTTGGGTGTTCTGTCGAGGAGGGCTCTCAGCGTCAGGGCAGTTGTTTATTACTCATGGTTTACATAATCACTGACTACAATGGAACTCATGTGATCCAAGTCGAAAGATGCCCACATCGTACAGATAGATGACGTTTAAACTCCCTTCCCTGCATATGAAGCGTGCTGCATGCTGCTTATTTAGCTAAGGTAGATATTATCCTTATAACTTACTGCTTGCTGTTCGAAAATATCTCACTAAGGTAGAAATGAGAAGATAACTTACACACGAAAATTGAAAGTGAGCTTGAATCAAGACCGGCGCTGTCACATGCCGAACTAAGACTTCGGAGACAATCGCCCGCTTTTGCACATGCTTGTTCTACGGTTTCCACCCCGTTCCGGCGCCAGCGCATAACATTATCACGCTTTTCCACCTTCCAAGAACTCTACTATCCTTCAGTGAGATCGCTCATCTCACAATGGAGGCACAGCATGAGCGGCCTTTTCTGAACGGTGGCCTTGCGCAGAGTGATTGGCCGACGGTACCGTCTACTCCTGTTCCGAGTAATATCGACCCCAATCTGCCAACGGCAATGGAGGTAGATAGTACGCCGAAATCTGAAGACAGAACCCGGAGAGCTACCAGTGTGCTGTCAATGGATGATATCGAGGCTGCTCAAGCTCTGGAAGGTCTTCGTGCGGGTGAGTTGAGGTATGCACTTACTCAAATCCAATAGCTAATGGGGCTCGGAAGACTTTGGTCAATCTCCACCTCGGCAACCATCTGCTCTTCCTCCCAAGCTAGGCATTGGCTCGACTACAGATACGGCTTCGGGTTCACAGCCTGAACCATTGTTGTCTCTCCTTACTTCCTCTCATCCCTTGCTGTCAACCGCAATCAATGGCTCTTTATCCGCATACTCTTCGTCCAAATCATATTCTCCACGTTTTCGATATGGCGCAGAGTTTGTTGAACGGCACATTGGTACACCAGTTGCGAGCACGGTAGGCACGGCAGGAAGAATCAGTGGTGTCGAGACCGGAGTGCGTTGGTGGCTGCAACGGAGCGATTCGAGCGATGTCGATAGCGGTAACGCAAGCAAGCGGAGAAAAGTTGAAGTCGATGTAGAAAAGGGTCTTGATGGTGCGGCGCCCCCGAGCTATGCGCATCGTCGTCCGTCAGACATGGAGGCTTTACCAGCGTATGATGATCATCGATCACCGAGTTATGAGGAGCATGGAACGCCAACACAGGCCGAGCAATCACGAGAGAGTGGGGAGTCAGGATCGAATCAAAATTGGCAGACGAGACTGATGATGTCTACATCCGGCCTGGGTGTTGCTATGAATGAAGAGTCGCTACGTAGTTTGAAATACTGCTTGTCTTGGCTGCGCTGGGCCAACGGGCATTTGAGCAAAGTTTTGGTCTCTTTAAGAGATGTACTTGAAGAATGGGATGGATCACGAAATCGTTCCCAACCGTCGTTGGATACAGACACCGTTATGCATCAGAACACCACTGGTCAATCGCAGCCATCATCTGGCCCAGAACAAGCGACTGTTGCACAACGAATTGAGGCGCTCAAGGGAGAGGTCCTCCAAACGCTCAAGAAGGTCGTTGACATTGTGTCCAAGTACGCTGGCGGTGCCTTGCCAGAGAATGCGCGAGTACTGGTCAGGCGTCATCTGACGTCGCTCCCTCAGCGGTTCCGCATCGCTTCAAACTCCAATGCTCCATCCGATTCTTCTCGACCAGCATCAGAGACCGCCACCAGCGCCCACCGCGTTATGGTACTTGCGAAAGAAGGCTTGGATATGATGTCGCAGGTTAGTGGGGTACTGGATGGGACAATCAGTAGTGCCGAGGAGTGGTGTGATAGGCTCGGGCGCAGAAGGGCAGCTCAGTCCGGATCTGGACACGAAGCTCAAATTGACGTGAAAGAGGCGAGCAATGACCAGCAGGGTGATGTCAGGATGACCGACCAGAACGAGAAAAGATGATGAAAGCGTTCTCAGTACACCGATGATATGGTGGGTGATTCGCATGTATATATCGACTACGAAAGGAGCCCACAGTACATTTGCAGATGTCGCGAGGAGGTTGCACTGCTTGGAAACCAGGTGCAAAGGCGTTAGAAGCTAGGTGCGCGTTGTCATTATTCGAAAGTGGATCACAGCATTACATGTCTGGCATTATTTCTCAGGCGAATTCTTTCGTGAGGTGTAATAGGTGTTTATGATGGAAGCTGTCATACTTCGCTGTACGTTCTGTTCCTGCTTACACTCGAATCAAAAGCATCTCATTCGACGGACATGTTCCTCAAACATTCTTTGCAGATACATCGAGATGGTGTTACACGGTTTAAGCCAGGCGAGAATATCATCGTGACCGCGGAACCTCTGAACCGGTGAAAAGTCCTCATGCTACCATGTCTCAATCTCCCTCCACAATCCGCTCCCCCCACACCACCGTCCGCCTCTCCTTCAACACCGAAACCGTCGACAGAACGAAGCCAACCCTGTCAATCATCACCACCTCATCCGCCAGTCTCACCGCTACCACTCCGCAAACAAGGAGCACTCACACCTCCAGAAACGCCAGCCCCACCGCCACCGCCCACATCTTAATCGGCGGCCTATCGAACAAATGCTTGAAATCCTTGCCCTTCGGCCTCAGCATCGCCACCGCGGTCGCTGCCCACGCGACAATCACCACTATCTCCGCCACGATCTTGCCAAATGCGGCGAGCTTGGAGCTCGAGGCGCCGATGAGCGAGGTGCTGGTTTCGGCATGGTAAAGTGTCACCAGGTGGTAGAAGACGAGGATGTCGGTTAGGATCGAGGTTGTTACTGCGGTTGGTGGGAGGAGAGGGTGTTAGCTTGGGATGAGACGAGAGGCGTGGGTAAGGTATGGATATTGGGTTAGAGGTGAGGTGGACGTCGTGGAGGAGAATGGGGAGAGTAGTACTGCCTAGTATTATAGGTTCGGTGACGTATCGCCAGTAGCCGTTGTTGGCCCAGGCCCAGCTTAGGATGACGAGGTAGAGGAGCGAGACGAGGAGTTGGGAGATTCGGTAGGGGATCGGGTGGGTGGTTGGTGGCATCTTGGTGGTGTGGAGACTTAATAGGCGTAGAGGTAAGTGGAAGTTCTTGGCGTTGGAGTGTTGTGCTAAGGTGTACCAAGCAATTTGGCTGGTGAACAAAAGGTGTGCAATTCTTTTCGTCTGCGTCGAACCTTCGGATCTCAAGTGAAGGGAAGCTTAGGGTTTGGCACGTGCGCAAGCTACACCTGCTGAGAACACCTTGAGCTCAGATTGCTGCAGCGGAAACAGAAATGTACATTATTTTGTATAT
>QQTW01003764.1_pt1 | contig 11258 bp, 9 predicted proteins | sample 1904831 | NCBI WGS metagenome assembly QQTW01 (sample SAMN09435610, study PRJNA476489) | Subsurface metagenome, whole genome shotgun sequencing project.
TTGAGTCCCAAGTCCTCGACATCATCCTGGACATCCTCTTCACCACACTCCCGCCACAAGATTTCTCCTTCTCTATTCTGCCGCTAGCACTGCTTATACTCTTCGAACGTCCTTTGTCCATCAGCGGCAATGAGCTAGGGTGGCACTCTTCCATCAGCATTGCCAGATCCGGCGCCCTCGTGACCAAACATTGCAATCGTACTAGAGCCTGACGTTGACGCCTGCGAAGGGCAAAGGAAGGAATAGCATCTGAAGGGTAAGATGTAGTATTGAGATCTGCCATGCTCAGGTCCCACAACGATGGATCGAATGTATTATCCCCTAGTGAAGGGACGTCATAATGATCAGGTTCAGCAAAGCCTTCGTCTAGAAGGTCCAGCTCAGTGTTTGGTGTGGATACATCGGACTGTGGGGGGGATGATGTCGAGAAGTGTGGTGAATTTTCGAGGACTTGGGACTCAAACCCAGCTGTTAAGGCTGTTATTGAGGGGTGTCGAGGGGCGTTGACCTGGTTCAAGTTTGGGCGGGTATTGAATCGATTGTCCCGCTGACGACAAGCAAGAGATGGAAATTGCAGGGAAGGCTCCGGCAAGGGTGACGAGCAGCGAGAGGACAAGGGTGACACATCTGGTGATGATGGGGCTGTATCATTCGAGCCGCAGGACGATGGACTTGTTGAAGATGAGAGGAAGGAAAAGTTTTCGTCGAACATTTTTGATGAGCGAATTTCGAAATGTGGAAACCGGAAGGAGATCGAAGCGCAGCGCAACGGAATGCGGAAGAGGCTTGGGATATGCGTAAGTTATTGGCGGGGCGAGTACTCTTTTTAGGATTTTGGATTTTTGTGATGTTCCTCGAAGCTCGTGGGCCTTCACGATGACTAAGGTCTAGACTGCCCTGATCGTTCATGGAAATTTTAGAAGGGGTGTGACAGTGGTTCATATATCGGTGCGGAATCGTCGAACACACCACACATCGGCCCCGCGGACCAGAACCTGGTGGTTGCATGCTGACATGCGCGAGCCGGCCCCGCCACAAGGGGATCAAACCACGATAGGCAATCGTTGGCAGCAAGTCGCGCCGAAATCGCGCGGCTAGAGGGACCGGCAGTTCGAATGATGCCTGTAGAAGGGCCGAAAGCCAATAGGGATGGTGGAAGAGCTGAAACTAATGTCGGAACGACATGCAGCCCTAATCCAGCACCAACAAGGCTGTCGAAAAATCGGGAGGATGAGAATGTTATGTACTACTAGTCACTAGTAACTATGGGACGTAGTACGATACCAGGCATAAGTATTTGTTCTGTATTCGATATCTAAAACAGTCTGCATACAGCCAATCTAGGACCAGCTGTAGTGAAATAATCGTTCGTATCATGGGTCTCAGTATAGCGGCGCTGTATTTGACACTAGCTGCTATTAGCGCTGCACTACGACTAATTATGGCTGGTACCGTAGTACTACACTGAGAGCCGGAATTTATCAACCAACAGCAATATTAACGACCCTCTGCTAGATCCACATTTCCTGCTCTAGTCTCGACGGTGTACACGACGGGGTCTTGGAAGCTCTACCCTAGTAGATCTGCTACATCCCAACAAGCGCTCCATCTTCAATGTTCAGTCCTTTTGCGATATCTGTGCGTCAAGGTGCCTGCCATCCTACTTACATGTTAGTCTGCTCGGCCGTCTTGCTACCTCGTTTTTGTCTGGCCCAAATCACGCCTACTTATCCCATACATATCTTGTCATTATCGATACTTAGGTAAGACAGTGCGAGCCGTCGATATTGGTACCTGACTAGCTGAGCCTCTGTGCAGCCTACATCCACCATTTAGCATAGCTTAGCGAGCAAATATCGTTTGCAGGTATCAGTGGTCTCAACGACGCTCAGCTGTAGGCTAACATACTTGATTCGGGCTTTAACTATTGCCCACTATTGGGAACTCGTACTGGGGTGCGCGCAAGTGGCGGCGGTCTAGACTTCGCCTGTTTCTACCCCGTCAACCTGTTCCTCCTGCGAATCTCTGACCAACGTGTCAGCCTTCCCGCTTCCAGTATACTGATCTTGCGCGTCGTCCCGCTCGGACGGCCTAGTACCACCGGCTCCCATCCTGTTTTAGTTCTTGTCATGTAATCGACGGTAGGCCGGGGGTCTGGAATCATCCGGACTACCCGGAAGCGGAAGAGGACTACGGTCAAAAGCAAAGTCAAGCCCATTAGGACTCCCGCGACAACTTCGGTGGCTTGCATTGCTCCCAGTCTCCGTTCCACTCGTCCGCACACACCTGTGGCAACTGCCGCAAAGCAGAAGCTCAAAGTCTGACTGACTGCAAATCCAGCACTGACACGAGGGTAACAGGAGAAGTTGGTGCGCTGTTCCCGCTCCTTAGCAGTAGTGCGGCGAGTGGGCCGGCCAGTCATACCAGGCTGCAGATCTGAAGTGTCAAACGCTTCCATGATGAGACCTTGGCATTCAGCGATGGCGAGGTTTGAGAGAAAGCCAACGCATCCAGCGAACACAGTTGGCAAGGCCACAGAGATCGATGGGCCTCTCGAAGCTAGCGCGTAGCCAAGGCCTGCGAAAGGTAGGAGTAGAGTGAATATGGCACGACGCACCAAATGGGAGGACCATACAACTGATTTCTGAAAGGTCATGCTATCCGTTCGTTGCCGATGACGCCTTGCGCGACTGAACAATGAAGCTTTCTGGAAAGGAGTCGCTAGCAGTGCCCCAGTACCAAGGGACAGCACACACAAACCAACATGAACAGGCCGGTAGCGATAGTGCTTGGAGGTTAATGCCCCCAGAAGCTATTCTGTGTCAGCAAAAGCCAGCCATCTGGTCACCTCCAAATCATACCATCAAGATCAAAGTAAAGTGAGCGTAAGTCCATCCTATGTAGACAGCCAACACTGCGAACCCTGGTTGTCGGAACATCTTCCAGCATAATTCCATGCCAGCTTTGACCTCTTCCCCCCACCAGTAGGGGCCGGCGGATTTCAAGTGCATCTTGACCTCGCCGCGTGAAACACGATTTATATGGCCTCCGTCACGCATCACCTCTGCAACCGTGCGGCGATAGGCTGATCGTCGAGCTTCTGGACCTATAACGTTGAGCAGGAGGACTACCATTATGAGAATGAGAGATATCCAGAAGCCCCATGCCACATCTGCGTTGTCCACGACAAGGGTGCCAACGAAAAAGCCAATGCTAATAGAGCCAATGGTGCACCAGGACCACAGTCCAAGCCATAGACCCATCCCTCCGCCATGGCGACGAACATCGTATAGATCTACTATCTCTTGGTGTGGGTTACTGCTTTGTAGCGATGCTCCGAAGAGGTCAAGCAGGGTTGCCTGCAAATTAATATTCACAAATCCAAGAGAAAATCCGGACGCCCCTCTAGACAAGAGAAGTACCCTGCGGTATGTTGGGATGTATGGAGACCGGAAATTTGAGACTGCGATGCCCTGCGGAATTTGAAGGCAGAGAGCTACCGCAAGGGCCATAATGGTATAGGGCTTCCTTCCATGCATGAGAGGTAGCGGCCAAAGAAGAAGGGTCGGAATGGCAAGGCCAATGTACAAGAATACATTGCCCAAGATTGTGAAATGACCAAGGTCAACGATCACATATTGTATAGCAGGCACCTCTCCGGCGTAGATACCAATCATGACGCCAATGAGTAAGGTGTTAATGCAAGCAATCGTGGCAGCGAAGCGCTTTCGAGAGATTATCCAGTCACGAGCAATTGGTTGATGCCTCCATGTCTGATGGACGTTGAATTCATGCGACCCTTTGACGTCCACGTGTCTGCATCCGTTCAGATCGATGTGCTGTGAGTGCTTTGTCCCAGGTGCCTGGCTGCTACCATGACTCGATACGAGCCCGAACATCTCCTTGAAGCGTTCGGCTGTGTTGACGTCACTGACTGGACTGGGATCTCCGTGTGTAGACGCAGGCTCCTCTTGCTGCCTAGGCATGTTTTCGAGCTCTAATGTGGTTCCAAGATCCTCTTCACTGCCTTCAAGTCGTTTGTAATGTCTCGAAATTGATCGACGGAGCGTCGGCATGTGGATAGACCGCCTAGCCTTCTTAGCCATCTCTTTTTCACGCGGAAGGTCTTCTTTCGATGCTTTGCGACGCAAAATATGAACAGGGTCCAAGGGCTCCTTCTGGCTTACAGAAGCTGGCTCAGGGGCTGATAGTTGTCGAGACTCCCCAACCGGCTGTAGAGATTGGCGACGGCGCAAGGGTTCTGCCCAGTCCTGTTGCAAGACGTACGACATTTGAGGTTCGGCGATCGAAGATTTTGTCTCGAGGACTCCCGAGTGAGCAGAGCCACGAGCCTTGACAGGATCCTGCTTGTGAAAATGTTTTGGATCGTCAGCAGTACGTAGGCCGTGTGGTACTGAAAATAGCTTTCGTGATGGTATAGATGGTTGTCCACCAGAATCAGACTTCACGTTTGTAGTCTGCACTGATAGGTTGAGGTTCCAAGGAGATGCTGGTGCATCAACAAGCTTTGGCACAGATATGGGAAGCTCAACCTCAGGGTCATCGGCCGCGACTCGAGCAATGTGCAACGCTTCATTCAGCAATCTTTCGAGATCCTGAATCGTTGTCGAAAAGATTGTAGAAGGACTCGGCTGCACCTGGCTCTGGAGCGAAATATGCGGCACGCTCGTCCCATTTCCATTTTCCGTGGTCTGCAGAGCTGCAGAAGTCTTTTTCTGAGGCGTTGTCGGAGGACTTACAGCCCGCTTTCGTGGAGTAGCGGCACCAGGTAGTCGCAGGGGACTTCGCAGGCTTGGTTCGGCTCCTCCTGGCCCAAGGGCAGCCGAGAGACTGGTGCGCCCCATTGAGGTGGCATCATGCACATCAGGAGCAGAGCATTTCTCTGAACTCGATCTTGGTCGTTCTGGGGGACTGCTGTCTTGTGTATATGTAGATTGCGCTGTCATCGGATGATGCCAGAGATCTTCTTGTACACGGTCTAGTCCAGATAAAGAAGGAAGCTTTGTAGTTCATAAAGGCGAGGACAAGAAGTGCAAATGCGCTCTGAGTACGGTATTGCTGTAGGTTGAAGGAGACAGGCGGAGACAGGTAGGAAAAAACATGAGTCGTGCTCATCGAAAAAAGAAGAATAGGTTATCAGGTGGCTTGAATTCGTAGCGTACAATAGACACAGGAGGAATAAACAGCAAGGGAAGGACTCTGTGTAATGTAGTAGTATGCCAACCAGTACGGAGCTCGCTTTCCCAAGAGAATTGGACTCTTCTCTTTGAAGACATCCCTGAGCCCACCGTGGATATCAATAGCACTTGCCTCTCCACCGATTTCTACTTGAATCTGCTTATAATCGTAACCCCAATTGTACGAGTCAGGTTTGCAAAGCTGTTTTGGATTTTAGTCTCGCAGTCCGTTGATGAGGAAGAGGTTGAAGCGGTCTGGTCAAGGTGAACAATTGGGAGATTTATTTTTAACAACCTCGGCCAAAAGTGGTAAATCGAACACGCTCGCTTGAAATCTGCCATCACACCAACTTGAAAGAAAGCCAACGTTCCGCTACTTAGCCCAGGTGCTTATCGCCATGGCGAATCTCCTCAAGCAGCCACTGAAGCTTGCTCTGGTCCAATTGGCGGCAGGTATGCAATGGTAGCACATCCTTACACACGACTCCTAATCAGTCTGTCCGCCATACTGACTCCCATGACTTGCAGGCGCCGACAAAGCAGCGAATCTCTCTCATGCACGGTCGAAAGTTCTGGAGGCAGCGAAAGCAGGCGCGAAACTGATAGTGTTGCCTGAATGCTTCAACTCTCCTTACGGGTGCCAATATTTTCCGAAGTACGCCGAGACCATTCTTCCAACACCACCACCGGAGGACCAATCCCCTTCATGGCATACACTCTCCTCAATGGCAATGGAGGCAAAGGCGTATCTTATTGGTGGAAGTATACCTGAATTCGTTCCTGACACGAAGAAATATTACAATACTTCCTTGGTCTTTTCGCCAGCAGGCAAGCTTGTTGCAACTCACCGCAAGACACATCTGTTTGACATTGATATACCGGGCAAGATCACATTTAAAGAGAGTGATGTTCTTTCGCCTGGCAACAAGGTCACAATCTTCGACATGCCTGAATATGGAAAAATCGGGCTGGGTATCTGCTACGATGTTCGATTTCCCGAGCTCGCCACAATCGCTGCACGAAAAGGTGCATTCTTGTTGGTATACCCCGGCGCATTTAATACTACTACCGGCCCGATGCACTGGTCATTGCAGGGAAGGGCAAGGGCCATGGACAATCAAGTCTATGTGGCCCTGTGCAGTCCGGCAAGAGATATGAGTGCAAGTTATCACGCATGGGGCCACACGATGTTGGTCAACCCAAATGCTGAAGTCATCGCCGAGGGGGATGAGAAGGAAACCATTATATATGGTGATTTGGAGGGAGCAAAGATAGAGGAGACACGAAAGGGAATTCCTTTGGATACACAGCGGCGCTTCGATGTCTACCCCGATGTTAGCGCAGGGAAGGTAAGATTCGAAGAATAATGACTGCCATTCGAAGTGACCTGCTATTAATGTTATATCTTGCTTCGACCTTGATGTACGCACTGTGATGCTGCCAGCGAACTTGACGCCATACCCGGTTCATCGTAGTTTGTCCAAACCACGCTTTGTTGCCATTGCGGATCTGTTTGCCAGAAATCTTGGCGTAGGCTTTTTACGCCATCCACGTCTGTCTTAGCGTTGCGCACCCACAATCCCAATATTGAAATGGGTAAAAACTTTCAGAAAACTACAACAATAGTTAAAGGAGCCTTTCTTCGATCTGATCGTCCCCTTGCTTCCTGACATCTACTCGCATAGCTTCTTCCTGCCTCTGCATCCGCAATGGCGAAAGAGAAACCGTCAACCACCCCCAAGGTGCAACCAAACAAGAAGACTGGCAACCGCTCCGCCATCTCCGATGTTGTCGCACGAGAATACACGATCCATCTACACAAGCGGGTATGTTGAGGTCTCTAAAATAGAATTGGTTTTATGAAGTCCAGATCATGGCCCCCGCAGCATTGTCGAAGTTACGGGGAGCATTGGACGGAAGACTGATTCGAGGGCACTTCCGGAATAGGTCCACGGCGTCTCGTTCAAGAAGAGAGCTCCTAGAGCGATCAAGGAAATTAAGAAGTTTGCTATGTTGTCGATGGTATGTGCTGCTTCCTTTACGCTCACACGGGTGTCACATAAATCAGAACCGTTTCCCACCTCGTCACTCTCCCCACTCCGCCCTCGATTGATTTGTGCACCGTTCCCAACCCATGCTTATACTTTTATCCAGGGAACCAAGGACGTCCGCCTCGATCCGCAGCTGAACAAGAAAGTCTGGGAATCAGGCATCAAGGGCGTACCCTACAGACTGCGCGTCCGGATCTCGAGAAAGCGAAACGATGAGGAGGGCGCAAAGGAGAAGCTGTACAGTTATGTTCAGGCGGTGAATGTGCCAAGCGCGAAGGGTTTGGCTACCGCTGTGGTAGAGGATTGAACGTGGAGACTTTGATGGTTGGAGAGAACGATGGAAGAGGAAAGGAGCAAGTGAAGGAGAAGCCGGTAGGGAGGGACTTGGCATTGTTGGGCGTCGATATGCTTGCGAGCGGAAAATGCTGGGAGTCAGGAAGCGGAAGACGCGGGTTTGCCGTTTTCAAAGAAGGGCACATGGTGATCGTAAGATGTCACAACCATGCCAGACCCTGAATTCAAAGGCATGCTAGACCCTGAATTCAAACGATGCCAAACCCCATGTGCAGATTTCGCATCGTGTCAGGGCTGACATTCGATGTCAAAAGGAACTGAGCTGATGCGTAACCCCCCTCCCCCCTTCTGAAACCCGTCCCACCATTCTTCTCTCCCTTGTCTGGCTCTGTTGCCCTAATAGACAGACATTTCGGTACCCTTTCCTGGTTGGTTGTACCGAGAAGTAGAACCTCCACGTCTAGGCCAAGGACTAGCAACTTCACTCTCACACGAGGACCTGCACAATCAGCGAGACGATCATAAACGACAAAGCAAAGCTCGGATGGAGCCAGAATGATGCATGTGCAAAAAGCATTGATTCTCTGTATTGGTCGATCTAGTGAGTTCAGTAGTATACCTATGTTCGACCCCCTTACTAAGCCCCTGGACAGGAGGGGGAAGGGAATCGGAAAAGCAAAGAAAAGCAAGAGCTTTCCAACGGAAAAGCTATCGCAAGCATCAACAACGACAACATCTTTGTGCAGTGCAAGACAAAACAAGACACAACGCTACGCAAATGCAATCTTGGTGTACACCACCCGGTGATTGCTTCATGACCTAATGGCTCGTCCACTCGCATGCACGCTTGACTTCAACCTCCGAATTCGAACCCAAACCCAGGGTCAAACCGAACGCCCCTGAATCCAAGATACATGCTCACGGGTACATAATCTTCTATTATTTGTGGTGAATGGCATACAATGCCCCATTCCTTGGATGAAAAAGATGGCATACAATGCCCCTTTTCCTGCGATGATGATTGGCATATAATGCCCTTATGATGTGATGTTGAGTGCCATGAGATGCCAATGATGTTCACATCTGGCTCATAAGTAGGTAGAGTTACAATTTCTTATTCTTTGGAGGACCAATATGTAAAAGGTCTGATTCGTCGGTACGCGGATCCGTTGTCTTCGATATTTTGGTGGTTTTCGGATGGGATTTTTTCGTTGGGACATTCGGACAAAAATGTAAGTAGGTCTGCAGTCCCTTTTGCAATCGTCTGCAGACTCGATATCTGGTACAGGCACAATAGATCGAAAGCTCCTGAATTTTCGATCACCAATTTCGATTCAAGCGGTGGTCGACAAAAGAGGCTCAGTCCGAGTCAGCATTTCGGGTTAGAGGCTCATTCTCTTTCAAGCAATCCACCAACTCGTGTGCAGTCTTCATGGCCTTGATCTTAAAGACCCAGCTTTTGAATTTGCCCTCCATTAAGACACCCATTTTCAATGACGCGCCATCCTTGCCAGAAGGATTGAGGTCATACTTGTTGTCATGGATGAGCTGCGAATTGATAACCACATTTGCACCAGGCTCAGCCCGCATGACGATGCGTACGCGACCGGTTTCCGAGTGCTTCAAGACACGAAGAGGTCCAAGACCACGAGTCTTCCAACCGGCTTCATCTTTACTACCGATGGCGGTAAGCTCTTTCTCGGTCATGGGTTCAAGCGCTTTGGTGCGCACCTGAAAGAGTACATCTTCGTCCTCTTCTCCGGGGCGTGAGGTCATGAGATCGGATTGTGGGTCTTTAGCTTGGTCATCGGGACCAGATTCAGCTGCAGAGTCGTTGTCGGTGAGGCCAGGTGAGGTGGCACGAGAGGTCATAGCGGAGCTGGCGTTGCTCGGCGCAAGGAAGGGAGAAGAGCCGAGCTTGTTGGGGCCCCCAAAAGTGAAGCCTACGTTTGCCGCACTGGATTGATTTACTGTTGTCTTCTTAGAGGCGTCACCAAACAAGTTGCTGAAAGGTTTGGGCGACTCTGCAGCGGATCCAAGATCGGATTGAGTCGAAAACGATGGCGCTCCAAACACGCTTGTGGCTGACTTTGGGTGACTGTTATTGTTATCAACGCTGGTCTTAGAAGCCGATGACGCCGCTTCCTCAGCAGAGAAGGTGGTGAATGGACTCTGCATAGATTTTCCATTCGCCTTGGCGAGTGGCGTAGCTGGTGTAATATTGACAGCAGGCGCGGATGTAATGGCACCAAATTTGATTGCTGATCCTGGCTTCCACGTGTTATCGGCAGTTGCGGTAGTAGAGACAGGATTGCTGAAGAGACCGCTCCCAAATGGTTTAGGAGAGTCCAAATTTGGCGTAGTTGGTCTGGATCCAAAAAGTCCAGTGCCGGGAGGCGCGGAGAACATTGAGCCATTGTTTGCTTGCGCACACGGAGACGCTCCGTCAGTCTTGCTAGCCTTATCTTCTGAAGGAGGTTCAGGTCTGGTGATCCGACTGAATAAAGACTTCGGGTCTGATGATGGTGAGAAGGGGTTCTTTGCCTTCGCATGCGACTTTGTCATCGCTGTCTGTATATCATCATCTTCGTCGGTCCCGTCTCTTTTTTCATGATCTTCTTGATTGTCTTGATTGTCTTTGGTGTCATGATGTTCTCCTTCGTAATCTTCTATATCGTCATCGCCGGCTCCATGATCATGGCTGGCTTCCGAGTCCGAGGTCTCGTCACTATGAGAATCATCGCGTCCATTGGCTTCGTCATTGATGCTCCCTTCGGTTTGCTTCGCTGTAGGACTCGCACCGTTTGTTGAGCTCGCAGCTGATAGCATAGGTGTAAAGCCAGAGGCTGCTTTGGCAATGGATTCAATTTTGGCTCGCTTGGCCCGATCTTCTTCGGCTACTCTCCGGTCATATTCAGCCTCATCGTCCTCATCAGAGTCGAACTCCTCGGCCTTGCGTTTCGCCTTGTTTTCAGCTTCCATCTTGGCGGCGTTCCGCTTCGCCTGTGCAGAGAACGCAGACATGAAATCGCTGCCATCAGCAATAGCAAATTTTGGCGGCTCCAAGCTTGAACCGGCGGCAGCCTTTGGCTGAAAAAGCTGTGATGTCTTGGGTGGACTGCTACTGGAACCAGAATTGGTGCCATTGCCATTGCTTTGAAAGTCGTTCTGAAACGTAGATGTTGTCTCCTTTAGCGGAGTAAAACTAGAAGAACCAAAAAACTGGGTTTGCTGCTCTGCTGGTTTCGATGCTAACATAGATGGAGGGGATGTAGGCGAAGAGGCTACAAACGAATGCTGATTTGAGGATGAAAGCATGTTTTTGAAGACGTTGGAGGTGTTTGATAAAGTGGCTACCTGATGAGCAGTCATGGAACCATTGGAGGTTGAGTAAGATTTGGAGACTGGAAGGTCTCCTTCCATCAAATGTGAAGTTTCTGCTGCCGGCTGCGGTGTTGTGGATACACTGGTAATGGCACTGAACCCCAAGACCGGGCGATACACTTGCTGATTTGGGGTGGCAGCTGTGTCGTCGAGTTTAGTCCTCTTCGCAGGATTCGGGGCGACTGCGTCACGATCAGCCTCTTCAGTCTTACGCTTCTCGCCAGCCTTTACACGGTGGTACAAGCCACCTAAAGGATAACCAATGGCATCACGCTGGGTAGCATAAAAACGTATTATCGGCTTCGCTCACTGAATTCTCAGTTCAGGAAGC
>QQTW01003765.1_pt1 | contig 11257 bp, 8 predicted proteins | sample 1904831 | NCBI WGS metagenome assembly QQTW01 (sample SAMN09435610, study PRJNA476489) | Subsurface metagenome, whole genome shotgun sequencing project.
ATAGCTCATGTCCAGTTTTCCTTTTATTCCACTATATGAATTTTGGACTGAGGTGTATTTGCCAACATAAAAACTAATTCCGTAATTATTTATGGGGTTGATAACCTCCCATGAGTATGCTATTTTTTGTTCCAGCAAAGAATCTACTCTTTTTAATCGGCCATTGGCCACTGCTACTAAAGTATCTGGAACAATAATGCGGATCACTGCACCCTGATCAGGTTCATCCCCAAGCGATTCTTTACAAGGAAACCAGACACTTGCTCCGGTTATCTGACACGCAACTGAAATCCAGGGGCGGCCTGTTGAATCTTTTGTCCAAACCACTCCTCCATCCCAGGGAGGGTCCACGGACTCCTTTGGTTTGCCTGAATAATGTATTGAAATCGCCTTCCTGCCATATTTTTTCTGGGAGGGCACAGTGATAAGCCAGACATTTCCATCCTGCTGAAATTTTAATCTTCTATTGTCTGCTATAACGCTGTCGATCACCAGTGGAGCAACGAGGTCAATCTGCATTAGTCTGGGAAATTCACTTTTACCCGAAGCATAGGTTACAGTATTTGATCCAACGATGGTTCTGGATAAATAATCTGGCCCTATAGCTATTGAATAATGCTTTACATCCCACCATTTTCTTTCAGGTGTGATGGATCCTTTCAATGTATCCTGCCGTGTAGCCTGTTGAGCCATAGATTGAAGGCTCATCATCATTAATACCCAAAGGATAATTGCCTGAAATTGACTCATAGTCCAAAGGAAGTTTAGATCATTCAACATATCGAATATCACGTTAATTATCCAGCTCCGCTTTTATCTCCATGGGTATCTGAACAGTCTTGGTTCCGGATTCCATTTAGGATTCAAAGCACCTTCGGTAAAATGGTACAGTATGTTATTATCGGAACTGAAATAGACAACCGTTCCAAAACCATCTCCATACTTCCGGACAACCTGCATGGTTGAAGTGTTGATAATTTCGTTATGTCGCGTTACAACATAATTTCCGTCGTTACTGAGACCCGTGAAAAAATTCCGGTTATCGCCGGCTTCGCCCGGCAGCTCATGTACCAGGGTAAACAACTGATCAAACAACAACCTTCCGATCGTTATAAAATTTAGTGATTCATGTGCGCCTAAAAACCCTCCATTACTGTAGTTGAGTGCATATTCTGCGGTAACAAGAGAAAAAATTCCCGCAGTTTGTTTAAACACGAAGAACGAATCAGAACCATTACCTATAATTAACCGGTCATTACTTATCTCTCTGAAATCAGCAAAGTATCCTTCCCTTAACATCTCAGTTTGTCCATTCGTTATATTATATGCAATCACTTGTGACTTTTGAGGGATCGTTGGCGTGCTGGTCTTGCAAATGAGGGTTTTATTCATGTATACTTCAAATACTGTATATGCCCTGGCAAGGCTGAATTGCTCCTGCAGGGTAACCTGTCGGGTATCAAGGTCGATGCTTGCCAACTGGTATCTGCTTGTGTCATAGCCCGCCTCATATAAAAAAATACAATCAAGGCTGTTTCCGGAGCGGTTCATTTTCATTAACACTACTGTTTCCGGCAGATCAATCGAATCTTCGATTTCAAGCGTCGCCGGATTAACGATCTTCAATGGATCTCCAAAGAGATAAATTTTCTCCCTCTTCTGATCATGTATTGATTTATCCGTACGATATCTTTCCTCGAGTTGAATAAAACTACCGGCCACTATTTCCTTCCTTTCAGAATTGTTGCTGTAATCTTCATCGGTAACTACTTTCACAAGGTAGTTGTACTTGTAAAAGAAATAAATTGAATCATGACGGAAGGAAAGAGAGTCACGATTGGTGATGCGTGCAACCAGCTGTCCCTCCGGATAAGGTGGCCGGTCACGCATTGTATCGGTTCGGGTAACATACACTTCATACGCCTCAAAATTGGACAGGGGGCTTCGCGACCAGTAAACAGTGTTTGAAACATCGTCCTTTTCGAGTGAAGTAATCTGAACAGCAGGCGGCAAACCAATGTAAAGGCTTAAAGGCAGACTTGTTGCTTTCTGATCGGAATTATCCGGATTTTGTACAACTATCCACATCCTGTGCAAACCTGCTTCCAGGGTATCATTAAGCACAGCTTCTATACCTCCATCTGCCGCAACTTTGGTTTTCTGCAAGGTGTCGGTTCGAACTATCGGATCAGTAGTAGTTGAAGGGTCATCGATCTGATCAATAACATATGCATCAAGAAAAGAATAATCTTCATCAATTGTACCTTCTACTTTTGCACGAATAATTATTGTTTCCTTTTGAGGAAAATACATGCTGTCTTTAGGTTCCAAAATGGTGACCGTTGCATTCTCAAGGACCGGTGGCTTAATGATTGGATCAGGTGATTTTTTTCTGCAGGCCGCAAAGAAAAAAACGGGCAGGCAAAGCAGGTAAACACATCTTGATTTCATAGATAAGTATATGAAGTAAAGATGTTAAAAAAAGTTAATATTACCAAGCGCTGCCCAAAGCAGCTAAGCACACATCCGGCAGCATAATCCTGAATTAGAAGGGAACTGGCGCGGCAGCGCGTCTCGAGGGGATGAGCTATGTCGGTAAACCCTAATTCCTAATACCAGGGAATCAGTCTTTTCAATTCGGAAAGATCCGGCGCTAAATAAAGAACGCTGACCTCAAAAGTATTTTTTATCTGCGACCGGGTTGTTGCGCCGGAAACGGTGTAATCAAAACTGCAGCCCACCTGCACTCCCTTGTACGAAAAGCCGGCATAAGGGATCAGAGCATCCTTCAGCCGGTGCCAAAGGCCTAGTTTAATAGCATAGAACCCCTCTGCATCCAGGAAGAAGCCATAAGCCATACCAACGGTTAATTCATTGCTGTTGCCCTGTTGCCGGAAGTTACCCGAAAAATAAAAGCTGTTGTCATAGCCCACATCAATGTCGCCTCCTGCAAGCACAGAAAGCAACCTTGGAGTCTTGAACTGTTCGGTTAAATAATTGTCTTCTTTTTTAAGTAAGTTATATACCGCCAGGCCGGCGAACAGTGATCGGTCTTCCATCGCTAAAGAATACATCCCGCCGACATTAAAATCCAGATAATATTTTTTCCCGCTTTCCAGCCCTTCGCCCATAGGCAGTGAAGGGTCGAACCCATTATTTCCAAACTGGTTCTCGAACTGAAGCCTGCTGAAGTCAATGCGCCTTTCATTATAGGTTCCCTGGAAGCCCAGACCGATTGATTGGAGATTGTCTGCATCGAGCGAAAGATGATAACCTGCACTTAATGCAAGGTTGTTCGTTTGCACGGCGCCGTCCAACGTTTTGTCATTTACTACTGCCAGGCCTAATCCAAGTACATTTCCATCTGACAGTTTGTTTTGCAACACATGGGCGTCGCCAGAGAATGTAAAGGTTGTATATGGAGAGCCGCTTGTGTTCCACTGGCTTCTGTAATTGGCCGCTACACGGTAAGGTCCGGGAGTTAACCCCGTTGCCGCCGGGTTGATCAGCAGTGGTGTTGAATAAAACTGCGAAAAATGAAAGGTCTGTGCTTTAGTCATGGAACAGAACACGCAGGCTGCCACAAAAAACGTAATTTTTTTCATGTCATCGGATTAATAAGGTTTTACCTGATTGTTTAAAGGGCTGTCCATCCTGCATTGTGCCTTGCATTACCCACATGTAGGTATCCGATGGCTGAAGAACACCGTTTAATCGTCCGTCCCATCCGGCGCCTGCCACGCTCGTCTGGAAGACGAGATTCCCCCACCTGTTATATACCTTGAAATAATCTATAGTCCTTATGTTTCCAAGGGGCCGTAACCGGTCATTTACATTATTTCCATTGGGTGTAAAAGCTGTAGGCACAAAAATCTTGTTTTCTTTGCTTACTCTTACCTGCACTGTGTCGGTTATCTGACACCCCTGGGCGGGAGTGATCCGCACCAGATATTGGATATCGGCACTAACCGTAACTGTTGGTGTAGCAGAAGAAGGATTATCCAATCCGATGCCCGGGCTCCACGCATAAGCAATGCCTGTTGATCGGGCAGACAACCGTGCCGGTACATTTGCCATAACGTTTACGTCGGGATAACGGCTACCCGCAACCGATGCGAGGGTGACAACGGCCGTGTTGGAAGCCTCTCCCCTGCAGTTGCCGTTCCTGACTATAACACTATACGTGCCGGGAGTAGTAACCGTGATTGCGGCTGAACTTTCACCTTCGATCGTTGTGCCATCGCGCCGCCATTCATAAGAAGTACCACCCGTAGCGGTTAGCACTTGTGAGCCTCCTTCGCATATCGATGCAGTGCCTGGAGTGATGGTTCCTGCAGGAGCCATACTTAAACTGATAACTGAATTATTGGAAGCAGGGCCGCTGCAACCTCCGTTTTTAATGATGACGCTGTAAGTTCCTGGTTCTGTCGCGGTAAGTGTGGCTGAGGTCTGACCGTTAATTGTTACTCCGTTACGCTGCCATTCGTAAGAAGTGCCGCCTGTGGCGGTTAACACCTGTGAGCCACCTTCGCAGATGGACGCAGTGCCGGGAGTGATAGTTCCAGCCGGCGCTGTTGCCGCAGTTATTACAGCTCTATTGGAAGCGGGGCCGCTGCAGCTGCCGTTTTTAATGATAACGCTGTAAATGCCCGGTTCAGTTGCCGTGAGAATGGCCGTAGATTGACCTGTAATGGTTACCCCGTTTAATTTCCATTCATAGGAAGTGCCGCCTGTAGCGGTTAGCACTTGTGAACCACCTTCGCAGATGGATGCGGTGGCGGGACTGATGGTGCCGCCCGGCGATGATGACAAGGTAACTACGGCGGTATTGGAAGCCGAAGCACTGCAACTGCCGTTTTTAATGATAACGCTATATGTGCCGGGTTGAGTTGCCGTGAGCGTGCCTGATGATTGACCCGCAATGGTTATTCCATTCAGTTGCCATTCGTAAGAAGTGCCGCCCGTGGCGGTTAGTACCTGTGAACCGTCTTCACAGATCGATGCGGTGGCGGGACTGATGGTTCCTGAAATATCCTCATTGCAATTACGCGACAATTTCCAGATCTGATTCAGATAACCTGCACGGGAACGGCCACCAAACAACCAGAAATCCCCCTGTTGATCCTTCCAGAAAGCCGGACTGGCCGTACCTCCGGGATTATTGTCGGGAGCTGCCACACCTTTATCACCATACACAGGGTTGGGATTTATCGAAACATCCCCCTTCATAAAAGCCCATCCATTTGCAGCAACGGAATACTTCCACAAATCGTTCAAAGGATTGGAGCCTACATCACCCCCATAACCGTTACCCCCAAATAACCAAAGGTCGCCAGCAGCATCCGCCCAGGCTGCTGACAGTGTCCTTGCGCCGGGGGTTGCATCTGGATCAGGGACGCCGCGATTTGTAAATTGTGGTTTTGGATTGCGGGTATTAGTTCCGCTGATCCAGGCCCAGCGGTTATTCTGATGATCATATCTCCAGAGGTCACCGAATAAATCAGTGGTAGTACCTCCGCCGAATAGCCAAAAGTTGCCCTTGTTATCAGTCCAGCTAATGCAGCCATGCGTTCCACCCGGGGTATTTGAATTGTCGAAATTGCCTTTCTGACCATAACGGGGAGTTGCACGGCCCGACTTGTCTCCTTTCATCCAGGTCCAGTTGTTCGCTGAAGGCGAATATTTCCAAACATCATCGAGCAAACTAATTTCGTTTCTAGAAGAATAGCCTCTTCCTGCGAAGAGCCATAGATTTCCATTAGTGTCCTGCCATCCGCTTGCCGAATACCGGCCACCGGGATAATTCGATCCTGAAGCCTGCCTAAGCGTGCCATATCTGCCACTTTGGTTCTGCTTGTCTGTTCCACTTACAAAGGTCCATTCGCCGGTCGCGGGGGAATACATCCAAAGATCATTGAGCAAGCCTTCTTCTTCGGCAACAACAGCATCATCACCATCGTCGTCATCATCATCATCGTCGCCATCCCCGTTATTGCCATTGCCCCCATTCCCATTTCCACCGTTATTTCCTCCATTGCCACCGTTATTTCCATTGCCGTTGCCCCCATTTCCGCCGCCCGCTTTTATGGAAGGCATGCCCAATCCTCCGAACAACCAGAAGTTCCCTTTATTATCCGTCCATGATACCGCATTCTGCCGCGCACCTGGTTTGTTAACCGGCGAAGGGGCTCCTTTACTTTGGTACGTGCCGTTGGCCTGGGTGTTTTTATCCCCTGCCACCCAGGTCCACTGATTCGTGGAGGGATTGTATTTCCATAGATCGTTCAACACTCCGTTGCCGGTGTTCCCTCCATTGCCCTTGCCGCCAAATATCCAGAAGTTACCTTGCCGGTCTCTCCAAAAAGCCATACCTACCCTGCCGCCTGGGTTGTTTGATGGATGCGCCACACCCTGGGTTCCATAAGTTCTGTTGATATTTACGGCCTTCACGCCGCTTATCCAGGTCCATTGGTCCTGAGCAGTGGCTACCTGGGCGACAAACAACAAGAGTGGAAGGAGATAACTTTTATTCATAAGGGCCTGTGCTGTAAGTAATTGCTTGTAAATATTATTCAGCAGGATTGTTCTGTAAGGATTTTGTCGCCGGGACTTCGCAGGATATTATTCAGGACGTCATGTATTGATGCAAAGGGTATGCCGTGTGCGGTAAATCAGAAAAAGTAGAATATATGGAAGCATGGCGGCTACATTGTGGCCGTCAGTGAAAGGCTCAGAATCCCGTCTTACTTACGCAATGTGCGTTAATAAAAGGGTTTTTGTGAGTCGAGTAGCGATTAGGCATCAAATATATAAGGTGTTCTCCATCGCTGCAAGGCACTCCTACATTTATTGTTCAATTACTGCAACACCCCACCAGCATTTCGCTAATAAATGCCAATTTACTTGGCGATACCTGTTGTATATACTCATGAAAGTGCAAAATTTCTTTCAACAATGCCAAAGAAAACTTCCTTTATCTCGGCGCCGTTCAGGAGCAGCATAAATTTTAACAATGCAGCATATCTTTAGCGTAAAGGAGAATCCGCGTAATAGATCAAACCGGCTCCTAAAACATCAATAGATTGATCATCTACGGTTAGGCTCTATGAATAACCTATGATTGCAGGACGTATGAAAAAATGGATATTTTTTGCATTGGTGACAGCCTGGTTCACTGCACCTGCCCAAACGCTGAAGCGGGCCGACATATACATACGCGATCCTTTTATTTTGCCGGTGAAGGAAACAGCAACATATTACATGTATGCCTCCATGGGCAAAAGGGATTCAACAACTCCATTTTACGGCGTGGTGGTTTATAAAAGTAAAGACCTCCAAAACTGGGAGGGGCCGGTTACGGTTTTTCGCTTGCACGATTCGCTCCCGTGGTGGCCATCCGCGCAACACGCACCATGGGCGCCGGAAGTACACCGGTTTAAAAACAAGTACTACCTTTTTGCCACTTTTCACAACCCATTCAAAAAAATAAATCCATACGACACCATTGCGCAATCGCCGTTGATTGAGCGCGGTACTGCTGTATTGGTAGCTTCTTCGCCGGAAGGGCCATTTGCTCCTTTACAAAAGGAGCACAAACAAACGCCTGCGGGCTGGATGACACTGGATGGAACGCCATATATAGAAGGCCGGAAACGCTATATGGTGTTTTGCCATGAGTGGCTGCAAATTGGTGATGGCACAGTGAACACGGTACGGTTGAAAAAAGATTTTTCTACCATAAAAGGAAAGCCAGTCACGCTGTTTGCTGCTTCAAGTGCACCCTGGGTGGATTCCATCGGATTAACACCTGAAAAGGAAAAAGGCTATGTCACCGACGGCCCCTGGTTTCACCGCACACAAAGGGGCACCCTTTTGATGCTGTGGTCAAGTTTTAGCGCACAAGGCTACGCGGTAGGCATTGCGGTATCGGAAAGCGGTCGCCTGAAAGGCCCCTGGAAGCAGGAAAAGCTATTGTACAACAACGACGGAGGGCACCCGATGTTATTCCGAACCTTTACCGGAAAACTGGTTATGGCCTTGCACCAACCCAACTCCGGCGATGCCATCCGGGCACGCCTGTTCACTATGATAGATACAGGCCATTCACTGGAAATTGATGCAGAGATGCCGTTTGAATAAAGCGGTTTAGCAGGTGGTATATCAAAGCTGCATTAGGTGCGAAACATGGGTTCAGTACGGGGTGATGAGATCAAACCTATACTACTTCGGATTCAGCATCAGGCTCATTCGATGCTTTTCCGGTTCCCAGCAAATCAATTGACGCCAGTATATGTGCCGGCATCCGCTTCTTTGATTTCGCTTCAAGATCCCGGATACGTTCAAATCTTCCTATAATGGTATCACCCCTGCTTGCGCCTTCAGTAAGGCGATCCATCCCTTCTTTGTACGATTTAGAAGCCGATTGCAAATGCCCCCCGATCTTTTCGAATTCCTGCACAAACATTACAAACTTATCATAGAGAAGTCCACACTGTTTGAATATGTCTTCAACATTCCGTATCCTGCTCTCCTTCTTCCAGATCAAATCCACCATTTTTAAAGTAGCGATTAACGTAGTTGGTGTCATGATAATTACATTCTTCTCTATAGCTCTTCTAATAAGCAGCGGATTCTCATTTAATGCCAATGTCAGTGCGGGTTCAACTCCGATGAACATGCAAACGAAATCCGGTGCTTGTAAACCCGTCAGGGATGGGTAATCTTTACCTGAAAGATCATCTATATGTTCTGTCAGATTTTTGATTAGCTGCCTGAGGCATCCCTTCTTTTCCTCATGGTTTTCGCAATTGAAGTAATTGACATATGCATTAAGCGAAATTTTACTGTCTATGACAATATGCTTGCCGCCTGGAAGGTTGATAATAAAGTCTGGTCGTCGGTTCCTTTCCTGTTCTTCGTCTCTGAATGCTCCCTGACTGCTATAATCCAAATACTTCAGCATTCCTTCCGACTCGAGTATCAATTTTAGCCTGTCCTCGCCCCAGTTCCCCTGGACCTTGGTGTCGCTTCTCAGGGCATTAGACAATTTTTGCGCATCATCACTAAGTTGATAATTCAGCTTTTGAAGCCCTTCGATCTCTCTCTTTAATGATGTTAAATCAGCAATATCTTCCTTTCTCGTGTCTTCTACTTTCTTTTGGAAAGTAGATAAATTATCCTGAAAAGGCTTTATTACTGCACCGAGAGCCTGGGCATTCAGATCAGTGAAATCCCTTCCTTTCTCTTTAAGAATATCGTTTGCCATAATCTTAAACTCTTTCCGGGATTGTTCCTGAAGATCAGACAGCTCATTTTTGAATTCTTCAAATCGCAGGGAAAGCTCCTCATTCTTAGTTTTCAAAGTGGATCTTGCTTCAGCTAAGTCCTTTATATGCCCCTGGCTTTCTTTCAATTCTCTATTTGCCGATTCCAATTGGCTCACCACATGGTTGTACGCCTCCTTCGCTATATATAAATCCGCAACTTCCTTTTTCGACAATCTGCTTTCACTCTCGGCTATCAGATTATGAATTAGCGCATCTTTTTGTTTGAGATCTGCTTTTGTTGAGTTTAAGTCATCGAAGCATTGAGTATAAGTATCCTTCCTTACATAATCCTCTCTGACCATCTCAGGGGTAAGCATTAGTGACAATTTTCCCCTGAACCAGACTTTAGCTATCAAGAATCCAATTACAACCCCGGCTATCAAATTCAGAATAATAATAAGAGAAGATTGAAAGCTCATAGTTATCAGTTTTACGCCCGCTAAGCTAACTTATTTAGCTGTAATTTACTAATAAATTTAGTCAGACTTGCTTTTCCTGCATACTCATTTGTGATAGCCATGAATGATGTGACAGCAGATATGATGTAAAGTGAGGTGATAAGCCGTTCAGCGTTTTTGGTTATTTTTATCTGTTATCATTGGTCGACTACTTTTTCTGATCCCTGGTCATCCTGCCGCTGGTAAGGATTGCGAACAAGTTTGGTAAATTTGAGCAAGGTTATGTAGTCGCATGCAAACTGCCACCAAGGTAGAAACGTGAAAGATGAATGGAGGCCTCACAGCAGCAGTACAGACGCTGAAAAACAAGCGGTAGGGACATCATGCGATATGTCAGAGGCAATATAAAGACAAGCAAATACAAGACTAACAACAACTCAAACCAGCTCCTGAAAATCGAAGATCTGGCCAATGATGTAAACTCCAGGATGGGTGATTTTAACAGCCTGCGCTTTTAATTTTTCTGTTGGAGATAAGCAATTTGGCGATAGGATTTTTATAATTGTGTGGACGAAAAACAAATTAAGAAATAAACATGTTTAATTATTTGTATTACAGTTGTATCAAGCAACATTAAAAGGGTTCTGTAAATCCCCCATTCTCCTACAGCTCGAAGGGCGACTAATCCGTTTCCCTGTGATTAATAAAAACCTGTCTTTCTTTATCCATGCCTTCGCTCGGTGTTCGGTCCTGTAAGCTACCGTGTGGATGTTTCAGGTTGTAGTCCTGCATCCACTCCCAGGTTTCTTTTCGCTACTCCATAACATAGTTCTTCAGCAATTTACAAACAAATCATAGGTGCGGGTAAAAGCCATGCTCAGGTGTATTCCAATTCTAATTTGATTTTAACCCCTTATTAATAAGGACCTAATGCTGCTATGGTAATTTTGATAAAATCCATTATACCACCGGCCAAACACCCAATGAACGATATGAAATCCATCCGAAAGGCAGCCCAAAACTATAAGTTAGCACCGAGCCTCATCGGTCTCAATATCGGAAGTATGATAGCCATTAAGTAAACAACAATGAAAAACATATTCTTTGATACTTGGGAAAGCATCATACGAACTAGTGTTATCACGGTAATGGCTTATGTTCTACTGATTGTTTTGCTGCGGACTTCGGGCAAACGTACCCTCTCTAAAATGAATGCTTTTGACTTTATTATAACAATTGCGCTGGGCTCCACACTAGCCACGGTTATCCTGAACAAGAATGTAGCGCTAGTGGACGGCATGCTGGCCTTTTTTATTCTGATTTATTTACAAAATATTATCACCTGGTCCTCGGCCCGGTACAAAAATATAAGTAACCTTATTAAATCCACTCCGGCGTTATTGGTTTATAAAGGTGAAATGCTGAAGGAGATCATGTTAAAGGAAAGAATTGATGAGGATGAAATTTATGCAACCGTGCGGGAAAAAGGATTGAGCTCCGTACAGGAGGCTGATGCTTGATACAACTGTAATA
>QQTW01003766.1_pt1 | contig 11255 bp, 10 predicted proteins | sample 1904831 | NCBI WGS metagenome assembly QQTW01 (sample SAMN09435610, study PRJNA476489) | Subsurface metagenome, whole genome shotgun sequencing project.
CAATGAAATGTAATTTATCAAATCAATATTAAAGTCCTATCTTTAGTGCATAAAACAAAAACCTGTCACACTTTTATAATTGGAAAGATGCTGTTAATGCCACTGCTAAAGCGTCCGACGCATCATCGGGGTGCGGAATATAATCTAACTCTAATTCTCGCGCTACAGCCGATTGTACCTCTTGCTTATCTGCATTACCCCAGCCTGTAAGTGCTTGTTTAATTTGAGCGGGTGTAAACTCAACAAAAGGAACTTTATGTTGCGCTAATACTAACATCATTACTCCCCTAGCCTGAGCTACCGTAATAGTATTTGCCATCCGGTAAAAAAATAACTTTTCCACAGCGACAAGATCAGGCTTCCATTGCTCCATCAGTGTATTTAAGTCGTCGTAGATAATACAAAGTCGCTTACCCATTTCTTCTTTAGAATTGGTTTTAATTACGCCAAAATCTAATAAGCTTACCGATTTATTTACTACTCTAGCTATGAGGCTAGAAGAATTAGATAAATCCATAGCTGAAGGTTGTTTTGATTGATAACAAATGGTTCCAAAACCTAAAATTGCCAAACCTGGATCTAAACCTAAAATACGTTTTTTCATTTCAAAAGCCTTAAAGGTACAATTGTAGGCAGTGTAAAGAAGATTTATCTAACCTTTTTACACCAAAAATAACTAAGTAAAAATGATAAAATAGTTAACTGTAAAGTACTTATTATTTCCTAAGTTAACAATTAATAATTGTAAATTGTTAATTAAAAAATATTTTACGCCAAGTTAAGCATTTGGATAGTTTTATTGAACCTTAATTAGATAAGATATGTGTTGTCATCTACAAACCGTTGGTGCAACTAAAAAGTAAACTTCAACGTCCTTAAAGCTAGTAAAGCAATGCACGGCAGCAAGCCTAAACTAAGACTCAAACAGCCTTGCTTACTAACTATCTGGTGTATCATCCTGTGGTCAAGTTAGCCTATGTCAATCAGCTATTTCAAACAAGTTATAAACCTATTTAGGCAAGAGTCACGCAATCGGACTCAGTATAGACTTAGCCAATGGTTTAAATGGCTTTCGCCAGGATTATCGGTTAAGCGTTGGTTGCTAATAAGTGCTGGTGGTGTGGTACTCACAGCTTTGGGTTTGGCTATATGGGTAAAACTGACACCGATTTTTTATGCAATTCAACTCATTCAAGACTTAGTAAGCGCGATCGCTAATTTTTTACCAAACTATATTAGCGGTCCATTAATCTTATTATTGGGGATACTATTAATTTTTTGGGGACAAACTCGTACGGTTAGTTCAATTACCGAAGTTTTAAGACCCGAAGGTGAAGAAGAATTAATCGACGTATTACTTAGCTACCGTCGCTTGCATCGTGGGCCAAAAATTGTTGTAATTGGCGGTGGTACAGGTTTATCAACCTTACTTAGAGGACTGAAAACTTATAGTAATAACATTACAGCTATTGTCACTGTAGCGGACGACGGCGGTTCCTCTGGGCGATTGCGGAGAGAAAATGGTGTTTTGCCACCGGGAGACATTCGCAACTGTCTAGCAGCGCTGGCATCGGAGGAGACACTGTTAACGGAGTTATTTCAGTATCGATTTACGGCAGGAGAGGGTTTAACAGGTCATAGTTTTGGTAATCTGTTTTTGACAGCAATGAGCGATATTACCGGAGACTTGGAAAGAGCGATCGCAGCAAGTTCTGATGTATTGGCAGTAAGAGGGAAAGTACTACCTGCAACTTTATGTGACATGCGCTTGTGGGCAGAATTAGCCGATGGGCGGATCATTGAAGGCGAATCAAATATCACCGAAGCTGGGGGAAGTATTCTCAAAATTGGTAGTATTCCCGCAAACCCTCCCGCCTTACCCAAAGTAATCCAAGCTATTGAAGAAGCCGATTGTATTATTATTGGGCCTGGTAGTCTTTACACAAGCGTTATCCCTAATTTATTAGTACCAGAAATAACAGAAGCGATCGCGTTAAGGCGCAAGCGAGGCGGTAGAGTTCCTCCCGTACCCTGCATTTACGTGTGTAATATTATGACTCAAGCTGGGGAAACTCATGGTTATACCGTTTCCGATCATATTAGGGCGATCGACAATGCTTGTGGAGAAAGTTTATTTAATGCCGTGCTAGTTCACAAACAAGACCCATCTCCCCGCAGTTTAAAACGTTATGCTCAAGAAGATGCCCATCCAGTATTTCTGGACCGTGAATTGGTTACAAAGCTAGGGCGGCGCGTTATTCTAGCAAATGTTATGGATGAAGACGAAGCAACGGGTGTAGTTAGACATAATCCTCAGCGTCTAGCAGGAGTTTTATTGCGTTGGTACAGTCGCTCTTATGGTTAAAGGTGCAACCCTTTGAAAATTTTACTAGCCGATGCGGAAGCTACGCAACTATTGGGGATAAAGTTAGGACAGTTTTTAACTGCTGGTAGCATACTTTTATTAGAGGGAGATTTAGGTAGTGGTAAAACTACTTTAGTTCAAGGAATTGGTAAAGGATTGGGGATTACAGAAGCAATTGTTAGTCCAACTTTTACTTTAGTTAACGAGTACACCCAAGGACGTTTACCTCTGTATCATCTAGATTTATATCGCTTACAAACTGAAGAAGTTAAGCAGTTGAATTTAGAAAGCTACTGGAATGAGTGGGAATATCCTTTAGGAATTGTTGCTATTGAATGGGCGGAGAGATTGGCACATAAACCGCCAGCTTATTTAAAATTTTCTTTAACTTATGAAAACGACCAAAGACAAGTAGAAATTTGTAATTTTGGTTTGACCCTCGAATTAAATGAATTGTTATAAAAACAACTATGTCTTTTTATACTCAAATACTAACTATTACCCTTATTCAGTTAGTAGCAATTATGAGTCCTGGCTCGGATTTTGCTATTATTTGTCGCAATAGTTTAATCTATTCTCGCCGTACTGGCATTTATTCAGCTTTGGGTATCTCTTTAGGAATTTTAGTTCATGTAACTTATACACTAGTTGGGATTGGGCTAATTATTTCTAGATCAATTATCTTATTTTCAACCATCAAACTTTTAGGCGCAGCTTATTTAATTTACATTGGCTACAAATCATTAAAAGCTAAACCAATTAGAGAAAAAACAACTGAAAAATCAAAGCATGATCTTACTAGATTACAAGCTATAAAAATTGGCTTTGTAGCTAATATACTTAATCCAAAAGTTACTTTATTTTTCTTTAGTTTATTTACTCAAGTTATTAGCCCAACTACACCTGCAAGCTTAAGAGCGCTTTACGGATTGCAAATGTTTGTGTTTACCCTAGGCTGGTTTACCTTATTAGCAATAACGATTTCTCACCCCATTGTTAAAAATCGGTTTTTATCGGTGTCTCATTACATAGAAAAAACTATGGGAATAGTTTTAATTGGATTAGGAATAAAAGTAGCTTTAGAAGATGTAGTCACTAACTTAAATTTCCTCAGAGATCCTTCCTAGCTCACTTCAAAAAGCGGTGTAGCTGTGCTTCCCGCTTTTTGACTCCCCTTGAATAAAGGGGGAAAATATCTCGTAATTATTAGCAAATTTTATTGCTTTAGAGGATATTTTGAGTATGGTCAATACCTTCAATTTCCTCGGAGATCCCCCTTAGATAAAGGGGAAAATATCTCGTAACTAATTATTAGTAAACTTTAAAGCTTCACCCCGTACTTGTGTATTTACTTTTCCGTTTTCATAGACAATTTGACCGCCAACAATAGTAATTACTGGCCATCCCGTAAGTTTCCAACCTTCAAAAGGACTCCAACCGCATTTAGTTAATAATTCTTCCCGCACCACTGGGCGATAAGTATTTAAGTCTACCAATACTAAATCTGCATCATAGCCCGGAGAAATCGCACCTTTATTAGCAATACCGTAACCTTTAGCTACGGCGGTAGACATCCAATTTACCACCTGTGACACTGTACATCGTCCCTCCATAGCAGCCGTTAGCATTAAGGGGAGCGATGTTTCTACTCCAGGCATTCCAGAGGGTGTAAGGGGGTATTCTTGGGCTTTTTCTGCTAAAGTGTGAGGCGCGTGATCGGTAGCAATAAAATCTATAACGCCATCTAATAAAGCTTTCCAGAGAACTTCGTTGTCGCGCTGCGATCGCAAAGGTGGATTCATCTGCGCCCAAGAGCCGATAGTATCATAAGCATTAGTATTTAGTAGCAAGTGTTGGGGCGTTACTTCTGCCGTTACCCAGCTTGGCTTATTTTGCCGCAAAAACTCTGCTTCTTCGGCGGTGGACAAGTGCAAAATATGCAGGCGGCGTTGATACTTATTAGCCAGTTTTACAGCCAGTTGAGTAGCAAGTAAAGCCGCTTGATTGTCTTGAATTTGCGAATGAATTTTTGGCTCGTGGATTCCGGCAAATTCTAACCGCCTTTGCTCAATTCGGGCGCGATCTTCAGCATGAACAGCAATTAAACGCTGACCTTGGGCAAAAATCGCCTCTAATGCCGCTTCTGTATCTACTAGCAATGGGCCGTGCATCGAACCCATAAAGATTTTTATGCCTGGAGTGGGATGAGCTTTTAGTAAGTCTGGTAAGTTTTCGGAAGTAGCACCAATAAAAAAGCCATAATTAACTACACACTTTTGCGCCGCCCGTTGCAGCTTGTCATCAAGAGCTTGCTGAGTGATGGTTAACGGGCGCGTGTTGGGCATCTCTAAAAAAGATGTGACTCCACCCTTGGCACAGGCACAACTAGCGGTAAACAAGTCTTCTTTGTGTTCTAAACCTGGTTCACGAAAGTGTACTTGGGGGTCAATAACTCCCGGCAACAAAGTTAACCCTGTTGCGTCTATCTCTTGAATACCTGGAACAGAAATTTCTGGAGCAACTTGGGCAATTAAGCGATCGCGTACCAGCACATCTCCAACTATAAATTCCCCATCAGGAAGCATAATTGTGGCGTGGCGGATAAGTAAGCTGAAATTAATGAGCATAGTAATCTTTGATTAAAAATTAAAAGAGTTTTTAGGAGCTATAGTCATGCCATCAACCTATTGGCCTAAAAAACATTAAACTTAATGTAGTCGAGTTTATAGGAAAAATTAAGTAAAAAATTCTTAATTAGGCTATTAAATATATATGTCCCGCGAGTCAAAGCAAGTGTCTGATAACAAGTCGCAAACAGAACGTGAAGGTTCATGGCTAGGCGAATTAGGTAGAACAATCGCCCTGAGTATTATTCTTTCCTTGGGAATTCGTACCTTCGTAGCTGAAGCGCGTTGGATTCCTACAGGCTCAATGTTACCAACGTTGCAAATCAATGACAAATTAATTATCGATAAAGTGAGTTATCGCCTCCAAGCACCACAACGAGGAGACATTGTAGTATTTATGCCGCCTAACAGTGCTAAAGTTTGTTCGCAAAGTGAACCACTGATTTCTAGAGAAGCGGTAGATATTTGGAATCCAAACCCCAATAAGTCAGAAATTCCCAAAATCAAAGATGCCTACATTAAGCGCTTAATTGCCGTACCCGGCGACAAAATCAGCGTTACTCAAGGGCGAGTTTACATCAACGATCGCCCTTTATCAGAAGAATACATCGCCGATGCGCCCAATTATGAATTAGGCCCGATTACTGTGCCAGCAAATTCTTACCTCATGCTGGGCGATAATCGCAACAATAGTTGTGATAGTCATATGTGGGGTTTTGTACCCAAAAATCAGATCATTGGTCGCGCTGTAGTGCGCTTTTGGCCCCCCAACCGTCTCGGTGAAGTAAATTAAGAAAATTGACCCGCCCAAGTTTGCAGCACGCGCCCAGTAATTTTTTGTCCTAGCCAAGGAGTATTAGTAGCAAGAGATTTTAGGGCTAATGGTTCTACTAACCAAGATTGCTGAGGTGCAAACAAAGTAAGTTCGGCGGGATTTCCGGGACAAATTTCTGAAATCGTCTGTTGCAAACAAGTAGCCGGATGGAGGCTAAGAGAGCGCCATAGCTCTAAAGCTGACCATTGACCATTTTCTACTAAACACTGCCACAGCAAGCCGATTGCTAATTCAAAACCAATTACTCCCGGTGGTGCTTCGGCAAAAGCAACGGTTTTTTCTTCGTAGGTGTAAGGAGCTAAATCGAGGGAAATAGCATCTATTATCCCCAAACGTACCGCTTCTTGTAATGCTGTGCGATCGCGCGGGTTGCCTAAAGGTGGTTCTAGCCGTAAATTAGGATCGTAGTTGTAATGCGACTTCGTATCAAGTAATAAGTGCATCCAGCTAGTGCTGGCGGTAATTGGCAATCCTTGAGCTTTTGCTTGAGCAATTAGCTGGACGCTACGAGCAGTAGAAACGCGCATAATATGTACCGGAGTACCAATTGCTGCCACTAATTCTAATACCGCCGCCATTGCCGCTGTTTCGGAAATTTCGGGATTACCTGGCAAACCCAAAATAATTGAGTCTGTCCCCTCGCGCATCACCCCATTACCTGCCAATTGGCGATCACATTGCCATAAAGCCACAGGCTTACCCATAGGCTGCACGTACTCCAACAACCGCCTTAGCAGTGCCAAATTTGTCACGGGCTTACCATCAGCAAAACCTACAGATCCGGTGGCAAGTTCGGCAAGTTCGGTCATTTGCTGACCTTGGACACCAAGAGTCAATGCTCCCCAGATATAGATTTTGGGTAAGTTAGCTTGTAATTGTCGCCTTTTTTGTTCGATTCCGGCGATCGCTGACAAATTATCCAAACTAGGCATGGTATCAGGCAAAATACACAATCTAGTAAAACCTCCCGCCGCCGCCGCTTCTAGCATTGACAGCAAAGTTTCCCTGGTTTCAAAACCAGGTTCCCCGGAGTGACTGTATAAATCTATCAACCCCGATCCCAATACTAAACCGCGACAATCGCGCACTTGAGTATCGCTAGACCACTGTTTAATATTATCTTCTACCGCCTCTATTACCCCATCGCCAATTAATACGTCAGCAACTCGATCAGTTTTGGCAACAGGATCTATTACCCGGACTTGTTGTAGCAATTCGCTTGTCATAAATGCGCGATCGGCGTTTATTAGTTAAACTTTACAATGCACCCGCCGCAGTTTTATCGAATACCCCACCGCCCAAATGAGTTGTAATATTCATTGCCTGCAAAACTGGTAAACCATCTAAGCCTTGAGGATAATCAATTACACTTACCGCTCCGTTACCTTGGCGGAAGTTCCAGAAATACTGATTATCTAAGCCTAAAATATGACAGAGCAAAACTTTATTTGTAGCATCATGAGCTACGACTAAACCTGTCTGTAACTGCTTTTGCAAGGCGAAACTAACAATTTGCTGCCAAGCCGCGATACTGCGATCGCGCACTTGCTGTAAATTCTCTCCTTCGGGCATTTGTACGGCTTGCGGTACAGTGCGCCACTTTTCCAATTCTCCAGGATAGGTTTGCTCAATTTCTGTTTCTAATTTTCCTTCCCACAGTCCATGAGCAATTTCTCTTAAACCATCAAACAGTTGCAATTCAATCTGAGGATGGGGCTGTAAAATAATTTCGGCAGTTTCTTTAGGACGCAGCATCGGACTACTAACAGCAAAATCAAACTCTACCTCTTTGAGAAACTCCCCAGCCAAACGAGATTGCGATCGCCCATTATCGTTTAAAGGCACATCTATTTGTCCTTGAAACTTAGTTTGGCGATTCCACTCAGTTTCTCCGTGACGTACCAGCAACAATCTTACACCACGATGATTGGGACGCAATGAAGGCAAATCTTCGCCCAAATGCCCGGTTTGATTCATTGATTCTAGTTGAACGCTTTGCCCCAAATTACCAGAAACATTGAGGATGCTAATGCCACAGTTAGATTGCTGAATAGAGTGGTAGCGATTGGGGGCAATTCCTAGTGCCAAGCTAATTAAAGCTCGATTTATGCCATTATGCCCAACAATTAAAATTGTTTCCCCGTCGTGGCGGGATAATATTTCTTGCCAAAACTGCTTTGCTTGTTCGTACAGTGCTAAAACTGGAAAATATTTTTGCTCTTTGCCGTCCTGTTGGGGTAAAAGCATCATAAATTCGTCAGGCTGCTCTTTCCACAAGCGATAATCTTGAGGTAAATTATCTTTCACCTCTTGCGATCGCATCCCTTCCCACAGAGGCAAGTCAATTTCTCTTAAATTATCAACAGTTTGAATTTGAGTCGGAGTTGCTAAACACTCTGTGATGATTTCCGCCGTCGTTTTTGCTCGTTGTAACGGACTGCTATAAATAGCCGCAAAATGGAGATGACCCAAAGCCTTACCAGTTTTTAAGGCATCATCACGACCTTTTTGAGTCAAAGTTGAAATATCGCTGCGCCCTTGAATGCGCCGCTCACTGTTATAACTGCTTTGACCGTGACGTACCATGATCGCGCGAGTAGTCAATCTTTTTCTCCTCTAATAGCCTTACAAACTGCGGCGGTAACCGCAGTCATTTTACCAGAGTGTCAGCTTGCTACTCAATTTTTTTCTAATCCATAGACAAAATGCGATAATGCAACTTGTGGCGATTCCCTACGGGATAGCTACGCTTCACGCATTACGGGCAATTCAAGATTCATGACGATTAAGCGGTTAATTTTAAGTCTGCTCACTCTAGCAATAATTTTCTTAGCCGGGAGCGCCTTAGTAGCAAGTTGGCAGCAACCCCAAATTCAAAGCCGCTTAGAACTATACCAAACTAACTTATTACTCCGCGCTCAAGAATTGCCCCCAGAAAATGCTGACCAAAATCTGGCTAAAGCTAGTAAAACCCTCTTAGGCGAAAATCCCTTAGAGGCTGCAACTAAGCAATATTTTGATGCTCAAAAGTCGGCGCAAAAAAATTTAGACAAAGCTCAAAATCAACTAACGCAATTAGCGCAAAATGCTAATAGTGTTCCTCAGCCTAATGTGCAAATTGCCCCGATTATCGATTCTTCCCGCTCCTCACAGCAAGCACAATTACTTAAATCCGTTGCTCAAATCCAGAAATTAATTGCTGAACTAAATCTACGTTTAGGGATTCTCCAAGTACAACAAAAACAAACTGAGCCAGCCATCAAAACCTGGCTCAATGTCATTAATTCGCCTCAAGACGACTCCTTAGCCGCTACAGCTACCGTTTTAACCGGATTATGGAGTAATCCCCCCCAACTGCTTCCTGATGCGGAAGTGTTAATTCAAGCAAACTTAGAAGGTTGGTTTCAAGGACGCGCCCTAGCTCAACTCTACGACTTGCAGCAACGCCCGGATGCCCAATTGGCGCTCCAAGCTGAAGAACAAGAGCAAGCAGAAGCTGCACTACTAAAATTAGCTATTATTAGCAGCATTCCCGCCGTAACTGGCTTAATTGGGTTAATATTACTAATTTATTTATTTATTAATCGCTTGACAAAAGGCAAAGAATCTCTATTTGCTCAAAATGGAGAGTTGGTTTGGGCAACACCTTGGGATTGGGAAACTGTCTGGCAAGTATTTATAGTTGGCTTTTTTTTGATGGGGCAGATAATTGTCCCGTTAATATTTTCAGCATTGCAAATAAAGCCAGGTGCAGCTAGTGTTAGAGTCCAGGCTTTATATACGTTAGCAACTTATCTACTTTTAGCTTTCGGTGCAGTTACAGTGCTGTACTTTTCTATCAAGAAATTTTTACCTTTACCTCCAAGTTGGTTTCGCTTCAAAATAGGGGGAAATTGGGTGTTGTGGGGACTAGGAGGCTATTGTGCGGCACTGCCTTTAGTTGTAGTCGTATCCCTAATCAATCAACAATTATGGCAAGGGCTTGGGGGCAGCAATCCTTTACTATCGTTAGTTTTAGAAGGGCAAGATAAAATTGCTCTTGGTATATTCTTTTTTACAGCAGCCGTTGCTGCACCCCTATTTGAGGAGTTTTTGTTTAGAGGGTTTTTATTACCTTCATTAACTCGTTATTTCTCTGTATGGCAAGCTATTTTAATTAGTGCTTTCTTATTTGCGATCGCTCACTTGAGTTTATCAGAGGTGCTGCCGTTGATGGTGTTAGGAGTAGTGTTAGGATTCGTATACACGCGATCGCGCAATCTCCTAGCGCCCATGTTGCTTCATAGTCTTTGGAATAGTGGCACTCTTGTCAGCTTATTTATTTTAGGCAGTAGCTCTACTTGATAATTTATCTAAAACTTCACAAAATTAAAATCATAACTTTACTTCTATTAGTAGTCCTGAAGATGATTCAATTTACCTGATTTCTTGGATTACGAACAAATTGTCGCTGGCACTCAATACATTTATTGTTCTGGTTCCCATGGTGAATAAATCCATTTTTCACTACTTGAAACGAATCACAGCGCCGACAGAAGATAACGTTTTGTGACATCGTTCTTTTTAGAGCTATATATACTATATCCTTACCTATTCAGGACTACCTAATTATGAATGATCACCCTTCTAAGGTGGCAGAAGCGATCGCCGTTGCAGAAAAACTCACTCAATTGTGTGGCAAAATATCATTTTCGCCCTAGTTATCAAAGGTATCTTCATTACTTTGGGTGTGTTTGGGCTAGCAACAATGTGGGAAGCAGTATTTGCTGATGTGGGAGTAGCTTTAGCGGCGATTTTTAACGCTACTAGAGTGTTGAAATAGGTTGAGCGTAAACGATCGCACCAACTCGTTTAAAAGCTGGTGTACCTGATCGCGCATCGATCCTAGCTTTAAAAATAGCATTAGCTTCGGGGTAAAACATCAATGCCGCACCTTGCCTAACGCTGCCGTAAATCACCTCTACATTCTCTAACTTGCCTGCGTCTCCCTGAACTGTGACAATAGCGCGATCTCCTAAATTTGCTTTCTCTGCGTCTTTGTGGTTCATCAAAATACAATTGCGATGGGGCATTCCGCGATACTTGTCATCTAGCTTGTACACAACCGTATTGTGCTGCGAATAACTGCGGCCAGTAATTAAAGCGATAACTACATTTGGCACGGACTTGGACACGCCAAAATCCTCTGGGGTTGGCAAGGTAAGATCGGGTAAAGGAGTCACAAACATTGCCGCTTTCCCTGAAAGTGTAGGAAACTTTGGCTCGGTAAAAACGCGTCCTGAAATTGTAAATTCCTCTCCTGTTGCATCAATTTGGGCTATTTTTTCATAACCGGGAATTGTTTGGGCAATTAGTTGACGGACGTATTGCGGATTTTGCAACTTTAGCCAATTAATCGGCGAAACGCCATGCAAACGATGGGCAAGTT
>QQTW01003767.1_pt1 | contig 11255 bp, 12 predicted proteins | sample 1904831 | NCBI WGS metagenome assembly QQTW01 (sample SAMN09435610, study PRJNA476489) | Subsurface metagenome, whole genome shotgun sequencing project.
GTCATGAGCTCGCACGTCGAACACTCCAATCAGGCCAACGGTATGGTCTCAAACGATCAGATTTGCCGTGCGGTGGTGTCATCCGGTCCAAAAACATCCTCGGAAAGGGTCTCCAGGATGGTGAGCACTAATTCTTTGGAGGCCAGAGGACCCTCCCAGAGTTGGACAAGGCGCTCGTCCATGTCCATCCAGTCGAGAGCCCAGCTCCTTTTGGCTATCTCTACCCAGATTGAAGCGATCTTGGTGCGAATGTAGAACGGATCTTGGTCGGAGATGTTTTGAGCAAGACTGAGTTCCCAGTTGCGCACCATGGTGCTTTGCTCGACGCTGTAGTCGGCCCAGCGCTGACGGACAGCGTTCTCCAGAAGGGAAAGGCCATAGTGACGGACGATGGCAACCTGCGTCTTATCCACTGCAAGCTGATATCCGTGGTAGGGCGCCTCTTCGTCGGACTTGATCTGTTCAAGATAATCGGAGGCCTTTTGACGAAGTGAATTTGACGACCGGGCATCATGGATGACCTCCAACGCACGGCAAATCTGATCGTTTGAGACCATACCGTTGGCCTGATTGGAGTGTTCGACGTGCGAGCTCATGACGATGAAGTGTAAAAGCGCAGGTGCGGTTGAAGATAAACGAAAGATGGTACAGTACCGGGGAGATCACTCATGCCTTCGTGACCCAGCACTCAGCACTAGCAGTAGCAGAGGACAAAGAGAGGCACCTGATATCTGAGTCTTAGCTAAGTTTGTGAAGAGCAAAAGGAAAGAACCCGATCGGACAGCATCTTAATAGCATTGATGACACATCCTTGTCTGGAATCGCTAGCTCCTCCTCCTCCTCCAACTCGGGACACGCCTATCTATGCGCGGGGAGTTAGAATCCCATCGTTTGAGGCATATTGAGTTCCTGACTAGGCTGCAGGCTGCTTGAAGTCGCACCTCAGGTGCTGCTACTCTCCGGCCGCTATTAGCGTATAATAAATGGGGTCTCGCGCTTGGCATCGAGAAACACAACGCCACCTAACACAGGATTTTCAAGACCCAATATAAAGCCGTATTAAGAGGTTTAAACTGTATACGTAACAGACTAAAAGAGACACTATTCGATTCTTTAATTAGATTCTAGATAGCTTATAACTTAGTCGAGATATTAGCCTCGAGATTATTTCACTCTTATCGGGTAACGGGCCCTATCGGAAGAGCCTCACCAAAAATTGGCAACGTGTGTTGGGTGGCGTCGCAGATCGACGTGCCAAGCGCGAGACCCCATTTATTATACGCTAATAGTGCCGGCGCTTCGCACCATCAGATCAGATCGCCTCGTCACCGCGGCTTGAAAGTCATCATCAGGTGGTGAACACTCCGTGAGATATAACTGACTCTTCGTCCCCTGCAGGATACACCTTTGTGCTGTCCACTTTCAGCTACTGGTAAAAATGTTCGAAAATTCCGGAGCACACTCAGGTATTGATACCTCCGTCACCTCTAATAAATCATATCGCGCCAGCTGGAATTCTACAAAAGTACACGACTTCACACATGGAATCAATCGATCTCGACCAGGGTGAAGGAAGCGGCAAATGGTTATCGTAGGTCTATATACTCCAGAACACCATCCTTTCCTTTCCCGATCAGAAGAACCGCGTCCCAGGGGGTTAGCGGTCCTCGTAGATCTTTACCTTCTCCGCATACTCTTTTATGTTGGTAACGTAGTTCTCCTCGATGTGGGCCCCTTTGCCGCCAGCGACCCGTAAGATCAAGTCGTTGAGAGACGCGCGGCCCAGTATGTCAACATGATCCCCTGTGTTTGGACCTCCACGTGGCGAGAACCGGTCCGGCTCATGCGGCATTTCATAGACCTTGATGTTGACACCGGCTGGATTGTACCGGTTAATGTGCCATCCCTTCGCACACTGCAGTAGATTTTCGGAATCAGCATTCCCTCATCGTGTGGGGTTGGAGGATTGAAACAAAGTGTCAGCGCTCCCGACAGAGCATGCATCAGATGAAATGGCTCTGAAAATGACTCACCATGTAGCCATTACTCATAAGGGGGACAGTGCCGTCGCCTTCGCCCAAGACTACTCCGTGGTCGATGCTTCCCAGGGTGAGCGAGGTATCAATGGTCACATTGACCAATGCGTCACGATCCTCGCGATACCAATAGCTGCGTTCCGTGGGCTTGCCGACGCCATAGAAGCAATATATCTTCAGGTGTGGCGCCAAAGGAAGTCGTGTTTCCAGGGGATTCATCCATTTCCGTGGATCCTTCGCGTTTCTCTCAACTTCGGCCTTGGAATGGGCCACACCGTATGAGTAGCTGCTTTTCACTTGGTCCTGATACCATGTGTCGCTGTTCTTCATCAGATACTCGTGACTTTCATCCACCGTCAGATTCGCCGGCGACTGGGTTGAATTGCTCTCTCTAAAATTGATGAACGTTCCGTAGCTGACCGTCTGGTTGGAGCCGTCGTCAGGGGCAAAAGTTTTGTTGCCCCATACTGCATTCCCCCCAATTGGTAGCATGCTCGAAGCCCCGGGCATGGCTCGGAAGAGCTCGACGCGCTCGTGCTTGGCCAAGAACTTCTCGAGCCCGTAGACGGCAAACGCGTTTAGTTGTGCCGTATCTTTCATCTCGCCAGAAAGAACGGCCGGATATCCTTTGAGCGCACCGAGCATCGATCCACTGATATTGATCCATGAGTCCACGTGCTCGTCCACCCACTTAGGTCCACCGTCTCCGAAGCCTTCAGCCTCGACCCAATGCAAGAAGTAGAACAAGACTTGCGAACCCATGCTGTGTGACACAAGAACAACCTTCTGACCCGAAGTCTTCTTGGCTAACGCGATATGAGCTTTCAACCGGGTGAAGTAATTATCACGTATCTCGAGTTTTTCGCAAGAAAGACGCCAATCGTATGCAGCGGTGAAGGCATTCGACCTGGAGTACGTAAACGATGATTGCAGGGCCAAGGCAAAAGATACTTACGGATCATACCCTAGAGTAGCAAGATTCTCCAAGATCTTACTCCAGATCCAATAACCAGTGATAAAACTATAGCGGATGGTTAGCCGACCTTATGCAAAGTCTGCTCTGGGGTCTCACAAATCCGCAGCGTCGAAACCTTGAGCGGCCCTCAGCTTGATACCAGGAGGATCTAGGCCCGTTAATTTGTCGAGCATGATGTGTCTTTTCCAGCTAGCTTTATCCAAGACGAGAGCTCTCATCATACTCCCTTTCCCGTTAGCTAGAAACCGCAATGGCTCAGCATAGACAGGGGAACTCACAGCTACCCCACAACCGTTTCCGGAAATACTGTCTGGATACCTCTTCTGTTCCCCAGCTCTCCAGCCCAGTTGAGATGACGCCAGGTATCATGATGACAGGATGCCGAGCTTTGACGCCTTGACTTTGCAGGTGTAAGCCAACCGTGAACGAATCGTAGTTGACTGTTTCCCGCTCATGTCGCTAGGGGCCGACAACTATCAGTTTCAGCCTGGAATACTAACGGAACCCTCTGTAGGGATCTGACATACGGTGATATCTTTCGCATCCTTGACAATGCCAGCCGGGATCGCTTCCAGTAGAGTATCCAAATTGAGGTCCATAAGACCCTCGAGGTTGATAACATCGTGCTGTTGAGCGAAAAAGGCAGCGACAAGTATACCTAGGAAGCCACCGAGCCCAAAGATGAACCATTGCCGCCTTTTGCTTCTTTTCTGGGTCAACTTCTTCAATTTGGACGTGGATACAAGGGTGACTGGTTCGCCGTTCCGATGCGTCGTAGGAACAGGCGATGGCGCCCTTGAGTGTTCAGAAGACGAATCCCCCAAGACGCGTCGTCTGAGGTTGCTGATCGTAGACATCTCCCAATTGCAGGACTACTGCTAAGTGTATTTTCAGACATGGGTGTTGTGTAGAATACAAAGCCAAGCCATGGCCATGACTACATACCTACCTTAGGTACCTACCACCTGGGTGACAAAATAATTGGAACACTAGCCTGCCGCGCCATAGGGATAAGCGAGAGATACTCACCAAATTTCTATGCAATTTCTTCAGCTAAAAAGCTTCTATAGACATATTATCTACTAGATAAGTCACTTAAGCTAGATACTCGACGTGCTAGCAGTTAATTATCGAAAAAAGTAGGGACATGTTTGGGAATCTGGCGGGGTATCCCTCAATGGCGCTAGTGTTCCAATTATTTTGTCACCCGGGTGCCTACCTACCCTCTAGATCACCGCTGCTAGCAAAATGAGGTTAATTAGGTATGCTTTGCATATTCCTTGGCGCAAAACACCCCCTGTCGGCATCCCCGGCTAGCGAATGATTAGTTCGTTATCCCATGATGGATGACAATGATGGACTACACTATGTCCAGTACCATAGCAGCAAGGAGTCCACTTATCTCGCGGCGATCCGACAGTTGATTTCCAATGATCTCTCGGAACCCTACAGCATCTATGTGTACCGGTACTTTCTTTACCAATGGGGAGATCTGTGTTTCCTGGTCAGAGTGTACACTTTACCACAAGGAATTACCCGCTGATCAGTGTAGGCTCTGGACAAGCAAGGTCAGATGGTAGGTGTTGTCATTTCGAAATTAGAACCTCATCGAGGGGGTCCTTTGAGAGGCTATATCGCTATGTTGGCTGTGAAAAAGGAGCATCGAGGGCAAGGGATCGCTACTAAATTGGTTCGCATGGCCATCGACATTATGATTGAGCGTGACGCCGACGAGGTGAGTCAACAGTCAAGCACCGTCGACTAGAACGAGTCTGAGTAGAGCCAGATTGCTTTGGAGACCGAGGTTACCAACACTGCGGCCATGAAGTTGTACGAACGATTGGGCTTTCTCCGGAGCAAACGTCTTCATCGATATTACCTTAATGGGAACTCTGCATTCCGTTTCGTATTACTCGTCAAGGAAAGCGTCTTCACTTCGCGCCCGGGGTATGATGATGACGACGAGGAAGAACCAGCAGACCGACCAGAGCTACAACTAGAGCTGCCACCATCAGCTTGAACCCGCCAAACCTAGCCGCTTGAACTCCAGAAGGATGCCATCCCGGACGCCCTGGGAGGGGTCATGCCGCTCATGCCGCCGTTTCCACCAACTGAAAGCCTGCGCTGACGGTCTTTTGGATCTCCTCATTCTTATGTTGAAGGAGTGATAGGGCGTAGGCAACATCGTTCCACTGCCTGTCGTTATCGCACCTCGCAAGTCTGGCCGCAAGCTTGTCGGCGAGCTGTTTGGCATGCTTGTCCTGGAACGGGGTCAGCGGAAAGTGCAAAAGATGACTGCGAATGAAAGAAATTACCTTCTCAATGAACGACGCTAAGAATTTGATGATCCTCTTCAGCGAAGCTTCCTCGAGGTCTGTGGCCGCACTTAGGTGAGAAAACATGTCGATGAACTGGTTATAGATGGCGTTGTCCTTGGTCGCAAGCTCCGAGAAGAACATCCTGGAAAGATCCGCAATCCGCTTATCAGGGTCTTCTAAGCATTTGGCCATCTCACCCAGCTGCCCTTTCACCTTGACTTGGCCTGCGAGGATCAGGAAGGTCAGCGTCATGAGGCATGTACGCTTCACCGAGCTATCTTTATCGTTCAGTCTCCTGTAGAGGAAGTCCGTGTTCTCATCGATCAGATGATTGAAGCAGACAGCCATGTCTCCGAGGGCAATCACCACGTTGCTCCGAGTCACCGGGTTCGCTGATTTCTCAAGGATCGTGATGAGTAACGGCAGGTTTTTCTCGCAATACTCGGATGAGACGCACATCAGCTTAGCCATGCATAGTGTAGCAGCAGCCTGAAGATCCCGGTCGTTATACTTGGTGTTGTTCGAACATATTTCGGTGACCAAGGGTGCATAATGGGATAGGAGCGCATTAGCTCCATAAAGCAGTTCCCGTTCTCTTATGTGGGCCATGGCTTCCGTGAAGTCGTCTTCGGTCGTTCCACCGATCAGATCTAGCTCGTCCTGGTCAGTAGGTGCGCCTTTCGTTGGCGATGCGTTTGCAGGTTTGCTCTTCTCTTTCTCCGCTTTTCGCCGTTTGAACTCTAGCTCACAAAGCTCCAGGTGCACTATCTGCTTGATGGCTATGTGACCAACTATGAAAAGCAATTGAGAGAGTGCCCAGGCTGGTCTTTGCTTGCTGGGCGACGCTTCTGGTGGCGGTGAGGGCAATTGTCCTTGACTTCCGATATCTTCCATAGCGTCTTCGTCTCTGGATACAGACTGTTGCTGGAAGACCTGCTTGGTTTTACGCCGTAAGATATCCGAGCAAAGTGTATCGGGATGCTTGGATAAGGCATAGATGGCACTGATGGCCTGTTCGGCAACCCCAAACCTGAATTGCATCAGCTGAGTACCTCTTTGACAGATGCCCTCGCGCTTACCACTCCTTGCTGTCAGAGATTATCTCCACCATCGAAGCCAGTTTGCCCAGGACAGCATGGTCGTTGGGCATCTTGGGAGCAGCTGTGATCGCATCCTTCGCCCGTCGCTTTGAAGCGTTGATCCGCCTCAAGGCCACGCAAGTGTACTTGGCGAGTGGAAGATCTGCTTGACCCAACGGTCCGAGACCGATTCGTAGCATGGTACCCATCTCCTTGATGGCCACATCCGGATCGGCCATGGCGAGCATACCAAGCACTATTATTGCACCACGCCTCTGGTTCCGTGAGATATCCTGCTTTTGTACGCCATAAACTTGCCACAATTTTGCAATCACGAGCTCGGAGATGTGTTGTGCCTTCATCATCGTACTTAAGAGCTGCTCCAACGAAGTCAACTCGGCAGGTGTCGCCCCGAAGGTAAGGCTGATCATGTTGCGAGCAATGTAATTGGCGGCGTCGTTGTCGTTAAAAGTATCGGGCGCGATGAAGAAGAGTCCTCGATAGCAGTCAATTAGATGTGTCTGGACTCCCTTGCCTTCGTCGCTATTGCTTTTGGTCCATATCAGCCGGAGCATCCTTCGAATTCCTGTCCGCGCAGCTTCTATCTTGTACGCATCAATGATCACGAAGAAATCCATGGCTTCTATGACCTCGCTCTTGTTCTTCGACGATAACAGCTGACAGACGATGGGCGTGGTGTCGTGTAGTACCTCGATGAAGCGAATAGCCTCGGAATAATATTTGCGAGTCAGTTGCAAGCGACTCGTCATCTCACTTGTAGCGGCGTCATCTGCAGCTTTCTGGATTATTGCCGCTTTCTGCTCCTCGGTAAGAGCATCGGATTCCTTCGCCTCTACGTCGATTTCTGTGGCGTCGTCGAGAAGAGCGGTGTCAACAGTGGTGTCAGGGTTCGTTCCCTTCTCAGCAAGGCCAGGGGAACCGCTGGGAGGCTTCAAAGCGTTCAGTTGCACTTGTACAGCTTCAAGTCGTTGATTCCATTCGGAGTGTGACAACTGACCTCCGTGCATGACGCTAAACGGATGAGTTGATACAAGCTTGCCGAGTAACTTGACGGCGTTTCTCCGAACATTGCTGCTCTTATCCTCCAGGCTCCGAGCTGCAAGCATCGCGGCGGTTTGCCTTCTTTTTGGGAACTTTTGATCCAAGTCACACAGCCTCATGTACACTTGAATATCTCTACAGCGGCAGTACGGGTTATTGTCAAGAAATCGTTCCTCCAGGACGTCGAAGAAGCCATTGATTTGTGTCTTGGAATTTTCGCCCGGCTCCACTTGTTTGCTGAGATCAGATATCAAGTTGCCACAGACCTCAATAACCGCACAACGCAGGATATAGGCCTGGTCGTGTCAGCGCTTGGTGTCTTGTTCAATTTTGTGCTGCTTACTTCACTGTCTAGCTGCTTGATCAAGAGCGTCATCTGCTTGATAACCAGTCGTGGTGCCAGCTCAGAGAGCTTTATAATGAATGTCGAGACGGATTTAGGTCCACGGGTATCATTGCTGTTGAACTCCTTGTTGCTCAAATCTCTGCCAAGCGGTCAGCGCCATGCCCAGCGCTTGTACTTGAGGATCCTAACCTAAGAATTTCTTCTGCGAGTTGAGGGTAGTCGTATTGTTCGGCTAGGATTTGAAGGAATTCTGCCATTGGTTCTGCTAAATGCTCAAAGTAGGACAGATTCTGGATGATTGATGTCTGGGCCCCTATGTCGATGTTAGTCCTGAGATTTGGCCCAAAGTTTCCCAAACTCACCAAAAGCATGCCCGTGATGCTTCACAGCAATACATAAGACCTTGAAGGCATGCATGCGCAGTGCAGTATTCTTGGTCCGCTGCTCGCTCTCGAAGATGAGGTAGACTGATCTGGTGAACAAGCCCACAAAAGTGTCCCTTTCGGACGTCGTCATGAAAATCGTACCAAGCTTCAACTTCATGACCTTACACATAGTCTCCAACGCAATCTGCAGTTGACCGACCGAATCCCAGCCGGCGTCCTTTGTACTGCTCTTGGACTTTCCTCCCCTTCCGGCCCCACGGCCTCTCGCGGGTGGCGCGTTGGTAGGCTTCTCTGCAGCCTTGACTTCTACCGCGGCGATGGACCATTGTAGTAGAAATCCATACATTTCCAACAGCTGCCTGTGATGTCGGATTGTTTGCTGCTCTTCTGTTTCGCTTTCATTGTGGACGATATCTGCTTCGAGTGACAAGCCTGAGACTATCAAGTCGAGTATTTTGCTCAGAGCATGAGCAGGGAGCAAGGATACAGATCTAGTAATTTGGAAAAGCTCAGAATCAGGTTCACTTGGGTAGTTCTGCTGGGACTTCAAGGAAATGGGGGCACACTTTAACAGAAATTGCAAGGAGTCGAACGACGAGCTTCGGGTCAACGCATCTGGATTCTCCGCGATGGAGTCCACAATAGGATTGAGTACTCCATTGATCACTCCGCTAGTGAGGGAATCCGGGGCGTTCTCGCAGTCCACCAGGCTTCCGTCCGCTTCAGGTGTTGAGACTGTTGCAGGATCGCTCAGGTAGTGCTTCAGCGCGTCGTTGATGTCGAAGTCCACCTGTTCCCCCATTTTACGAACATGTACCGTCCACGTACCCGACGATGCAGCGCTGGAACGTCAAGCCATCGCAGAAGTCATTGTTTACGGACGCGGACTTTCGGAAGCCGAGATACCGATTTGATTGTTTACGCGTCAAGCCGATCTAGTACGCTTCGGGAATCCTCGCTTCTGTCAAGTGACAGGTAGTTCTATGTACGTTGTACCCTTATCGAAGAGCATGCTTCTAGGGACTAATTAATGAAATAAGCAAGCGCTACAGAAATTACAGGATGGATCACGAAGAAGCTCTAATCTCAGAGGATTACCCGGAGTTAACAGAAGAAGAGGCCCTGCATTATACCAGCGAAGGCGATCCTATCGCTAACGACGGGAACGATGCATATGAAGACTCGGATGATTCCGCAGAATCAGAAGAAAGTTGTGGGGAAGTGAGCGAAGTGGTCAGGGAAGAGATGTGCAAACTCGAAAAGGTGTTCCAGAAAAAGGGTCTGAAGTTCCGTATGATTGATCGAATCGGCGAGGGAACGTTCTCCACCGTCTACAAGGCCGAGGACCTACATTACGACTTGTACCAAAATGACTGGGATATCGAATCTGCGAACGACTCGACTTGGTCCTCCCCACCGGCCAAGAGCCGGCAGTACGAATCCTGGCAGAAACCAAGAAGGCCCCGCTACGTTGCTATCAAGAAGATCTACGTCACCAGCAGCCCGTCAAGGATACAAAACGAACTGGAGTTGTTGCACGCTCTTCAAGGATATCGATCAGTATGCCCCCTGATCACCGCTTTCCGATATAACGACCAAGTAATCGCTATTTTGCCCTACTTTCGACATCAAGACTTCCGCCTGTTTTATCGCCAAATGGCGCCTTACGACATCAAAGTCTACTTCCGATCCCTCTTCACGGCCCTGGCGGCGGTGCATCGCCAAGGCATCATTCATCGGGACATCAAGCCGACCAACTTCCTGTACGACATTAAACGGCAACAAGGTGTCCTGGTGGATTTTGGCCTCGCCGAGCGCGAGGGAACCGAATCCACCCATTGTATCTGCCAAGACAGCAATCAGAACCGCCGCATCAAGATCGAATCAAGCAAGGCGTTTGGTCAGGCTCCCGCACCCGGCTACCCAAAGAACGATCAGAGACCTTCGCGACGTGCCAACCGAGCCGGCACAAGGGGGTTCCGAGCCCCTGAAGTGCTCCTGAAATGCACTGCCCAGACACCAAAAATCGACGTCTGGTCCGCCGGCGTCATTCTCCTTACCATCTTGTGCCAGCGCTTTCCTTTCTTCAATTCAGCGGACGACGTCGATGCATTGATTGAAATAGCATCAATCTTCGGTCAGAAGCGTATGAAGACTTGCGCCCTCCTACACGGAGCGATATTCGAATGCTCGTTACCTACGGTGGGTGAAAAGGGTTTCCTGTTAAAGCAGATTGTGCAGTGGTCAATATCGAGCACGAGGCCGGACGAGAGAGAGGATATTGACCCGGAGATCGCGGAGTGTATCGAGTTTCTTGAGTTGTGTCTGGAATTGGACCCGAGGAAAAGGATCTCGGCAAGGAAAGCCCTGCAGACCGAGTTCCTGACTGATATTGCGGAGCCGGAGATGGATGAAGATGACCTGGATGAATTGCAATGACATGATCGGACGTAGTTGGAAGCCGTTGGGAGATGGAATGGACGAAGGGGACTGCTTGCTCTTTTCTTGCTATGCCCTATATGATACCCTGTAGCATTGTTTGAGTTGCGAGAGAGTCGTGGAAGGTATCGATGGTGCGTGGACGTCAATGAATTTTCTGATCACGGTGCTCAAACAGTAAAGGGCACCAGTCAAAGGGAAGTCTTCATCCAGCTAAGCTATCTTGATAGCCTGTCCGATTTCTTGCTCCGCGTTTCCCTCGCTATGCCACAAGCTGCACCACTCCACCCGCTTCCTTTATCTTTCGCTCCGCCTCCTTGCTGAAGAATCTCGCCTTTACCACAAGTGGTATCTCTGGGATCCTCCCCTTGCCAAGCACCTTTGAGTACCCGAGTGGCAGCAGGTCCAATACAGGTGCCGTGTCGCTCTTTTTATCTGCTAGGTATTCGTCGCGTTTCTCGAGGGGGATGAGTGACCAAAGCTGTTCCCGGGGTTACACGAATCAGTCAACAGTTCTTGCGCGCAACCCTCGCAATCAAGGCCCCAATATCCTGCAACCCCTCAATTGATTCCCAAGAACCCCATCATACTGCTCCACTCGGGTACTCAAAGG
>QQTW01003768.1_pt1 | contig 11254 bp, 12 predicted proteins | sample 1904831 | NCBI WGS metagenome assembly QQTW01 (sample SAMN09435610, study PRJNA476489) | Subsurface metagenome, whole genome shotgun sequencing project.
GAACACAGTATCCGAGCAAGCCAGCCACGACTGCACAGCTTCTTCGGCGTCCCTCCAGAACGCAAGGTGGAGGTACCTTTCAGCAAGGCTAGCTTCGAAATTCAAGGTCGGAAAGGTGACGCACGAGCCAGATCGATTGAGGCCTCTGCCGAAAACTCACAAGATTCAGGACGGATACTGTGTTCGGCCCCGGCAGCTCTGAATTCGCAGAAAATTTCTTGTTTGCCAGTACTGCAGACGGCTTCTCCCTTAAATGTATGCGTCAAGCAATACACAATGCAAACACAGCACGCATGCGAGTGGAATGCTGTCCATGCGGTGGCTGCGAACCGAGGACAGATGAACAGTCAACTCGGCTTTTCAGACTCACAATTACTTTCCGGGTTCGCAGACGACGGAGCTCTAGAGGCAGAATTGAACGGCAAGCTCTCATCACCAAAAGCAGTTCGTGATTTTTCTATTCACACGTCGAGGAGAACTGCAGTGTTTCAAACGGAATCCACTTCGAGGAAGCGCAAGGCAGAGGACCTTACCCCAACCACAACTTCTTCTGTTAGAGCTGCTCATATGATATCTGCTCAGAGACCACCATCCATACTCAAAACTCGTGCACCGGAAATAGCTAGCGCCCCTTCAGGTTCTTCTCTTACCCAACCTGGTGTCCACCCTCCTACCGCAACAGTTAGTGTCGACGACTTCCTTACAGCTTCCCAAGTAGAAGCTATGTTCTGGTCACAAGATTATGAGGGTAATGATGGACACAGCGACAAGGAGAATCTTGATCCATGTCCTGCGGGCTCTAATATTATAATCAGTCTCCCCCAAACCAAGTCTATAAAGTCGGCCGCTGCAGAATCTCAGCGGCCGACTCCGTCGACCGTAAAGCTTTCGTTCAAGGAAAGGTCATTGAGCCAACAGTCAGCATCGCGTTTTCAGGGGGACGACGGGGCTCTCGATAATTACTTCGATGGCTTTTTTAGCGACCATTTTGATGCGGAGCTACTAGGACTGCCATCACAGATCTCGGGTCCTCTAAAGGATCCCTCTCAGATGCTGTCAAAGCCACTGAGCGCTGAATTACCTGTATTTCAGCCGTCTACTCCACCAACACTGGCCAGGCAGGCAATCCCCCTGCACTCGAAAGTGGGAGATCTTTCACAGGGCACACAGGATAGCAACTACGATATGCAAGGCGTGAATGACGAAGATCTCCTTGGACTTGCAGATATATGCAACAGCAGCCAGAACTTTGGATAATGGAACCAGCCCTCAGGAGGATACCAGTAATGAACCAAAGTCCGGGAGGTCTATTCATTGGAATACCTGCACTTTGCTTCCCCAGAGGAGAAACACTACAGGAACTTGGACTCTCCAGACGGTATAGACTAGAGTGAAAGTGATCAGAGATGCGGGCCATATTATCCATGATCTGCAACCCATGATGCCGAGAGCTGGCATTGGTTGTTGGGCATGAAAGAGAACACAGTGATACAGTCAAGATTGGTACTTCAGAGTGCTTGAAATCTACTACGGATTGGATGACACTACATTAAAGAAACCCACCCTCGAGAGGTATTGGCCAGCGAAGATGACTAGATGATCTGGGAGAAGCACAGCGATTGGCAGCACGTCGGGATGGGGATATTTACTTGCATAGTTGGCATAGCTTCGGATTGGGACTCAACATTGGTCATGATATTTTCTTACCCATGGAGTATATATTATATGGCACTGTGATGCGGCATCTTTCTTGAACCTTTCAGGCCGGGACTGTAGATTTTCCGCGTCTCTTCGATTCTCTCTGGTTGCAAGTTTCATCGAGAGATATTTCACGAGTAAGCTGATGATTCAATGCTCAAGGAATCTCGCCGTTCTTGGGCAACCGCTCGCTGCAGATGCTGATAGTAACAACTCTTAAGCTACCTCCACCATTATCTTCAGACGCCATCTTATTGTCTCCTCATTCATCGTCCTCATCATCTTCCTCCGCCGTGGTGGCTGCAATCCGATCCAAATCCCTCATTCCCGCCTGTGTGATTCTCCTTCCACCTCGTCCACCACCCTCAGCCTCCTCATCGACCTGCTCCACAATTCCCAATTTCTCCAATGCCTGTAGCACCTTCCTATCTACACTACCCGAAGCATGGACGTGGTGTGATGGTCGCGATCCTCGATTCTTAGTGCTTCCGTGCACTTTCCGTAGGCGACCTACACCGACGGATTTGCGGAGGTAGACATGTCGGGCGATGGCGGCGGCTCGGATGTAGAACCAATCGGGCGATTGAGGTGGGAGCTCATTCGAATGTGAGGTTTTGACTGTGTCGACCCAGCCTGGAGTCGGATTTCATTTGATTAGAAGCTAGGTTTGGAGGGGTCTTGCAGGCGAACCGAGACGAACCTGGTATTTGTAGTTTACCCTGTCTCTTCAGAAAGGCGGAGTAGGCTTCGATGAATTTCTGTGCCTGCAGTTGAGCAACAATTCAGCCCGAGTTTCCAAGTCCAGACTTAGGATCTGCTTCAAGGGCAGCCGCCTGTCTTGTAGGCAGATATTTTGAGCCTTTCGCACAATTTTGATGACGGGATTCTGGGTAAAAAGCTTGAAAGAGACTCACATCCACGTCGCGGACCGTGACACCACCCATGACTGCAGCCTTTGATCTCACAATATGAGCAATGGAAAGGTAAACGGACTTGTGTGGGCATATGTCGCAGGCAGAATTCCAGGTCAGATATTGTGTGCTCCTTCAAACTGATTGTGGAAGAGCCTCCATTGGCCAGATCCACTAGCGTGAAATATTGCCCTAATGTCCTAAACAAGCCAATCATACATCCCGCTGAATTTAGTTACATAAAATGCCTGGATACATTGTTTTGAAGTCTGATCACTGTCCCAGAGCCTGTAAAGTCGACTTCGAATTTCTAACTTATGCATGATCTACGATACTGCAATGTCTTTATCAATCGAAGCACAGCGCAACCAAGCACCACAATGTCACCTGTGGGCGAAGACAGGCCCATCTTAGAGGATTTGCTGCGAACCCTAGCTGAACAAGTCCGCTGTTGATCTAACATTCCCACTTCTCTACTGTCTTCGACTGACGCCTTGGTATGATGATCGTCAGCCACCTCCACTATTGCATCCCCGTGTCTGGCTCTTTCCCATCAGATTGTGTCCGTGTACGCATGGCAATCAAAGTTCGGGATGCGGTAGAGATTGTAAAGCTCGTTGCTGCTAAGAATATCCGTATCAGCCTACAGATGATTCTCCTTGTCTCAAAAAGGGGTGGCGAGATAACCACGAGATTCAATGTAACCTATGCAGAACACAGTAGGCCTAGCAGATTAATTCATCTAAGGAAGTCGTCATTCACTGGTTAACATGCACTGACCGCTTCTGATGTGCTAACAGTAAAGCCAATGTCGCAAGCTTGGCTTCTCTGACAGAAGAGGAGTACCCTTTTGCGCGTAGTAGGAAGTTGTCGAAGGTAGAAGCAACACGGCCACAGCAGTGTAGTTGAGAGCTAATTTGCCGCTAACGAAGAGGCCCGCAAGGCCTACGCAAGGACTGTTATTTTCCTCGCAATTACTGGTTGTGCCTGGCTTTGAAGTTGTCAATAACCGATATGCTCGCCACTTTGTGCAACACGGTAGATAGCCAAATCATCTACTATCCTGTTCTCGTGGCATTTTCAAAGACGGTCGCTTCTCATCTTGGATACCAAACCGGGCAATGGACGAGAAAGGAACTGAAGTAGCTGTGATATAGTATGTCGTTTTCTTGCGTCTGAGCCCTGACAAAAGAATCTATTCTGCTCTACTCTCGGCATCACCATCATGCGATTTGGCAGGACAGAAAATGTGGTCATGGTGGCTGGTAGCATCTTTAGCTACCTCACGACGCTTGGAGACAGCCACTTGAAAGAGATCGACCTGTCTAGTGCTGTCCAGCGTACATCTAGGAATCCGATCACCTCGTTCAAAAACTTCCCTGTATCTAGCGGTGAAGAGTTAGGAAACTTCTGAATGAGATTGTGGGTGAGTAAACGAGCTCGGAACCCGGGCTCCAGCTATGCATTTCTCGGAGATGGCTGTCGGCCAGTACAAGCTGTTTCACCGGAATTTTGGGTAGACTCGACAGCCCACAGAAGCAGTTGATCGACCCAGTTAATGCCGCAAAGAAAGAAGGAAAACATATCGGCTGTCTTCACTCTTTTCTCAACATGGCTGATGGGACACTCTGCCGTACCAAAATTGGCTGCTTGTACTAGTTCCTCCAGCCGCATATATTGGGGGTAGGTGCGTCTGATCTGTTCTCCTGAGTCCCTCCCAAGACGTGGAAGTGTCTTTTCAACTGGTAGGAAAATAGTACATCCGGAGTATCATGGAGAGTAGGACAAGGCAGACAAAAGGCTTGGTTGAAAAGGCAAATCAGGTTGGTGTAACCAAAATTTATAACTTGTTGTCTGATCACGTCGAGCTTCGGTATGAGCATATCAGTGGCTAAAAATGCTGTTTGATCTCTAGTAAGTGAAAGTGGAGTAGAGAATCAGCAAACCTAACACAGTCACTCGGACACCAGGCCGAAATCTAGCCACGCCACGCCGTGTCAAGCAGCGTCGAATAATAACGGAATTCTGTCGAAATATACGTGGGATGGGGATCACAACTCTGCTATTTGTCTTCCCCAGTCCGTCAATGCAGCATCTGTAGGACCGTTCCGTACCAATGATAAGATTGATCTGAGAAGATGTCCAAGCGACTCGGTCACGTTCAATGCTGATTCTCCATCTGGGTTGGCATTGCGTCGTACTCGAATGCCCCCAATTTGACGAGTAACATGCTTGTAAAGATAGCGATGATCTTTGGCATATACTACTGGATACCTCGTCACATTATCGCAGAATTTGTTCTCGTGATGCCATTAGACAGAAATTTTGGATCAAAATCTAGGTCGACCAGGTGAAATCCTTTGTCCTTTTCCACAAGTCAGGCGATTGAACTTTAGGCACATTGCAAAGTAGTCTTCTTGACCGTGATCTTGCTTTGTCGAAAAAGGCCTTTATGAGCTGAAAATGGCTGGGCTCGATCGTTCATGAGCTGCGAGACCCAAAGGCATAAGATCGACTCTCCCCGGAAGAGCGTGATTGCTTGATATTGCTGGTGAGATCAAAGGCCAAGAACCAAAGAATTAAGAACAATACTGGCTGAGATTGCAAAATGGCTGAGGTAGGAAGGGCGCTGGCGACGTGGACTACGCTAAAATATTCTGTCCATTCCACGAATTTCTTTCTGGCACAAACTCCATGGCTTGGTAGGTAACGATTTCTACTACTGTGTAGTAGTACTTCAAGTTGATACAGAACATTATAGTAGTGGGTATAACGCGCAATGTCGGGCAGAACAGTCTTTCACTCTGTGCCACTGATCGTGGGCGCTCTCGTGAGGCCTACACAATATCGAACAAACAAAGTGTCAATGAAATGTTCATGTTTGATTCCAGGAGGACGTTTTTTCTCGAATTCGTCAATTGCGTCCTGTACACGATAACCCTCTCTCTCAATCAAGTAAGAAACAATGAAAAACCCAGTTCTGTTGTATCCGTAATGACAATGAACCGCAATTGCAAGGCAATTGTTTTCAAATTGACGATCGTTATGGTGGATTTCGGAGCGAAGTCGGTCGATCAGAGCGACGAAGTCTCGCACTTCTCCAATAGTTGGGGGAATTTTGCTAACGGTCGGGAATTTGTGATACTGTATCCCGTTGTGTTCGAGTACTCTCGGGTCATATACCGGACTCTCATGACTGATATCAACGATAGCATAGACCTCCCCCCTCCATTTCTTTGCGAAAACAGCAGGGGTGTGTTCTTCGTCCTGGTCTCTTAATGTTTTCATCCCTCGCAGAATGCCCGCTGCAATAGGTTCTGATACTGGCTTTACACCTTGCCATTTCTTCAGGTTCTTTACATCCCACTTCCCGGAGGTCGTCAACTGTTGCAATTGCCAGCCCAAGTTTAGACGATGCGAAACGTGATGAGAGAGGAAATCTTCTATAAGCCCAGCTAATGTCCGATAAGTAGCGTGATCATACAGGAGAGCATGCGCTGCAGGTGCGGGCAAGATGGCTGTTTTGATGACAGTGGAGTGCTGACTCTTCATTTCCGTCGTGGATGGCTGAATGCCATATTTTGTGTCGTCTGCGTTACGACCTTCAATTTCTTCAGCATTGATTTCAGCTACATCCGCCTCTACCGGTATAGCATTGCTTGCTGAAACTGTGGAAAGATCATCTGTGGAGGTATCTTTAAGGAAGGAAACGATTCTTGAACTTTCCTCCGGCTTCGTGACCGTGTCGGATTCTCCTGATATTAGAAGTAGAGGAACCTTGATGCCTGCCCAGACCGAGCGGCCAGGCAGTCCACCATGGGGTTGGTCTCGCTGGTCGTAGACCGGAAGTAACCCCCAAGCCATACGTCTCCAGACAGGGGTTGGGAAAGAGGAGTTGTATTGTAGCTGAAGCCTCCGTAGATCTGGTCCCGCGGCTTCTCCCACGAAACGGGTCACACTGGGACTATTAATCCCACCTCTTCTATCGAACCAACGAACAAGATTGAGTAGGAGCTCAGGCATGCTCAGTACCTTTCCGAAATACCACGTTTCTTTGCTGGTGGGCGGCGTCGCCTTAGGACATATCGCAATTAACCCAGCGACTTGTTGGAGTTTCGAAGATGCTGGGGACGAGGTAGAGGTCAGAAGAGCGCCAAGTGAGCATCCCATGCTATGTCCAACCAAGACCACATCCTTGTGCCCATATCCAGCCCTGTACTTGCCAATAACATGGGCTACAAGTACCACCATCGCTTCGACAGAATAAGCATCCCATGATTGTGGCTCAAACTTGGAGAGACCATTCCCCGGAAGATCAATACCTAGGCATGGCGCGATATTGACCAAGCTTCCTAGAATAGGAGCGAACTGCGCCAAGGAACCTCCCAGACCGTGTAGAAAGACGAGTAATGGAAGTGGCTGGGAGTCTTGGGGAAGCCTCTCCGCTTGCGGATGAGGGTGATAGAAAGTCCGCACGGAAGGGTAGCTGGCGTATGAAGTGGTGTAGGACTCAAAGGTGGAATGCTTTTGAAGAAGCGGAGGGTCATAATTCACTGCACTGGATGTATCGCGAAGTCTGAGGAATCTATCTAGACTCTTCTTTGGCAGGTCGGAGATGTTGCTGATGACTTCGGGGTGGGTCCAACGGTAGGCAAATACTGTAATAGCAAGCAAGGCCGTACCTCCCAGTGCCCAGGTGTATTGGTCTCTAGAATTCATAATATGTAGCCATCTGTTTCTGAGCTGGAAGCCACTATCCATAACGTAGTGAGAGTGGCAGCTTATACAGCAGGCATTCGAGTGGTGGCTCCCGCTAATGGGGTAACCTAGGAATGGTTGGTACTTGTTCACTGCGGATTTGCAACATCCTTTCCCCTTTCCAGCCCGATCAGCTCATAAATCTCCTTGATTCATTGTGATGAATAGCCTCACTGAACTGCCTTAGATGTTCCGCGGGAAGAACCCAGGCAGGGCTTTCCGGTGGCACGGTTTCAGTGACGTTCGCGGAACCATGAAGCAATCTGCATAAGATTTGCGAGTACAGACTCGAGTTCCTTCACCGCTCGGAGCTGGTTGAATGACTTGCTTACTCCCTGGCCCGCGGATAGAGGAGCACGTGGCCTAGTGGTGTGGTAGATTGAGTCGAAATACTGTATGTCCAGAGGCTGGATCGACATTCAAGCCGCAGCCCATGGCTTGGCGATACAAGTCCGTAACAATTTGCTGTACTAGTAGTAACTTACATCCTGGCAGGTTTTAGACGACAGCAAAGATTAGATTAGATCCTGGGAGAACTCCAGCACATAGGCCGGGAGGCCACCCTCCCACAAACCAATTCCACGTTTCAATTCTCCAGCACCTCACTATGCTTGCCCTTTGAGCTTACTGTGAGTGCCGGCACTATTCCACCGTCTCCACTACCAGTAACAGCAACACTGACAGCCATATACTTCAAATCTACAATGACCATGATTTGGGAAGAGTGCGGTTACAACCGCAGCCACCGCTCTCGCTGGACTACACAATAATAGTCTGCCCATGCGGGGGAGGACTCCCTCCTCCTGCCCAGTCCTGATGAAGATGCCCAACCGCCCTAGCCCACTCCCTTTTCGCGTGACTCACTCTCAAGTGCACCACGGAATGCTGCATCAATTGCTTCTGCAACTGTTACGTTTGAGAGGGCACCAATTGCCCATCCCTACCCTCAAATACGATCTCTTGTTCCCAGCACAATCCCGAGCGCAAACTCCTTGTATTACCTCCACGCCATGGACGACAAGCACACCCAAGCAGAGGCCCATTTCTTGAGCTTTCCACATTTGCCAGAAGATGCATCAAGGGACGGAAAACCCGCACTAAACAAGTACTCTACCACCATCACTAAAGGACATGATTTTCCCGGCGCCCAGGTCCTTAAACTCCTTGCATTGTCTGGAAGAGGCTGATGGCTGGCAGGCAATGCTATATGCTGCCGGTGTACCAGACAAGCAGACAATGGAGACGGCTCCACACGTTGGCATTGCATCAGTATGGTGGGAGGGCAATCCTTGCAACATGCACCTGCTCGACCTGGGAAAGGAAGTGAAGAAGGCCGTAATCAATCAAGGGATGCTCGGCTGGCAATATAATACCATTGGAGTATCGGATGCAATTACCATGGGAGGTGAAGGTGAACCATACTGGACCGAGATGAAAGGCACATGTTCGCTGGCTGATCGGTAGCAGGCATGAGATTTTCCCTACAGACTCGTGAGATCATCGCCGATAGCATAGAGACCGTGACCTGTGCCCAGTTCCATGATGCCTGCATCACCATTCCAGGCTGTGACAAGAACATGCCAGGCTGTATTATGGCCATGGCAAGACACAATCGGCCTTCTCTGATGGTTTATGGTGGCTCTATTGACAAAGGCTATTCAAAGCTTCTCCGGAAGCCAATCAATATCTCGACCTGCTATGAAGCATTTGGTGCCTATACGTATGACTCTCTCAAGCAGCCTCAGGATGGAGGAGATACAAGCAAGACCAAGGACGAGATCATGGATGACATTGAACGGCATGCTTGCCCTGGTGCCGGGGCCTGTGGTGGGATGTTTACAGCCAACACCATGGCTTCTGCGATTGAGACCATGGGCCTCACGTTACCAGGGTCGTCCTCAACACCTGCAACGTCACCCGCTAAGATGCGTGAATGTATGAAAGCAGCCGACACGATCAGAATATGCATGGAAAAGAATATAAGGCCTCTGCAGCTGTTGACAAAGAGATCTTTCGAAAACGCCATGGTCATCACAATGGCGCTAGGTGGGAGTACGAATGCAGTCCTTCATTTCCTTGCAATGGCGGTCACCGCGCATGTCGATCTGATATTAGACGATTTCCAGCGAGTAAGTAACAAAATACCGTTCATTGCTGATCTCCAGCCTTCGGGAAAATACCACATGGCGGACCTGTATGAAGTGGGAGGTGTACCCTCCGTGCAGAAACTCCTCATTGCGGCAGGTCTTTTAGATGGTGATATCCCCACCGTCACTGGTAAAACGCTTGCAGAAAACGTCGCTTCATTCCCGTCATTGCAACAAGATCAAGTCCTTATCCGTCCTTTAAACGATCCAATAAAGGCCACAGGACACATCCAGATTCTGAAAGGAAATCTCGCTCCCTTGGGAGCTGTGGCCAAAATCACTGGAAAAGAAGGGTTCAGTTTCACCGGCAAGGCTATGGTTTTCGACAAAGAACACGAACTAAACCAGGCCCTCAACGAAAGCAGGATACCTCGAGGTGAGAAGCTTGTACTGGTTGTCCGGTATGAGGGTCCGAAGGGGGGGCCAGGTATGCCAGAACAGCTCAAAGCATCGGCAGCAATTATGGGTGCAAAGCTAACCAACATCGCCCTTATTACTGATGGACGATATTCTGGTGCAAGTCATGGTTTCATCGTAGGCCATATCTGCCCCGAAGCTGCTGTTGGAGGGCCTGTTGCGATCGTCAGGGATGGCGATATCATAACGATCAGCGCTAAGACTAATGAGCTGAGCATGAACGTTACTGACGAGGAGATCAAGGACAGGTTGAGGGTATGGAGCCCGCCAAGAAGGCCAGCTACACGAGGTGTACTGGCGAAGTATGCATATCTAGTGGGAGATGCGAGTCATGGTGCGGTGACAGATCTATTTTAGAGTAGCAAGGAGGCAACTTGGATGGGTTGAAACGCCTTGCGAGCAAGTTCGTCATCATCGCTGGCGTGCACACTCTGAATCACTCATCATTGCTATGCAACTAGGGTTTTGGGAGCTGTTGAGATCTCACAAACTGATTAAGTCAGGATGAATAGGAATGGCCCATGGTGCGGTGTTGTACCTTCTCTGCGGGGGACACCCCACAAACCTTTATGATCACTTACTTAGGCCGGTTATGTTTTTTCATATCTGGTCAGTAGGATTTCACCACATGGGACAAACCCGGCCAGATAGGAGTTTTTCTCTGTCAAGAAGCGGCTTCCTTTGTAAGTACTCAGTCAAAAAAATTCAATTGCAGAAGAGCTATCTCAGTGAACGAATCCTTCATTGTAGACCGAATTTGGTCATGCAGTGCTGATCAATTAATATTTGCTTCTTTCCTCTTCCTTCCGAGTCGTCTACCTTACAAGCACTAAGGGATGGAAGAGACTGTTCCTTGCATATTACTGCACGAGCGGGGATGGAAATACGTTTTAAGCCAGGGATCCAGTGCGAGCGGTTGGTTATTCAGCCAAAATCTATAATGAACGACTTGCAATAGGTTGGGTTAGAGAGAAATGGAGAAAGCAATTTTGGGGGACAAATATGTAGGAATAGTGGGGGGAGCACTCCATCAATCGTAGGAGGAGAAATAGATCTTACACAACAGATGAACTCCAGCCCGTGTTCTAGTATGAATATGAATGGCGCTACTATTACTCTACGAAATGAGAGCAGATTTAGCAATCTAACACGCTGTAGATTGTACCCACTACGTGAGCAACGACTATGCCTCCATAAATTGTAATCGCAAAGTAAAAATACTCTGTAGTATATCTGGGGGTGGGTGTCCTGCCTCCAATTCATCCCTTGCGCGTTCCCTGGCTGGGGTCTACTACGTACGTGCAAACTGTAAACATTTGCAGT
>QQTW01003769.1_pt1 | contig 11254 bp, 9 predicted proteins | sample 1904831 | NCBI WGS metagenome assembly QQTW01 (sample SAMN09435610, study PRJNA476489) | Subsurface metagenome, whole genome shotgun sequencing project.
CAAACACCATACGTAACGTTGAGGAACAAATATATTCTGAACTGTTTCGATATTGCAAACTACTTTATTTTCCTGGCTAACACGTCAGGATCTTTCATCAGCAACCTTAAGCTTCAGAAGCTCGTTTATTACGCTCAGGCTTGGTACTTAGTCAACTATGGCGTTCCTCTCTTTCAGGAAGATTTTCAGGCATGGATTCATGGACCTGTTATTCCTAGCTTGTATCAAAAGTACAAAGCATTTGGGTGGAAGCCAATAATAGAGTATATTGAAGAGCTGAACCTTCCTCAAGAGGTTACAGAGTTCTTGGAAGAAGTATCAGACATTTACTTTGCTTGCGATGCTTATGAATTAGAAAAAATGACTCATGAAGAAGATCCCTGGATAGAAGCTAGAGGAGATATTCCTCCTGACGCTCCATCGGAGGAAGTCATTACTAAAGAATCCATAATGAAGTATTACTCAGCTCGTGTCCAACAAGAAGAATCGGTCGCTTAAAATTGTTCAGTCATTACATACAAAATCCGCTTCATCAAAGATAAAAACAACTCAGCTAACACTTGAAGGTGTTAGCTTTTTTTTTCAAATATTTACAGTGCAACCACGATAAATTTTCATTCCAAAATTGATTTCCTCAATATATAGTAGTATTGCTTGAGAGGTTGCGAGATTTATCCAGCATGACCAGGCAAGAATTAACGAGCAATCGCAGCAGAGCACTTCGGTGTCATACTATCGATTGGGAAGATACAAGCGAAACCTACTTTGGTTTACCCAATGAAGAACAGCTCGTAGATACTCCCTATCAAATCACAATCTCAGCAAACGAACATGGGAGAATGCATGGCTTTTTCATTGATGAGATTTTTTACATCATCTGGCTAGATCCGGATCACAGGCTCTACTCTTAATAGAACTACTGTACCATCTAGACACAATACGTCGCGGCGTTTCTATAGCAATTGGACCAAAAACAACACTAAGAGAAATGTGCATGCAGTAACATGAAGCGTTGGTTCACTTTCAAGCTAATTGGTGCAAATTCTTTCAATGCCAGAGTAGACGTTGAACCGTCGCCCACGCAGAAATCCCACCAAGGTGATGCCGAACTCTTTTGCCAGGGCTACCGCTAGACTACTGGGAGCGGAAACAGCGCACACAATCTGTACTCCAGCTGTGATGCACTTCTGTAAAATCTCAAAGCTAGAACGCCCACTAACCATCACAATATGATTACTGAAAGGTAACTCATCAGCCAGCAGTGCCGAACCGATCAGTTTATCCAGTGCATTGTGACGACCAACATCTTCCCGCAGCCGCAAAAGCTGCCCTTGAGCGTCGAACAAACCAGCAGCATGTAATCCACCTGTGGCAGTGAAAATTCCTTGGGCGGAGCGTAGTTGCTCACTGAGGCTGTAGATTACTTCAGCTGGCACTTTCATGTCAGTTGGGATGACTGGGCAATCCCTTATTCGCAAGGCTTCGATGCTAGCTTTACCGCAGACTCCACAAGCGCTAGTCGTGAAAAAGTGGCGTTCTAGAGGCTGCAAATCTGGGAGTAAACCCTCTTGCAGCCCAACATTGATGATGTTGTAACGCTGTTCAACATCCAGGTCTTTAGTATCGCAATAACTCATCCGGTAGATGTCTTGGCGGTGGCTGACGACTCCCTCGCTGTAGAGGAATCCCGCAGTCAGATCAAAGTCAGCCCCTGGTGTTCGCATGGTAACTGCCACTGTTCGTTGTGGAGACAAGCGAATCTCTAGAGGTTCCTCGCTGGCAAGTTGGTCTGTTGTGCGTCGCACAAAGCTATTTTCTACTACCCAGATAGAGGCTTTAGTCTTGCTCCCAGGAGGCTTTTTCATCTCGGCTAGGTACTTGTCAGTGTTGTGCCATTAACTCGATCATAGTCAAACTTGGTTGTCGTAGCTGATGATTGAATACTAATGACAATGAACTTGGATGACGGCGTGTTGCTTCTTTCCGCGACACTGCCAATTGGCACCAAAACGTTTGTCTCTGGGTAGTAACTAGCTGCGCACCGTCGCGGGATCTCATAAGGCACAACGATAAAGTGCTTTGCTACTCGCTCCTCACCCTGAAAGTGGCTGGTCAAATCAACTACTTGTCCTTTCACAAGATTAAGCTCGCTCATGTCTTCGGGGTTGAGCAGCACGACACGACGCTCGTTGTGGATACCACGATAGCGGTCTTCAAGACCGTAGATTGTGGTGTTGAATTGATCGTGGCTCCTGATTGTGATCATTACCAACTGCCCCGGTGTAAGTTGATGATGAGGAATTTCGTGAATCGTGAAATTGGCTTTACCAGTTGCAGTTGCGAATTTCCCTTCCCGCGCCAGGTTAGGTAAGTAGAAGCCGCCTCCTCTACGCACGCGAACGTTGTAGTCTTCGAAGCCTGGGATGACGCGCTCGATACAATCGCGAATTCGATCATAATCCGCCACGAGACTTTGCCAATCTACTGTAGACTTACTTCCCAAAGTCGCCTGTGCCATACCTGCTACAATTGCTGTCTCGCTGCGCAGGTGAGGAGACGCAGGCGGCAGCACTCCACGGGAACTCTGCACAACACCCATTGAATTTTCTGTACTGACAAACTGCTCTCCTGCCGCTTGTGTATCTATTTCTGTGCGTCCTAGACATGGTAAGATTAACGCTTGCTCTCCGGCGATGAGATGGCTGCGGTTCATTTTGGTGGAGACGTGAACGGTCAGACGACAACGCTGGAGTGCTGTAGCTGTGTAATTTGTATCGGGAGTTGCAGAAAGAAAGTTGCCACCGAGTGCAATGAATACCTTACACTTGCCAACGTGCATCGCCTTGATTGATTCCACCACGTCATAACCGTGTTCGCGTGGCGGCTCGAAGTTAAATTCTTGAGCCAAAGAGTCGAGGAAGGCTGGACGCGGACGCTCCCAAATCCCGACTGTGCGATCGCCTTGGACATTGCTATGTCCGCGCACAGGCATCACCCCAGCCCCAGGCTTACCAATCTGACCGCGCATCAGGTGCAGATTAACGATTTCCTGAATTGCGCTGACTGCTTTTTTGTTTTGCGTCAGACCCATACACCAGCAAGTAATCGTGCGCTGGGAGTTCATTAGAATTTCTGCCGCTTGCCGAATCTGTTCGCGCTCGATGCCGCTGACGTCGCCAATTTCATCCCAACTCACAGCTTTTAGAGCCGCTGCAAACTCAGTAAAGCCGGTTGTATGGTTGTCGATAAAGTCATGATCAAGCACTTGACCTGGACGGCGCTCCTCTGCTTCTAGCATCTCCTTCATGATGCCTTTCAAAAGCGCGATATCGCCCATCACTCGCACTGGTAGAAACAAATCGCTAAGTTTTGTGCCGTTACCAATCGTGCCGGATACTTCTTGCGGGTGCTTGAAGCGAATCAATCCTGGTTCCCGCAGCGGGTTAATTGAAACAATTTTGCAACCATTTCTCTTTGCTTTTTGTAGCGAAGTCATCATGCGCGGATGATTCGTACCTGGATTTTGTCCGATGATCAAGATCGCTTCTGCCAGCTCGAAATCATTCAGCGTCACTGTTCCCTTGCCGATCCCGATAGTTTCAGTTAGCGCGGTACCGCTCGACTCGTGGCACATATTGGAACAGTCTGGTAGATTATTCGTGCCGAATTGACGGACAAAAAGCTGGTAGAGGAAGGCTGCTTCGTTGCTGGCGCGACCCGACGTGTAGAAAAGCGCTTCGTTGGGGGAATCTAGTTGATTTAACTGAGTGGCAATCAGCGCGAAAGCTTCATCCCAACCAATCGGTTCGTAGTGCGTGCTGCCCTTGCCTAATAACATCGGGTGCGTGATCCGTCCTTGCTTGTCCAACCAGTAATCTGATTGCTGGGAAAGTTCAGCGATGCTCCATTTTTGGAAAAATTCTGGGGTGACGCGCCGGGTGGTTGCTTCGGCAGCGACAGCTTTAGCACCGTTCTCGCAGAATTCGATGGCTTGGCGCTCATCATCTGGGTCTGCCCAGGCGCAACTCATGCAATCGAACCCGCCTTTTTGATTCACTTGTCGCAGTGTCAGAGCGCTACGCACCACACCCATCTGTCCTAAAGTGTGTTCCGCCACCGATAGTACGGCAGGAATACCGCCAGCGTAGTTTTTGGGGGATGAGAGCTTGACACCTGTGAAATCTTCCGGTGGCTCGGCGCGTACAGCTTCCCCGTGGAAGTGGATATTTTCCACATCACCATGTGCAGCGGCTTCTTGCAACTCTGACTCGGTTTTAATGTCCTGCTTCGCTGGCTCGTAGTGGTGGGGCTGCACGCGATCAGCAGCGTTTGCCGCTTCATGCGCCTTAACTTCGGGCTGATTCTGCTCCTGATGATCTGCCACCGCTCGTACTCCTTGTTTATGCTTGTAGATGCCCTATATTTTTACCCCATTCTTTTCTTTTAGCTCACCGGGTGTTCTATGTGGTGAGGTTTTTTGTTAACTAACATTTCTTTCAAATATTTACAGTGCGACCACGATAAGTTTTCACTGTGTCTTCTGGGTTGAAGCCCCTGTTAAAAACCGTTAACGAGATCGGTGAAGAATAATTGCTGGAATTTGCCAGCTAAGCGTATCAAAGTATAGTAATATCAACAGATTTCGCAGCTATATTAATACGAATTCTGTAACGAAGTCTGTCTAGAGGGTACGTATGCGTTGGCTTCAGAAAAAGGTAGCTTTGTTTGTTCTGATACTTGTAGCTAGTTTAGCTGCTGTTCTTCTGTCAACTAGCTTGATGGGGCCGCAAGCAATTGCTACTGAGTCACTCATTCAGCCGGCCCCAACCCAGCCACTAGGGTACTACGACTACTTTGGAAAATTGCTGACCTCACAAGAAGCAGAGCAACTTGTCCGTAAAAAGGGACTCAACCCAAACGCTCCGGGTTCTTACGCACGTATCGGAGCTGTACAAATCACCCAGCAATTGCTGGATGCTGGTGAAGGGATATTCTTCAACCGCAAGATTGGCGACACACTGGGCTTGCAGGGGGTGTTTGGGTTTGGGACAGGTCTTGCTAACCTGCAACAGGAGATAGGCACAGCAATTGCTGAGTTGGATGGACAACCAACCTCTAACTTGCGCATTACCCTCCAGAAGGACACAACTTTAGGAAGTCGGACTTTGCCAAAAGGAGCTGTTGTCGATACTGGTTTTGAAGTAGAGAGGGGAGGTGTTTCTCCTTTAGGACTGAAGCCCAATGGTGACTTCACCTGTGCTCTATGTCATGTCTCCCTATCTAAAACCGGTGAACGTCTTAAGGGAGTACCTAACGGCGATCTGGCAATTTCCTTGCTGATCGCTCTGGCACCGAATACAGCAGCGGGCTTCGCACGCTTGCAACTCAACCCCCTTGACCCGATATATCAGGGTAATGGCAAGACAATCATCGATAGTCAAAACCACAAAGTTAAACTGCCCGATCCTCAGAAGTTTGAGGCGGCCTTCGACGATGCAGTACTCAGTGTACCCTTTGGTAATTTCGAAAGCTCATCTGATGGCATCAACAACACAACTCAGATCCCTAACATTTTCACTTTTAAAAGTGGTCCCTATTTATTTGATGGTCAATTTGCAGTAGGTCCGTTCGGTGGATTGAGTGCTATTAACAATGCAGTCCATTCTTCTGAGATCAATCTACTAGCAGCTGCCCAACTGAGTACTCAAACACTTGGTATTGATCGTGAAGTCTATCTAGGCGTTGCCCTCCAGAATGCTGCTGAGCCGAGCCTACGTCTACCAGAAGGACAGCCAATCAAACCCTCGGAGTGGTTACGGCAAGTTGGCCCAAATCCCTATTTAGCCGAACTTGAAGATCAGGTTCCGGCTCCAGGCGCGGGTTCTTATCCGCATCTCAAGCCAACCCTCTTCACTTATAACGGCCTCGTCTTTAGTCCCAACACTCACACCGTTAACCCGAACGAATCTGCCAGTGGGCCTTTCTTATTCGCAGCGAATGCCATGTCTGCCTTTCAAAACAGCCTTGTCCCACCTGCAAATCGCAGCCCCCAGAACCAGCAAGCACTAAATAACGGTTCTGTCCAGCGGGGTGCCCGAGTCTTTCAGCAGGCCAACTGTGCAACTTGTCACATCCCGCCTTTCTTCACCGATAACAAAATTCGCCCACTTAGTGAAGTAAAGACTAATCCTGCTCGCGCTAAGTCTCGCCTTGATCTAAACGACTTACTTGTACCTCCTAAGCTTTATGCACTTAACACTCCTGTTCCTATTCCTGCTGACGCTGAAGTTCTAGACATACCAACGCGGGGCATCAGTCGCACTCCAACTACTTTACCAAATGGCTTATTTCCTAACGGTGGCTACAAAACGACTCCCTTGCGTGGGCTCTATTTGAGCGCCCCTTATTTACACGATGGTGGGGTAGCGGTGCGGGCAGGAGCCCTTCAGGTTAAGCCGGATGGCAGTTTTACTGTAGTTGACCAAAGCGGCTTGGGGCTACCTGGTACCCTCGTCATCAGCAAACCCGCCGATAGCGCCAGCAGCTTGCGTGCCCTACTGGACCGTCGGCTCCGTGCCCAAGTTGTCGCAATCAATAAGGCAATCCCAGCCTTAAGCTATGACAACCTGGATGGCACCGGTCATGACTTTTACGTGGATCGGGCTGCCGGTTTTACTTCAGGTCAGCAAGCCGACCTAATTAACTTCTTGTTGGCGCTCGATAATGATCCTGGTCGCTTCTAGCTTGTCACAACTTTCAAAATGCAGATTCTTAAGGAAGCGGTTTTATGACAACTTTGTCTTTGCTAAAAAGTTTATCACTAGCTACTGCTGGAACTGTCGCGGTCGTGATAGTAGCGATCAAGCCTGTGTATGCAGCCAGTGTCTTACTCTTTAATCCTGCAACTGGAGGGATTGGGAATAGCAACAATCAAAGTGTCGGCTGGCAGTTTGATGTTAATACACCCGTGAAAGTGACAGACCTTCAGTGGTATGACGAAAATGCTGACGGCCTTGATGTAGGGCATAGTGTCGGAATTTGGAACCCTGAAGGAACGCTGCTATCTTCAGTGTTTATTCCATCTGGTACTAGCACTCTTCTTCTGGATAGCCTGTGGCGAACAGTTGCCGAGTCGTCGCTGGAGCGTTTGGTTGCGGTTTCATCTTAAAGCGTAAAATGAATCCTCGGTCAAACTCACGTTCAGATTAGTACTTCGGCACGGAGTTGCATAAAGCTACTTACTATCGTTTAGGGTTTAATCGCTACTTTAATTACCTTCCGAGCCTTCATATCTTGGAACACCTGCTCTAAATCTTGCAAAGCTCGGTGTTCACTTATTAGCAACTCAAATGGAATAACTCGTCTTGCTAGCAGTGATAGTGCGGCTCGTACAAACTCTGGCGTATTGTGAAACACGCCTTTGAGGGTGAGTTCGCTGTAATGTAGCTGCTCTGTAGTTACTGTGATTGTGGTATCTCGTGGGCAACCCCCAAATAGGTTAACCGTTGCACCCGGACGGGCACAAGCGATCGCATTCTCCCAAACTGCTGGCACACCAGTGGCTTCAATCACCACATCTGCTCCCCAGCCCTCCGTCCGTTCTCGTACCACAGCTGGCATGTCATCTAACTCATGGTAATTAAAGGTCTCAGCTGCACCAAATTGTTTACCAATCTGCAACCTCTGATCATTACCCCCAAACAGCAACACCTCAGCTGATTGGTGAGCTAATACTGCTACAAACATCAACCCAATCGCACCATCTCCTAGTACCGCTACGCGTTGTCGCAGCCCACCGCAGGCATTCACATTTGAGCGTGCTACTCCATGCAGTACACAAGCCAGTGGTTCCGTCATTGCTGCCAACTCATCAGGTAGGTCAGCGGGGATGGGCAACAAGTTTCTCTGCACGATGGGGGCAGGAAGTTTCAGGTATTCCGCAAACGTACCGTTATTCCACGTCAAGTTGGGACAAAGGGAATATTCGTGACGTTGACAAAAAAAGCATTTCATGCAAGAGGCAGAGTTATTAGCTACAACCCGATCGCCCACCTGGCAGTTAGTCACACCTTCTCCGACTGCCACAATCAGCCCAGCTGCCTCATGCCCGAATAAAGTAGGAGGTCGTAGCATTCTGGGATGACCACCCCGACGCCACACTTTGAGATCAGTGCCGCAGGTTGTAGCTACCGCTACCTGGATCACTACTTCACCAGCAGATGGAGTTGGATCATCAACATGTTCTAGGCGTAAGTCTTCTTGACCATACAACACTGCGGCGAGCATCTGAACTGCCCCTAATCGTTAATGTATCCGATTGTATCAAAGCAGTTCAGCTAAGACACAGGTTGGATGGGGCGCGTTTTTACTAAACTTTCCGGGCGCGGCTTTTGAGCGATTGTTAAAAGTGGCACTTCTAACCAGCAAGATGTACAAAACCAATAAACCCCACCTTGGCGGGCATGGCGCAGTAAAGAACTACCGCAACAAGGACAACTGTTGGTTTGCATATTCATGGATTTATCTCCAATTCGCCCACTCAATTTTTATTAGCACCTACATATAAGATATAGTTTGCCCCTGGATAAACCCATCTATCCAGGGGATCATTTGTAGGTCTGCCTTTCAGCGTTGCCTATGCCAAAACTACAGCTTAAATCGAGTCCACTTTCGGCGTCCTCTGCGCCAAGAGCGGTAAATCACATCAATACTCAGGCACCGACGAGTCAACCTCTCGACTCCAAGCTGTAATTCCGCCCTTCACATTCGTTCCTTCAATCCCGACTCCCTTCAAAATATCCAGCGCCTTTGCAGATCGACCACCTATCTTACAATGGGCAATCAACCGATGACCGTTAAGCAATTCCTTGACTTTATTAATCCCTGCACCGCTTTCAATATCTGGTAACGGCACCAAGACAGAACCCGGAATTTGGGCAATTTCATACTCGTGAGGATTACGGACATCAAGCAGTATAAAATCATCTGCACCGCTATCCAGTAAGTCCTTCAGTTCCTGCACTGTCATCTCAGAAATTTCCATTTGCCGTTTTGCCTCTTCCGCGTTGGCTTGGGAAATACCACAGAATTCTTCGTAGTCAATCAACTTTTCAATGACTGGACGCACTGGGTTTGGACGCAATTTCAACTCGCGGAACTTCATTTCCAAGGCATCATACAGCAGTAGTCGTCCGCTTAGAGTTGTACCCTGCCCCATGATAATTTTGACTGTTTCCGTCGCCTGGATAACGCCAATCATTCCTGGCAAAATGCCCAACACGCCACCCTCGGCGCAGGAGGGCACCATTCCCGGTGGTGGGGGTTCGGGGTAGAGATCGCGGTAGTTGGGACCGCCTTCGTAGTTAAAGACTGTCGCTTGCCCTTCAAAGCGGAAGATCGAGCCATAGACGTTAGGCTTGTTTAGCAAAACGCAAGCATCGTTTACTAAATACCGCGTGGGGAAGTTATCGGTGCCATCAACAATAACGTCATAAGGCTGGAGAATATCGAGCGCGTTTTCAGAACTTATGCGAGTTTCGTATAAGTCTACCTGGCAGTAGGGATTAATTTCTAGAATGCGATGCTTGGCAGATACAATCTTCGGTTTACCCACCCAAGAGGTCCCGTGAATAATCTGCCGTTGCAAGTTGGAGTTATCCACAACATCGAAATCGACAATGCCGATGCGTCCGATACCGGCAGCAGCTAAATACAAGAGCAGTGGCGAGCCCAGTCCACCGGTGCCGATGCACAAAACACTTGCGGCTTTGAGGCGTTTCTGCCCTTCTAATCCCACTTCCGGCAAAATTAGGTGGCGGGAGTAGCGTTCGTATTCAGCCTTATTAAGCTGGATTTCATCCAGATTTGGATTTAGCATAGGTGTTGGATAGAGAAGAGCGGAATAAAGATCCTACTCTAAAAACAATATCTTTTGTCTTTACCCTAGCCTACAGCAAGCCTTACGAGCTAAGAGAAGGCAAAGTGGCGCTGTGTCTTAATAATTTTTAACAATTTTCTCTGGCTGAAACTGATGCTGATCATCGAGACTCCAGCACAGTAGTTCACAAGCTTTGCCTTTTTGGACTGAAACTATAACATACGAGTACTGCTGCCAAGCGTACACTCGATCAAATTCAGATGGAATCGCCTGGTTATCCGGATGGGAATGGTAAAACCCAATCACATCAAGTTGGCGATCGCGTGCTTCCCGTTGCGCTTGCAAAAGGACTGTGGGGGCGATCGCATATCGACGCGTTTTTTGCATCACCATTACGGGTTCGGCACATGGGTAAAAATCAGTTTTTTCCACACCCCAGGTATTTTCAGTTTGCCAGACTTCCACCAAAGTTTTGCCATCATCAGCTATCTGCCCTAGCATTATGCCGCAGCACTCGTCGGGATAGGCGCTTTCAGCATGAGTGCAGATAGCTTGAAGATGGTGAGGTTGGAGTTTTAGCAATGCCAAGGGTAAATAATTCTTAAGGGCTGGATAGCTGACAACTTAATGCTACTGTGGCGTTTTCTGCAAATCTGGTCGTTCTTCTGGAATGATCGCGTTCTCCACTGGGCAAACTTGCAGGCAAATACCACAGTCTATGCAGGTGGTAAAGTCAATCCAATACCAGTCGTTCCCCTTGACGTTTTTACTAGGGCCAGTGTGAATGCAAGCTACAGGGCAGGCATCTACGCAATCAGCAACGCCTTCGCAAATATCAGTAACAATCGTATGTGGCATAGTGTTGTTTCTTCAGATTCTTTGACAAGTCTGCTAAGACGTTTCTCTCTAGCCTATCAGTAGTGAGGATAGATGTGATTTATTTTCAGCAAACGTGTCTTTATCTTTAGAAGGGCATTCTCTGCAAATCTGGTCGTTCTTCTGGAATGATCGTCCCTTTTACTGGGCAGACTTCCAGACAAATACCGCAGTCTATACAGCCACCGAATTCAATCCAGTTCCAGTCCTCAACACCCTTTGCGTTTTTACCTGAGCCAGGGTGAATGCAAGCAACAGGGCAAACATCGACGCAATCGGCAAAGCCTTCACATCTATCAGTGATGATTGTGTAAGCCATAATACTTTATTATTGATTTCTTCAAATAAACTTGGCAAAGCTTTTTTCAAAGGTAATTCTGTTACCTTTGCTGTTCGTCTACCTACAGACAGGTTATAACGTCAAATTCGCTTGTGGTTATAAGCACACAAGACTTTATTTAACATTATAAGTACTTGTATTTATCTCATATGATGTTAGTT
>QQTW01003770.1_pt1 | contig 11254 bp, 14 predicted proteins | sample 1904831 | NCBI WGS metagenome assembly QQTW01 (sample SAMN09435610, study PRJNA476489) | Subsurface metagenome, whole genome shotgun sequencing project.
TCCGGCTACCCGCAGGTGGTCGAGTGTGATTTCCACATCGACCGGGCCGAATTCGAGCGGCGCAAGGATTACCCCTGGCCCGCGGCAACTCCGGAGTGCCTCGTCACCGAGATGCCGTCCCTGCCCGAACCCCCCGCGCCCGACGAACCCCCACCGCCGATCGAGTCGATCGGCCGTCCCAAAGCCAAATCTCCAAAAGCACCTCGGGAGTAAAGAATAGGAGGGCAAAACCTGTAGGAGCTGCTGCAAGCAGGCTCCGAATAGCCGTGAAGGAAAACGGTTATGGGACAAAAAGTAGAGTGGCTGATAGAGGTCGGCATCGCCCGAGCTGGTGAGAAACGAGAGTTTCGGGTCGGCGCAGACGCGTTTCACCTCGTTGAGCGTGTAGCGCTCGATGGAGCCCTCACTCGTGGTGATGGAGTCGACTCTCCGGCCATAGAGATGGAACGAGCGGGTCGTTGACTGCTCGATCGTCTTGGCGAAGCCGCTCGTCTCTGCGAATTCCTCCTGCTCGGCGGGACTTCCCAGGCCGAAGAGCCAGTGGAGCCTGCAGCAGGCCCGCAAGGTCGGACGGAAATCCTTTTCTCTTAGGTTCAGGTCCTGGATCGTCTGGTTCGCGAGTATCAGGGAGATGCCGCAGGAGCGGGCCTGGGTCATGACGGTTTCCAGCATCCCGGCGGCAATCGCCCTGTGGAACTCATCAATGATCACATTTACCTTGATGGTTCGCCGCGCGAACGGTGCGACGTCGAACAGAGCGCCGAGGATGAGACGGCAGATGATGCCTGCGAGGGCGTGATTGCCTGCGCTCGGCAGGCGGACATAAAGCACCTGCGGGGTCTCGTAGAACGAGGCCAGGTCGATGCCGTTCGGGTTGCCGATGACGTTCAACGCCTGGACCGAGCCGATGCGACGCAGGTCGAGGTAGGCCTGGAGCCCGGCGCTCCGGATGTCGTGGTGGACATCGCGTTTGTTGCCGTCGACGACGAAGTGGTGGACGGCTTCGGCGAATCCGCGGGGAGTCTTCACGTCCGCCCGCTCCAGCACGAACTGGAGATTTTCGAGGGAGGCGCTCTGGAACCATTGCGGGCCGTAGCCCGACATGCTGGTGACAGAGCCCATCGCGGCGGCGATGCTCACCGCCCGCTGGGCGGGGCTGAGGTGTTTCCAGTCTCGTTGCTCGAACCGGTTCAGAGAGAACGTCGAGAGTCCGACCTTGTCGGTGAACCAGCGGAGGGGCAGGCCCGATTGGCTGACCGCCCCGAGCAATTCGTTGCTGTCCCCCTTCATGTCGATGACGATGACGCTCCGGTCCTCTCTGGCGCAGAGCTGTTCGGCGACCGGGCAGAGGGCCCGGGAGGTCTTGCCGCCGCCCGAAACACCCTCGACGTAGAGGTGCTCATCGAACAGGTCCAGGGGCACCAGGGCCGGGTAGCCGTGGTCCTCGTACCTCCCGAGATAGAGGCACTCCGCCTCGGAGGGGTTGTCGGACCAAGGTAGCTGTAAGGCGTTCTTGAACCAGGGCTTATACACGGCGAGCCTCCTTCAAGGAGCCGAGGGATGGGGCGATCAGCAGACTGGTGACGGCGGGGAGGACCAGGCCGACATCGAGCGATGCCGCGACGGTCAGGAAGACACACATTCGGAACATCCAGACCCTGACCGGTTGCGGTCCGGCCGGGCTCACGAGCACACCCGGGGCATCGAGGCGCTGTTGGTTGTAGGTGAACCAGTAGAACCAGGCCCGATAGAGTTCCTGGGGATGCATCGCGATGCAGGCGATCGACCAGGGGAACATCACCGGCAGGAGGAAGAGCCGCCTGAATGCCGTCCTCTGGTAGGCGGCGCGGGCCGCGATGCGCTCCTCGGGGGTCAAACCGGCGGTGCAGATGGCCGCGTAGTGCTTGAAGAACTGCAGGGCGAAATACATCGGGATGACCGGCCAGAGCAGGCAGACGACCGCCCAAACGGGGATGAGCGGCAGCGGGATGGGGTGCCAGTCCCTGAACCAGCCCCCGAGGGTCGTGTAGATGACCAACGTGAATAACTGCCAGCGGAAGAAATAGGGCGTCTCCGGCTGGGGCTTGAGCACGAGCTCCGTCGTCATCCACCGGTGGTCGGGGAGGTTTTCAACCTGAAGCGTAGTCCCGAGTTTCATGAAGAAGTCTCCGGAGGTCATCGATGACGACGCAGCGGACGGGTAACGGCAGCCGGTGACCGCTCGCCGAGCGGTAGACCTTCTGCCCCTTGCTTGCGGCGGGGACGAGCACCGTCAGGCCGGTGAACCCGTCGAGATTGCGGCTGCGGCAATAATCGCGGAGCTTCCTCGCCACGTGGTCGGGAGTCCCTGCGAGGTCGATGAAGACCGCCTCCTTCTTGCCTTCGCCCGTGCAGATGGCCGCCGGGCCGTCCCATCGCTCGAAATCGAAACGCTCCTTGCCGTGGAGGCAGTAGCAGAGGAGCGGGGCCCTCATCTTGAGCGCCTGTCCGCCCAGCTTGCGGTTGGGCTTCCAGATGCAGCGCGGCCAGAGGTAGGCGGCCTTCTCGATTTCCTTGGCGGCTTCCAGCCGGGCCAGGCGTTTCCCGGCCGTATTGGCGTTGGTACCGAGCAGGACGCCCGCGGCCTCCGCGGTGATGAAGCCGTAGCGTTCGATGAAATCCAACAGGAGCATGTCCGATTCACCAAAACTCATATGAACCTCTCGAATGGCGGGTGATGGAAAGCAACTTATCGAGGGAGTATTCCGCGCCCACGACTTCCAGGACCGTGCTGGGTTTTCCTCCTCCGGCCAAGAGAACCGCATCGGCGACTTTGTCCCCGCAGTGGCAGCCGCCGAAATCCTCCCCCTGCCACTGCTCTGCTTGGATCAGGCCCTCGGTGACCATGTGAACGAAGAGAGTGCTGACACATAAGTCATGAGAAATTTGAAGGTGGTTTGGCAGAGTACCGGTTCGCTTCACGCCATAAATTTGCCCGGCGGTCCTGGTAGCTACGAAGCAGGTGACCGGAGTTGCTGTCAGTCCCGCCCAGCGGGCCCTCGCACGACGGAGGACCTGGTTGAGCACCTCCGTCGATGGGGTCTGACCCTCGTGGCGTCCCGCACCAAATGTCTCCGAGCTGAGTAGCGGTTGCTCCATCTCCGGTATCGGAAGGGCAAAGGTTCTGCAGGTCCGGACCAGGTCACGCGCGATGAGAGGCTTGACGAACTTCCGGAAATTGCTCGGGTCCTTGATGCCCGTCAACTTCATCCCATGTTCGAAGGAGAGGGCCCTCACGGCGAGCGTGAGGGCGTAGAGGAACAGCTCGGAGTTGGTCACACCTTCGCCCCGGCGGAGATGGCCAGGCAGACGCGAAGGATCTCCTGGTGCCAGACCTTGCCAGGCCGTGCGAGGACGATGCCCGCGTGAGGCCAGCCCTGTTCGTGCTTACGCATAAACCCCTTGTCATGAGTAATGAGCACACGACGGGTTTGCGTGGATGTGTCGATTTGACGCACATCATCTGCGTCCTGCAGGCCCGCCTCCTTGGTCGTGATCACGTTGAGGCCGTGCGACCGGAGTTTGTCGACGACGGCGTTGGGGACGCACTGGTCGGCCTGGAAGTTCCCGGGGTCCATCGGTGACGGACCTTCGTAGTAAATGACCCCCTCGCCGTTCAGACGGGGCGGGCCGGTTTTCTGCGACTTCGCCTGGGTGGCCGGGACCCGTTTCGGTTTGGCGGCCTGGAGCGCCATGCCCTTCTCAACGACCACCTTGAAGAGGGGCCTCCACAACGGCACCGAGAAACCGAAGAGCGTCGTCCCGATGAGGAGGACGCCTTCCCGGGTCGCGCCGGAGTCGATCGCACCCGCCGCGAATCCGATGTTGCCCAGCGCGAGGGAATAGGCGCGCAGCGCGTTCCCGCAGCATCTAGACTTTGACGCGGCGTCGGGCATGACGGACCCCCTTTCGGTACCGTTGTTCGAGGAGGAGGGTTTGGAGGAGTTCCGCCTTAAACAGCGGATTGTTGTCCCATTCGAGGATGACGCGACAATCCGCGGGGCCGATGCCGACGAGTTCCAGGAACTCGATTCCGGGTGCCTGCGATTCCTGGAGGGCGGGGTGGTTTCGCCCGAAGAGCTGGATAATGCATTCCCCGCCCACGCCATCAGCGAAGCCCTGGGTGATGAGCTGGGGGGAATCGGTCTTGAGCTTCCGGATGGCCTCATCGAGCGCCTGGTCGTTCACCTCGCGCAGGATGTTCAGGACGAGTTCTCGCTCCGCCTGGACGTTCATGTTTCGATCCCCTTTCTGATGAGGACGCAGATGATGTAGAGGAGCCTCGCGAAGCCCGAGGCCACGCCGACGAACAGGCAGAACACGACGAAATTCGAGTCGATGAATTTCTCGTTCATCATTGGAGGCTGTCCTCCTTGCGAGGCCTGCCCGGTCCTCGGCGTGGTGCCAGGAGCGCGGGAGCTGAGCTGTGGCCGTTCTCGGTCGGCTCGGGCAGGGCGAGCGTCGAGTCGGTCTTGCTGTCGATGGCGATGCTGCCCGCATATTCGCGGAGTTTTCTCGCGAGCTCGGTCTGCCCCTCGTCCTCCGCTTCCTGGGCACGGCGGAAGAGGTGAGCAACGGCATCGGCGGATTGGGTCGCGGCCTCGGACCTCGCGAGTGTGAGCAGCGGCGCGAGAATCAAGGCGCAAAGGCTCTCAAAGACACGTCGAAACATTCGACGCCTCCAAAGGTGCGCGCACGAGGATACGGCCGCTGTGCCTCGGCGCGACGTGGAGGCGCAGCGGGGACCAGAGGTTTGGAACGCCGCAATCGAGGGAAATTTCTGCTGACCGCGCCCGAAAGGCTCAGCCGCCGGGACTGATATCAGATTCCCGAGACGTCCTTCCGCGGAGCGGGCGTCCCCAAACGGAATTGGGGGTCATACCGGCGAGGCTCGGTGCCACGGTCTGCGCGACCATGGCTCTCTCCGCGTCGTCGAGCGGGCTACTACGGGAAGCAGCCTTGGCGATAGGCCAGATTGGGGTGTCGGTTGCCGCGACCCGGTGGAGCCATTCGGCGAGGGCCTTCGGGTCTCCACGGAGGCGCGAAAATTCGGCCTCGGCCTCCTCGAAGCGCGCACGACGTCTTCGTGCGCGGGTCAGTCTCCGCGACATGGTAGTACCTCGTTCGAATGGCCACGGCGCGCGCATCCTGCCTTAGCAGGGGAGCCGCAGGATTAGCCGCTGGCTCGCTGGTCGAATTAGAGGACGTTAGCCTGACGCCGGGGGAGCGTTCGTCAGCCCTCGGGTGTGGCAACGACAACGCAGAGCGATGGAGGGCGTCCGCTAAGTCAAGTCGTCAAAGCGTTTCGAGTCAGTCGTGGCAGGCCGAGAGGAATCGGCCGCTGGGGTGAGAATCTCGGCTTCTGAAATCGTCTCCTGCAGGTCTCGGGCTCAGAACCACGCCTTACACGCACGTCAGCTCCTTGGCTTCGGCACGACAAGTCCGGCCTCGCCGAGTCGCTGTGACGTGTTACATGTAGCCACAGCATACCGCGCCTCGTTCTCGCGCCAATAGCCCTGTTAAAAATCCGCGTTGAAAATCCGCCCCAGGGTCGAGAAGCCCGGTGTGTCATTACCGGGTCGCACGGCCGTGAATTGAAATAACGTGATATTTATTAGTTTGCGAAATCGCGAGAAGGGTTCGAAGAAGCGACCGCCTCCCGTGCTGGCTTGAGGGCCAGGGCGGGAGGCGGTCGTCATGAGTCGGGGACTCCCCCGAGACACCGCCGAGGCCTCATCAAAAAGAGACCGACGCGATGGCTTTTAGTTCTTTAGAAGAGCTGGAGAAGTTCATCGAGACCGTCGACTCGGCCGAAGGGCTCATCCCGAAGGCCGAGGCCGCAAAGCTGCTCACCGTGGCCAGGGGCTGGAGGCCCAAATCCGGTGAATTGCGATACGAGCTGACGAAAAAGGTACTTTCCCAGTTCTGGTCCTGGGCCTATTACCGTCGCCTCCATAGTCAGACCAAGTGGGGAGCCACACGAGTCGCCTGGGGGATACTTCAGCAGATCGAGGTTGATGCCCTGGGTCCGGCCGGTTCTGTGGAGTACGAGGCCAAGAGAATCTTTCCCGCCATGGGGCGCGAAGGATTGATCAAGAAGCTGCCGAAGCGAAAGCCTAGAAAACCAAAGGCTGGTCAGGAGGGTCGTTGAAATGAAGGTCACTTTGCCCGAGGGGTGCTGCGACGAGCAGCCCCCGTGGGCTTCGGTTTATCGTCGCGGTTTCGCATTCCTTCCCGCATCTCTGGCGGGACCCCCCAGCCCGTGGCGGCTGCCATTGCCTCGACCCACTCCATACCGCCCCAGCGATGAAGTGACCAGAGCAGGTGGGCCTCGATTGACTTGGCTAGCGCCTCGTCCGCCTTCTCGCGAGGACTTTTCCCATAAGCCTCGATGGCCGCGATAATCGCCCCATGCTCCTCCTGGGTCTTTTCCGGGAAACTGAGCCGCTTCTCGGCAAGAAGGCGAATCCGGTTCATCAGGTACGTGATGAGGTACTCCATGTCTTCCGAACCGCCGAGATTGGCGAGCTTCTGATGGAAGGCGATATCCATGTCGAAAAATTTGAGCTTGTCATCGTGGTGCCAGGCTTCCCCCCGTTCCTCGGCCGCTTTCTTCTTGGCCACCTCCGCCTGCATCTTGTCCCAGATCTCCTGAAGCTCCTTGAGCTTCCCTGGGGCGTTTTTCTGGCCGAGCTTCTGCCCCGAGCGGAATTCGACACCCCTGCGAGCGGCGAGCAGGTCGATCAATTGGGGCAGGTCGATTTCGCAGACCCGGGCCCCGGTGTTGGTAACCCACTTCACCAACTGCAAGGTGACAAGCGTGTCGACCGCCTCCCTGGCCGGAGTGCGGGAGACTCCGTGCTCCTCGGCGATGCGCTTCGCCGAGATCATGCTCCCCGGGGCAATCACCCCTCTGCGGAGGTCGAGGATGAGCGCGTCCACGATCTGTTGCTTGAGCGAAGTCGAACGGGAGGCTTTGCGCCGCTTCGGGTCGCTATCTGTAGCCACCGTGGGAGTCCTAGGGGTGGAATGTAACATGTTGCCGGTAGCACGTTACACGAATTCTAAGGAATGGTCCGGACGGCTGCAAGCGGGATGGCCAGGTGGCTCGGCCGGGCGGGTGTCGGGGCCTGAGTTCGGATTCTTCGTGGTGTGACGTCAAGTGTCAGGTCCCCACTCACCCCGATACGTTGCCGCTTCGGGATGGCACACGTCGGCTCGGGCCAACGGGTTGGAGCACCGGAAGCGGAACCGACCCGGACATCGCCTCGGGTTATCGGCGCCGCCGAGAGCGTGAGTCGTTTGGTGGACCTCATGCCCCTCCAGCAGTGGAGCAGGCCGGCGGGCGTGCTCCGGGAAACCTCATGACTCATTGCCGCTGGGTCGTCCCCGGCGCTGAAGATCTTCATCCTTGAGCCGCACGAGCTTCAGCAGGGGAAACTTCGGCTCACAGTAGTGACGAAACAGCTTGCCCTCGATGCGGTGCTCGAACTCGAACTTCCACGGTTTGCTCCCCTTGGAGGTCAGGCACCACAACCGGGCCGGTTTGCCGCATCCGGGGTATTGGCACTCCAAGCTCAAATTGAGCCGGTCGAGGAGCCGCAATAATTGTCGGAGCACTCGACGATTCCCTTGGAACGAGCTGAAGCTCCTACCGCCGACTCGGTCGAGTATCTTCTGCAGGTCGACTTTGACGGGTTCGAGGAGTTGGTCGAGGTGCGACTCGAGTCCGTTGAGAGCTTCGAAGGTCTGCTTCGACGTCTCTAGGGGGCCGAATGAATCGGACGGACGCTGTGGTTTCGGCATGGGCGTGCTCCTTGGGTTGAAACGATGGGGGGACCGGACGGGCTGACTCAGCTCGTCCGGTCCCCCCTCGCTCCGGAGCACCAGGCACGATGCACGGGCTCGGTACGTGAACCGCTTACAACCTCTGCTAACGCCGCCGACACTGCTCACCGGGGAACGGGCCGACGTCGGCCTATGCCCCGGAAAGGAGGCGGGTGTTCGTCCCATCTGCGCGAGATATCGATCGTGGAGAGAGCCTTCCGGCCTGGCTTATAGCATCCCCTGGTGTCAGCCTCATGGCCGGTGTCGGCATCTCGCGTGGCCCGTCCGATTCTTTCGGGTGTGAGGTCGAGTGACAGGTCCCCACTCGCCCCGAGACGTTGCCGCTTCGTGATGGCACACGTCGGCCTGGGTTAACGAGTTGGAGCACCCGAAGCGGAACCGTCACGGGCATCGCCTCGGGTAGTTGGCGCCGCCGTGAGCATGCCTCTATCCGGGGGCCCCGAGCGGGCGTCCAGCCCGCTCGGGAGGCCGGAGCGTCCAGCGGAGGCCGGGGTCCCGCACCCGGCCCTAGCCGGGTCGGGACGGGGCGAGCGGCCTAGCGAGACCGAGCGGCGTGCAGCCGCGATTCTCGCCCGTCCAGGGCGGTGGAGCGTCCAGCGGAACAGGGAGCGGAGGGCGGCATTCCGCCGACCGGGAGCGAGAGGGTAACACTGGCCCGGCGCAGACCGGGCTCCCTGTTGGTGGGCGGGATGTCCTGACCGCAGAGCGGTCGGGAATCCCGTGGGGCATCTTCCGAGTACGCAGTACTGGGAAATGCCTGGGGTGCCGGGGAGCGGCTCGGGATGTCCTGATCGCGCATGCGATCGGGAATCCCGAGCCGCCGCATACCCGACCAGCGTACCAGGGAATCCGCTCTTTAATGCATGGCTGGAAAGGCCAAAGGTGATTGACCCGAAGGGCCGGGGAGAAATGAAAAGCCGGGCCCATGCGTTCTAGCTGGCCCGGCTCGTTGGTTGGTGGGTGTGGTGAGTGGCTCGACTAAATCCAGCCGAGTAGCCAGCGGCGGCGGCGTATTCGTTTCTCGGCCTTCGCTACCCACCGCTTCGCCTGAAAGGTGACCTGGATGAGGTCGCGGAGGTCGCTCGGCTCGAATGAGTGGCTATAGCCGCTGTCTCTCGGACGGGCGTAAAACCGAGCAAAACTTATCCTCCATTCCACATCGCCCCAGGTGGTCGGGTTCGCCCAGATGCTCGCCCGGACATTCCCCCGGGCGATGACTGCGGCGGGCCGTCGTGTACCTGCTTGCCTGATTGCGTGCTCTACGTCTCGAAAATCCATGCGTGTTGTCTCCTCCTTGATGGTTCGTGAAAGGGCCGAGGGGAGAGGTCCCCTGCCCTCGGCCCGTGGGTGGTCGGCTCAGGCTCCTTTGCCCTCGGCGACGGTCCGCCATTGGCTCGGGGCCAGTTCGAGAATCTGCCCGCCGAGCTGCTCAAGCCCTCTCGCCCGGCGGTGACCAGGCCGCCCGGCCGGTCAGCTCCCCCGATGCCGCATCGGGTCGCGTTCGAGCACGAGGCAGACGTCGTGCAAGCGGGGGATGAAGCTCGTCGCGTAGACCTTCGACGATGAGGTGCTCCCGTGGCCGAAGCGGATGATTTCCGGGGCAGCGAGCCAGTAGCCTTCGCGGGCCGCGGCCCGCATCGTCCGGAATGGGAGGGCCATGTACCGCCCCTCGTGCTTGCCGTCGCCCATGAGGACGGCGAGTTTGCCGCCGTCCGCGAGCACCTCCCCGCAATTCCTCAGGACCGCCCGGAGTCGCCCGACGAATTCTCTCATCGTCGCGGCGTTCGACAGGCACCGCGGGTCGTCGTTGTAGCGGGCCATCTTCCAGTAGGGCGGATGCATCCAGATGAAATCGAATCGCCCCAGGGCGGCGAATGCTCCGGGCCTCGCCGCGTCGAATCCGCTCCTGAGGTCGAGCCCCTGGTAGGCAATACCCAGGGCCGAGCAGACGTCGCGGCAGGTCCCTCCTCCCTGCATCGGGTCGAGCACTCGCCGCGGCCGGTAATAATTCAGCAGGTCCTCGATGAGGAGTCCCGAGCAGTTCCCGCGGTAGCCGGGGTTCCCGTAGGGCCCCCGCCCTTCCCGGGCGTGGATGCTCGTGAGCCAGGGCACGGGGCTTGCCGTCCTCGGCCCCTCAGGCAGGGATAGTTTTCCCGGCCCCGTCTTTGCTCTCGTTTGCTCTCTCCTGTTTTCCGTCTCTCGCCGCTTGGCGTTCCTGTCGTGCATGGTCCTCATGGGGTAGTTCAGGGCCGGTCTAAAACCGGCCGGTTCCAGAATCGGCCGCCGGGTCGTGACCCGGCGGCCGTGGGTGCTTGGCCTAAGCTCCTTTGGCCTCGGCGATGGTCCGCCATTGGCTCGGGGCCAGTTCGAGAATCTGCCCGCCGAGCTGTTCAAGCTCGCTCGCCCGGTCGTAGCTCTCGACGTCCTGACTCGTCCGGGTCACTGCCTGAATCAGCCCGTAGCGGGTTAGCTCGCTCTGGCCGTTGTGACCGGAGAGAAAGTGGGCGAGCACCGAGCGTTTTTCGGTCTCGCTCAGGCGGTAGCGTTTGGCCGTGACTTCGACCACGGCGAAGGCGTCTGCCTCAATGCGTTGCTCGGCGGCGTCTCTCACCTTGCCGAGGTAGCTGGGGAAGGCCGACTCGCTGAGCATCCCGCTGAGGACGTCTCTCACCTTCATCCAAAAGGCCGCGTCGTCGGTGCTGATGGTCTCCTGCCGGAAGTACCTCTCAGCCGCGTCTAGGTCGCTCAGGTGCCTGCCGACGTGCTGCCGTCTCAGGCTCGCATCGGGGACGACCAGACCATTTGTGCAGACGAGGAAATAGAGCAAAGGCTCTATTTTAAGCGTGCCGTGCCCTACTCGAAGAAGTCACCCGGCAATCGGAGAGCAAACGGGATTACCTCGCCCCCTCGCGAGCCTTGAGCGTGAGCACCCACCACGACGGAACCTTTTTGGAAGTTCCTACCCAGAACCCTGAGCCCCTTGCCATTCGGGACACGGCACACGGGCAAATTGCCGAGCGGGTCAGGATTCCAAAAGCCTACTACGACCGGATGAGGGAAGAGGCACCGGCCTTATTTGATACGAACGTCAACCACTGGCTGGAGGCGAGTGCCGACCGGCGCTTGGTTCGCACCCTGGACGGACACGCGAGAGCATTCCTTTCGGACAGGTACCGGATGCTCGACAACGACGACCTGGCCGCGGTCGCCTTGCCCATTCTGATGGACCACGGCTTTGAGCTGGTGAGCGCCGAAATCACCGAGCGGAAATTCTACCTGAAGGCAGTCACGCCGCGGATTCAGGCGGAGGTAAAGAGCGGGGATGTGGTCCAAGCCGGGCTAGTTATCAGCAACTCGGAGGTAGGGC
>QQTW01003771.1_pt1 | contig 11253 bp, 11 predicted proteins | sample 1904831 | NCBI WGS metagenome assembly QQTW01 (sample SAMN09435610, study PRJNA476489) | Subsurface metagenome, whole genome shotgun sequencing project.
ATCGCATTATTCACATGGAGGATGGTCGTCTGTCGTCCTTAAATGTTGCGTCCACATAACCAAAAACAAATCAGGTTCTGCTCAATCGAGAAGAACCTGATGGGTAAAAGAAGCTTTTTAAAGCACAAGGGCAAATCTGAACAAAAAACCAGACTAGAGCCACTTTCTAGACCGTTTTGGCATCGACAACCCATGAGAAGAGTGAAAATCTTCTTGAACGCGCTGAGTCAAACGGCGGGAGACTTGGCGCACCACTTGACACAAGATACGATCGCCTGTGCGTTGAATAATAGGCTCAGGCAACGCATGAATAAATCGCGGAAACTGAATCGTCACCGTTAAATCTAATTGCCACTGAACTTGAGTCATCTTTGCCGCCGATGCCGTCTTGGTGGCGGGGTGGCTCCCTTCGACTAGCTCTAGGGCTGCTCGAAAATCTACATCATAGCCAGTGGTTGAATAGCCGGGAACAGGAACCGTTTCGATGCGATAAACGCCCTGATCTTGGGGCAAAAGATTTAAGCCAACTTTAGGTTCTACCTCATAGCCAAAGGCACCAAAACTGCCAATGATCAGCGCATAGCTGTTATGCCCGATCGAGTCTACCTGCATGGGGTGGGCACAGCGACAAAACCAGTCAGAGTGTGTATCTAGATAGGCAGCAACCGTATGTAGATCGGCATACATATCCATACTGTCTACGAAGTGGCTGCGAAACTGGGTTGGCTCTGTCACGCTCTGAATTGCGTCTAGGGGGACCGAGTGGACGCAACATTTAAGGACGACAGACGACCATCCTCCATGTGAATAATGCGATCGGCGACATCTAGAATTCGGTTATCGTGGGTAACAAGCACGATCGCAGAACCCTGTTTTTTTGCCAAGTCGTGCATGATTTCGACGACATCGCGCCCCGATTTCTTGTCGAGGGCGGCAGTGGGTTCGTCGGCTAAGACAAGTTTGGGGTTGCAGACTAAAGCACGAGCGATCGCGACTCGCTGTTTCTGTCCGCCTGATAACTCGCTAGGATATTGGGTTGCCCAATCTGCCAGTCCGACGGCTTCAAGCATTGCCTCAGCGCGGGCGCGTGACTCGCTAGCAGGAATGTCAGGGTGTAGCTCGATCGACATTTGCACGTTTTGCCAAGCCCTGAGCGAGTTGAGCAGATTGTGTGCCTGAAAGATATAGCCAATGTTGCGTCGCAGTTCGACTAGTTTATGTTCTGAGCCTCCGCGCAGTTCTTGACCTAAGACTTTGAGGCTGCCTGATTGCGTTGCTCGCAGTGCGCCAATTAGCGTCAGCAAGGTGGTTTTACCAGAGCCAGAAGGACCCGTCATGATTACGACTTCACCCGGTTCGACGATCGTAGTCACGTCAAATAAGATTTGCTTTCTCAGCCGCCCTGTGCCGAAATAATGACTAACATTCTCAATGGCAATAATCGGTTGCAACATAGAAGATAATGCTTAAAAGATGTCTGCTGGATCAGCATCTTGAACTTTGCGAACAGCAACGGTTCCAGAAATTACACACATTAAAATCGCTAAACAAAGCACCAGAATTCCTCGATTAAGTGTCATTGCGATCGGTAAAGCTGTAGCGTTGCGAGTGATGTTATAGAGTCCGATGCACAAGATGTAACCAGGAATATAACCCATCACCGATAAGATGATTGCTTCTTGAAACACGACGGATAGCAAATAGCGATTTTTGTAGCCCATCGCCTTGAGAGTGGCATATTCAGCGAGGTGATCGGTGACATCGGTGTAGAGAATTTGATAGACAATCACCGTTCCGACGACGAACCCGATCGCGGTTCCTAACGTGAAAATAAACCCGATCGCGGTACTTTCTTTCCAGTAGTTTTGCTCAAATGCGATAAAGGCTTTTTTAGACAGCACTCTGACATCTCCGACTACAAAATCTTCCTTTGTTTGGTCAGCCGTTTTCTTTGGATCGGTTCTCAAGGTGCCGGGTAGATTTTGCTTAAATCGGGCGAGTGTTTTCTCAAGATCGGCTTCTGGTTTGAGCTTAATCAGACCGACATCAATCATCCCCTTATCACGATTGGAGAAGATGCGCCGAAAGTTTAGGTCACTGGTGATCAAATTGCCGTCTGCCCCAAACGATGCTCCTAGACTAAACAGTCCTCCGACCTCGACGCGCCGACTTTCAATCTCACTTTTAACCAACCCTCCAGTCGCTTTGAGTGCCTCAAACTTTTCAGAAATTGGACCAAACTCAGGGCGGGAAGCTCGATCGAACAAAACTACGTCGGTCAACCGTAGTTGGGATTGATTTTCACCGACTCCAGGCAGCGCAAACACTTTATCTCCAGGCACCATGCCAATTACAAGAATGCTGCGAGTCTGGGACAGGGGCGGACCTTCCCAGTAAGGATTTTTCCAGATGCCTAGCCCTAGATAAACAGGGCTAATCGCGTCAACTCCGGCAAACCCCAGCGACTGGTAGAGTCGCCGATCGGGAAAGCTTTTCATCGCAATCAGCGAAGTCGATTGAGGGCTGATCAGAAAAATGTCGCCTTCTAGATTTTCGTGAAGGGTGACGGCACTTTCAAACAACGCGTCTTGAAAGCCCAGTTGCAAAAACATCAAAATAACCGCGAACCCGATGCCTGCAAGCGCCACAAGCAATCGAACGGTTTCACGCTTAAGCTGTAACCAGGCGAGAGGAATCGCTAACATCACGGTACGATCGCCACTTTAACTTGTAGATTGGTTAGCCCCGCGACAGCTTGGCTATTGTCTAATCGAATTTTGACTTCAACAATTCGCGTGTCAGTTTCATCAACCGGATCGGTGTTTAAAACTTCATTTTTGCGAATTTGCAAGCCAACTTTATCGACGGTTCCGGTGATTTCGTTCGGAAAGGCGTAGCTGGTGATTTTGGCTTTTTGTCCGGGTTTAACGCGATTAATATAGTTTTCATCAACTTCAGCGATGACATACATCTGTCCGGTTCTACCAAGTTCTAAGATGCCATCATTGCCAACGATCTCCCCCGGATCGGCATGAATTTTGAGCACCTGACCCTCGATCGGAGCACGCACGACAGCTTTTTCTAACTCAGCTTTTGCTTTTTGTAAATTGGCATCCGCAACCTGTACCTGAGCGACGGCTTGCTGCACGTCAGTTGGGCGCACTTCAGCGACACTGCTTAACACCTGCTTGGCTCCTTCTAGCTCAAGTTTGGCTTGTTCTAAGGCTTGACTGGCTTGCTCTCTCACCTTGACTTTAGTGTCATAAACCAATTGCCGATTTTGCAGATCTAATTCTGGAACTGCACCATCTTTAAACAGCTTTTGATAGCGCTCATACTCCCATCGCGCATTTTTAACTTCTGCGTCAGCCTTTAAAACTTCGGCTTCGGCTTTGGGCAATTCTACATTTGCTTTCAGCACGTTAGCGCGCTGGGCGTTTACGTCTCCTGTTTTGGCTCCTGATTGCACTTGAGATAACCGCGATCGCGCCTCCCTAACTTGGGCTTCTGCTTGCAACGCTGCTGCATAGAGAGCATCAAAGTTATCCATAATGGCGATCGGTTGCTTTGCTTTGATGATCGAGCCTTCTTTGACCAATAGCCTTTCAACTCGTGAATTGCCAAACCCTGAAGATGGAGCAGCAATCTTCATAACTCCGCCATCTGGCTCTAATCGACCCAAGGCAGATACCGTCTCAATGGGTTCACTCGGCGTTGACGAAGGGCTAGCGACAGACGATTGAGATGGAGATCGCAGCATGAAATAGGAAAAAACGCCGAACCCTCCGACTGCAACGGCGATCGCTGACCCGATCGCGACGGCTCGGATTCCAGACGGTTTCATCAGTGGTTTATCGCTCACGGCAAGACTCCTGCAAACAGAAAAACGGGAGATTAAATTCAAGTTTGATCACAGGTTTGTAGCGATCGCAGCTTTCACAAAAGGTCTTTGACTCACTGACAAATGTAAATTTATGTAAATACATTTGACGTTGTTAGGAAACTATAACGTGAGAATTTACGCGAAAGAAGCCCCTTTACTACGATTTCTGTGAATGGGTAATATCAACTTCGATCAATGAGCTGCGTTAGAGCAACATTCAGCCAAGTCTTGTAGAGAAGTTTCCTCTTCAAGAAAGACTCTCTACTATAGACCTTTACTAAATCTATCAATCTCATGCGTAGATCTTTGTAGGACCTTTGCCAAATAAAGCACAAAGAGGGGCTATACCTGAAAAGTAACTCTGACTGACAAATTAGGTGAAGATGACAGCTTTAAAGACGACTGCGTTAGCGATGTTGACCTTAGCAACTCTTCTAGCTTTTCCTCGCCTAGCGCTCGCGGACTTTATGGCTAACAGTGGTAGCGGTGGCTACTCAGACAGAAGCACAGGTCAGGCGTATCGCTATGAATTTGAATTGTGGTCAAACGACAACAACACTGTGTATACGTTGAAGGTTTGGAATGCGCCAAACTATCCCAATGGTGCGTCCTATGCTCCACGCAGCTTTGAATCTGCTCGCAAGGCATTAGATTATTTTGATTGTCACTATGCTTATAAACAAGATATTTGCAGGCAGATGAGATACAAGCTACTTCCATATAAAGCGGATTTATGATCCGGTTCCTCGTTCTGTAGGAAGGTGTTATGTAACGTCCCTACAGAATTTTTCATGCTGTTTTCATGAGTCGTGCCTGCCTCACAGGACTATTCAAGAAAGGGGGAAGAGGACAATTCAGCGAAATGACGATCGCTCTCAACAGTTCAGCCTCTTGATCGGTCAGAGTGTTATCGAGCAGAACTGTATAAGAACACGCCTCCACGATCGCCTGTCTCAGTTTTAGAGAAGCGACACTCAAGCGATTCAAGCTTTTTCTTAATTCACCAAAATTCCAATCAGGTGGCACTGAAGGCATAGGTTGCTGTCCAGCTCCGGGCAATCGAAATAAGCCCGATCGCAACGCATAATTGATAGCATCTGCATTGGTCTGTCCGACTTGTGCCAATGCTGACACTAAAACGATACAATCTGACCAAATTTGGTCGAGCGACGAGAATTGTTCTGACTTGACAGCAGCACTTGTGCAAGGCTGAAGACGAGTTTGCAAAATCACTAAGATCACAAATTCGGTCAATGACCAACGCCCATCAGCCTTTGCTAACCCTTGAACACCTTTAAACAGTTGTTGACACTCAGCCGCAGAGTTTTGAAGGAGAGCCGGAACCGCGAGATCTAAGAAAGGGAGACGATCGCGCACTGCCAACTGTTCGATCTGGGGCTGAAAAGCCAGTATTTGTCTGCTGCTCTCCGGCTCCTGCTGACGCAGCCACTCCACTTGCTGAGAGCGGACTTGCAGATTTTCAGGATCGAGTAACAGGGCGTAAACGAGAGCGATCGCACCTTCACGCGACTGAATGCCCAACCGCAAAAGTTCTGACACTTGCGTCAATAGCGATTCTGGATAGGCAACAGGCTTTGAGCGAATAACTTTCACCAACGGTTGAGAACTGCCCGACCCTGCAAACCCCATCACTAAAGAATTCTGTGATGCATTGCTAGAAGCCAATGCTGAGAGTTGAGAGACATCCAACCCACCCAAGCGGCGAAGGCGTTGCCGAATCGGGGGATGAGTCGCAAACAGATCTTCTAAAGAGGTGAATTTGAGGGCACTGCCAAAAAACATATGGCTCGATGCCTCCGCATAGGGAGACTGAAGCCGCGAACCGAAGCCGCCGATTTTCTGCAACGCCCCCGAAATGCCATCAGGGTTGCGCGTAAATTGCACTGCCGACGCATCCGCTAAAAATTCTCGCTGACGAGACACCGCACTCTTAATCAATCGACCAAAGAGCAAACCTAATGACCCGATCGCCATCAAAGCCAAGCCAAAATACCAAAGCCAGCTGCGATCATTGCTTTCCGACTCGATCATTAGTCTGCCAATGATGTAGACAAACAAAATGCCGTGCAACATACCGACTAGGCGCAGATTTAGCCGCATATCTCCGTTGAGAATGTGACTGAATTCGTGACCGATCACGCCCTGCAATTCGTCGCGAGTCAACTGCTGCAAACAGCCATGAGTCACTCCAATCACCGCATCTTTAGGAGTGAACCCTGCTGCAAACGCATTAATGCCCGACTCGCTATCTAACAAATAGACCGCAGGTGGTGGAATGTTTGCCGCGATCGCCATCTCGTCCACGATGTTTAACAACTGCTGCTCATCACCCTTCGCTATTTCTGTGATTAGAAGCCGCCCGCCCAGTTCTTGAGCAATGACGCTGCCTCCCTGTTGTAGAGACGAGATTTTATAGAGGCTAGCGATCGCGATCACGGCAAGGGTGACGATCGCCACCAAACAGAAGAGGTTTGGGTTCCACCAGCTATTCGTGCCAAGATGAGGCAGAGAATTGGTGACTAAGCTGGTGCACGATCGCCGACTGGCTCTGCTTATGTTGATGCCAATACTCGACCCTCTGCAAACCGACGAGCCACTGCGTGACATCACTCCGTTAAACACAATCACAGCAGCAAAGTAGATCGCCACAATCATAGTGGCAACCGAGAGCACAAACAGCCCTATGAGTTGCTGAGTCTTCTGCCGCGCCTGATCTTGATGCTCAAAAAAATTCATAATCTACTCAAACGATACACGAGGAGCCACTTTGACTTCGGGTGCGACTTCTGCCAAAAGCTGTGCCTCAGCAAAGTTAAAGCCCCCTGCAATCACACTGCTAGGAAACACTTCTCGCGTCGTGTTGTAAACCGTGACGGCATCGTTAAACCCTTGGCGGGCAAAAGCAACGCGATTTTCAGTTGACGAAAGTTCTTCCATCACTCGCACCATAGTCTGATCTGCCTTGAGGTCAGGATAGGCTTCTGAAATGGCGAGAAAGCGTCCTAGTGCTCCAGTGAGTGCGGCTTCTGCATTACCTAGCTGCTGCATTGCTTGGGGATCTCCCGGAACCTGCGCGGCTCGACCACTTGCAGTTATGGCAGAGTTACGGGCTGCGATCACGGCTTGCAGCGTTTCTCTCTCATGCTTCATGTATCCTTTAGCCGTTTCTATCAGATTGGGAATGAGATCATAACGGCGCTGAAGCTGAACATCGATCTGAGAGTAGGCATTTTTGTAGCGATTGCGGAGCGTCACCAGGCGATTGTACGAATCAATGATGATGAAGCCAAAAATCAACACCAATGCAACGAGAAAAATTAGAAATCCCATAACGATAAAATCCTCAAAAGTGAGCCGCGATCGCAGGACGAACTATTTGGTAGTCACAATTTATACAAGCTACCAAAGGGAATTTTAGGATTCCCGATTGCAGTATTCCCTACCCATCTTTGACAACAACGATCTCTTAGGTGGACAGCACAAAAAAAGGGAGCCAGTAGCTCCCCGTTTCGCTTATTGTGAATGGCAAAGACCTATGCTTTTCTGAGCAACTTGCGCTTGACAGTCAGCAAGGCACCTAGCCCTACTAAACTCATCATTGCAGAGGGTTCAGGAACGGGCTTGGGTGGCGGAGCAACTCCTTTGAGTTTGACCTCGTAGTTTCCACTGTGAGAAATGCCATCCCCCTTCTCAACCAACTTGGAGTCTGTTGCTAAAAACTCGAAGCCATAATCAGTCACCCCGTTATGGGTATATTTAAAGACTTCGCTCGCTTGGATGGGGCTGGCTCCTAACTGGGTTTTTAAGCCATTAATTTTGGCTTTGGTCAGTTGAGTTTGCGTTGAGGTTCCGGTCAAGGTTGCTAGATAGGCATCAAGCGATTTTGTGATCAGAGAATTAGCATTTAAATGACCTGCCAAACCGATTTGAATCTCGCCCGTTGTGTCGTTCTGATTCACGTAAGAAATGTTGGGGTCACTAAAGCGTTCAAACCCCCCATAGGTTTTGAAGATGTCGAACACCTGCGCTCCATTACTGGTGCCCACCAAGCTACCCAATCCATTTTGAGTTAGGGCTTGACTAAACCAATATTGACCAAACGTTGTGCCCTTGTAGGTACTGCTCCAGTCATCTTTAGTCAAACTGCTGATGGTGATGGCTTTGTTGCCGATCGTGCCCGTCAGACTGGTATTTTTGGTGAAATCGAAGCCAGACTTTTCACTGCTTGCTGCGAGTTCGACGTTGCCCGTTGGGTTGCTGCGGTTGCCCCCCAAAACCTTTGCCAAGTTCGCTGGGGTCTTGGCAACCTCAAATGTTTGGGTGGCATTGGAGTCGTAGATCAGATAGTCAGTTGGGTTAGTGCCGCCGATCGTGGCGCTCGACAGAGTGCCTGCAAAGGCTGGAGTGCTCACCATTGCACTCGCCGCTAAGATCGCGGTTGTTATTGCAAGTCCAGGAAGTTTTTTTGCCATTTCGCGCTGTTGTTGTGAAGTTGGATGCGGGGGCAACCTGGAACGTTCCAGTCCAGCAATCTTTCTAGGAGCCGTGTAGGTTCGGCTACCTTATCTTGCCCAATCTACAAACTGCTTGATTGGATAAGTACAAAGTTCTAGTTAAGCTTTCTCGTATAGCATCAAGACCGCATAAAGCTTCTGTAAGTGCACGTTTCACTAGCTAGAAAGTTACAGAAATTGAGCGATTCGACAAACGGCGGTCTCTAAAATCTCTGGCGGATGCACTAGTGCAAATCGGACATAGCCTTCCCCTGATTTGCCAAATCCAGCTCCCGGTGAGGCGGCAACTCCAGTGGCTTCTACCAGGTCTGTGCAGAACTTGATCGAGTTAGTTGTCCAAGGTTCGGGTAGTTTTGCCCAAACGTAGAGGGCGGTTTTGGGAGTGGGAACCTGCCACCCGATCTGAGCAAGGGCAGCCGTAAAGACATCGCGACGACGACGAAAGGTTTCAATAGCGGCTTGAGTGCCTGCTTGAGATCCAGTCAGGGCAGCGATCGCTCCGTTCAAGATGCCTTGATATTGATTAAAATCTACCGCAGCTTTGACTTGACGGAGCGCTCGAATCAGATCTGCATTACCGATCGCATACCCTACTCGAAACCCGCCCATGTTGTAGGACTTAGAAAGCGTGAAGAACTCGATCGAGATGCTCTTATCTGGGTCAGCCTGCAAAATTGAAGGCACTACCGTCTCGCTAAACACCAGATCTACATAAGGGAAGTCGTGTACTAAAACCAGGTTGTGCTGCTGACAAAAGGCAACGGCTTCCCTAAAAAAAGAGAGAGGCGCGATCGCCGTTGTCGGATTGTGGGGATAGCTCAATACCATCATCCGTGACTGGTCTAAAACGTGCAGTGGGATGTCTTGTAAAACGGGCAAAAATCCGTTTTCTGCTTTTAAAGGCATCCGGTAGATCTGACCACTTGCCAGGTGAACGCCTCCAGCATGAGAGGGATAGCCCGGATCGAGCAGCAGCGCAAAATCACCCGGATTCAAGATCGCGAGGGGCAGATGGGCAGTCCCTTCTTGAGATCCGATCAGAGGCAAGACTTCTGTTTCAGGATTGACAGCAATGCCAAATTTTTGGCTATACCAACTCGCTGCTGCTTGTCGAAATGCTTGAGTGCCGTGAAATAAGAGATATCCATGAGTGCTAGGGTCATGGAGGGAGTGAGCGATCGCTTCTAGCACATGGGGCTGAGTCGGCAAATCAGACGACCCCAAAGACAGGTCAATGATGTCACGTCCGATAGCTTTGGCTTTAGATTTTGCCCGATCCATGTCAGCAAAAACATTGGCTTGAAGCGGTTCTAAACGAGTGGCAAATTGCATACACGATCGCTCATCAGCAGTGAAACAACAGAAGCGATATCTAAAGTGTACCGTTTTGGGCAGAGGAGTTGCGTCACCTCATACCGAAAGTTGAGACAACACAAAATCCTCCAGTTTTTGCTTACTAATCGCGCCTTCACTCGCTTTTTTCACTTCTCCGCCTTCAAAAAATCTAAATGCAGGTACCCCTTCGATCTTGCATATCGCAACCGACTCAGGGTTTGGATCAACTTCCATCTTAATTACCTTTAAGCGATCGTGATAGCTCGACGCAATGCCCTCAACTAGAGGAGCCGTCAGCCGACATGGACCGCACCACGAAGCCCAAAAGTAAACCAGCACGGGCTGATCAGCTTTCAAGACTTCCGTCTCAAATTCGTTATCCCCAATCACTCGAACGCTACTCATATCGCACTGCTATTATTAACATCCGTTTACGATTCTAAAGCTTTAGCTTCCGATGCTGGCTGTTTTCGACAAAAACCTCGCAAAAACAAAGATTCCCGACCTTTTAAAGAAGCCGGGAATCTAGCTGCAAAGTTTCACAAAGCTCTTAGGAATGTGGATTAAATAAGACCCAGTGCCCTCACCCTCACCTTGGAGAGAGGAAACTAGGCTTCTGGCTCCCTTCTCCCCAGGAGAAGGGTTGGGGAGGGCTGCGCCCCACTTCGTGAGGAGGGCGGTCCGAGAGTGTACAATCTCCGAAGTTATTTAATTCACGATCCTTAGAGCTGATCCAATTGCTTTTTCAAGTCTTCTAGCTCGGCATCAACGGCTTGTTGATCTTGAGGAGAGGCGGCTGTCTTAGCTTGGGGGCTAGTCGCAGCCGGGACAGTTCCCGGTAACTGAGCCTGATTTTGAGACGTGCTCGGAGCAAGCATTTGCTGCTTCATCGCTTCAAGTTCGAGATCGACATCTCCTGACTCTAGCGCGGCAAATTGGCTTTCTAGATCGGCACCTGCCAACTCAGCCGCCGCTTGCGATCGCGCCTCTAGCTGCAAGACTTTTTCCTCCATCCGCTCAAAGGCTGCCATGGCGCTGCCTGTGCCGAGATTGCCCACTGTGGTTTGCAGTTGCTCTTGAGCTTTGGCAGCGCTTGCCCGTGCCCGCAGCATATCTTTCTTGGTTTTCGCTTCAGAAATCTTGCCTTCTAGAGCAATGAGACTGCGCTTGAGCGTGTCAACCTGAGTGACTTGCTGATCGAGTTGAGCTTTAAGTGTGGTAGAAGTGTCGGCGTGAGTTTTCTTGCGGAGCAGCGCTTCACGGGCGAGGTTTTCGTCCCCTTTTTGCAGCGCAAGCTGGGCTTTTTGCTGCCAATTGTTTGATTGGGTCTGCGCCTGGTTATATTGCTGCTCAGTGCGTTTTTGACTGGCGATCGCGCTGGCTACTGCCTGACGCAACTGCACCAGATCTTCCTGCATATCGATAACAGCTTGTTCCAGAATTTGCTCAACTTCTGTGTAGAGATCTTTTATTTACAGATGTGGCGAGTCAAGTGGTGCG
>QQTW01003772.1_pt1 | contig 11251 bp, 8 predicted proteins | sample 1904831 | NCBI WGS metagenome assembly QQTW01 (sample SAMN09435610, study PRJNA476489) | Subsurface metagenome, whole genome shotgun sequencing project.
GTGTTAGTTTCTTCAGAATCATCTTCAGTTTTTTTCTTTAACTGCTGTTGCGCTTCTTGAAAGAAGAATAAATAAGCAGCTTCAAGAGTATCTTTATCGTTCAAAAGTTTTTCAGGGCGAGAGTTGTATACTTCCTCGTATAATTTCCTAAGCACACTGTAATAGTGCTTCAGTTGTTCAAACTTGGGTGTACCTACTTCATAGTCACGAATTCGCTTAAGACGAGTATGATATTGCTGAACTAAAGCCGCAAAAAGTAAGTCTAAGTCCATGTGAGATTTTTGAGAACGCACTGCGGCGGTAAATGCAGTAAAAGGTTCAGATAAAGAGGTACGTTTCCAAGAACTTCCCCGCAAACTAGCAGTAGCCGCAATAAAACTAGCTTCTCGCAAATACTTAGTCAAAAGTGTATTTTCAGCAGACATAAGGCTCTCCATTAAAGTATTTAAAGGGTCACAAATTCGACTCCAATTATGTTCTAGATTTGGTTCATCTTGTTCGCGCAAAATCCAACGTAAGAGGACATAGTAAAGCTCAATTGGTCGTGTAGCAGCGCGGGCTAAATCGTATAAACAATCATCTGCTTTCTGAATGCTGGCGACAGTTATAGCGAGTTTGCCTATACAGCGCAGTCTGGTAAGAATTGTTTCAGCTTCTTGACGTTTGGCATATTGTCCATCGCCAAGTAAAGATTGAAGTGAAGCCGGAATTCCGCTAACTTGACCATATATGCTGTTAGCTGAGTCTACTTCTAAACTTGAACTGAGATTAAAGGGAAAACCAAATTCTAGAGATAACGAAAGCTCTAAAGCTAATCGCAAAGATTTAAGTAAAGCAACACTTGCATTTGCATCTCCCCAAATCAGAGGAATAATCACAGTTGTATGAACAAAATCAGGACGTTTAGGTAAAGCAAGCCCAACAACTTTGTTAGCTTTAAATTCTAAAAGATTATCTCGGTATAACTTAAAATCATCAACAGTTACCGTACCACCTTCAGCATTTGTAGCCGCAAGTTCTTGTAAATGTTCCCTCCAGATTAACAATAGTTCTGGGCAAGAACCTTTAGGTAAAGCTAGATGTAAATAAAGCGGATCTTGTTTTTTAACTGCGGGAAAATTTGCCCCTACTGCCATAATTTGATAAGACAAAGCAGCTATTGAATCTGCTTGTCTTTTTGGTTCTGCACTTATCCCCCCAGGTAAACGATTAGAGAACATTTGAACTTTTGTACCTGGCGGCATATTGTCCGAAATCAAGTCATCTGTATCGCCTAAAGTAGATCCTAAAGAACAGCGTTGTCTGGGATTTGTTTCTATATAAGAATCTAAATAAGCGCCTCCATTAAGATGATTAGTATTAGGCAAATTCAACATTCGAGCAACGGCTGTCACCATTTCTGTTGAGGCTTCCGCTAATTGGTTTTTTTGCGTACTTTCTTTTCTTAGTTGAAAAGATTCTTGTAACGTTGCAATAATGCTCTCGTCTCCATTTACAACGGCTTTTGCTGCAAAAAGCGATCGCCCATACTGTCCGTTAAATGGCTCAAGGGCTTTTCTTTGCTGTTCTGTAAGCCCTATATGAGTAGCGATTTTATCCCAAACATCTTTCGGTGATAGTCCCGTTTCTCGGTAGCTAAGATAAGCTGCTTTCAAACCTTCAGCGATCGCAAATTCTTCGGCATTACTAACAGGCTGTAAACCAACGTTGGCAGCAGTTGCAACCGCGTCATCCCCTGCTGTATCTCCCCATTTGGCGATGTCTTTTGCTACTTTTTCTGCTTTAAATCCAGCCTTCTTTTTTTCTAAAAGTGCCTGCACATTTAGCAGCACTTCTTCTACATTCTGTTGTATGGCTTGATCGGCAATTTTGATTCCATCTTTAGTCGGTCGTACTAATTGTTGAATGTTGTTGCCAAAAACTTCGTCAATTTTGGTTTGCCAAACCGCAGCTATTTCTGTAGTTAAGTCAACCTCTGGTAAAACTTCTCCTTCAAAGATTTCGCCATCGGGAAAAATTGCTAAAGGAGTCAGCCTATACTTTTTAAAGACCTCCTCGCAAGCACTTAGTAAAAGCGCTGTAATGTAACCTCTGTTCTCAGATAAGCGCACCTGCAAAAGTTTACAAGGTCGTCCTAAAGCAACGGTTAATTCTGTTTGCACTTTCCGAAAGCGATCGCGCTCAGGAATCCCTAAATCGAACAAATCCGCCCCTGTTATCATCGCCGCCCAGCGATCGATTGCCGGATCTTCAGGTAAAAATATCGCCCCGTCACTGCGATTATGACCGGAATGACGCTCTATTAGCTTTCTAACTAACTCAAAATCATCTTCAGTGACAACAAAGCGACTAACACAAGCAAGTTCTAATTGTTCTTGTAAAAATGCCCGATCTCTAGCTAAAGTTTTAACGTTGCGCCCTTTGGTATCTAGTTTATTTAGGTCGTGAACCGCCGTTGCAGCTAATAGTTTTGGTCTTTTGTCTTCTGGTACTCCTGCTAAACGGCTAACGGTCAACATAAATTGACAAGCCGAATCTAGATGTTCTGCAAGGGTTGTCCCAGTTCTGACTCCATACTGATAATGGGCTGCATGGCGATCGTACAGTAAGGGTCTGATTTCACTAAAGTATATTTCCTCTAAGCTTTTTGGAGGACGGTTTAAAAGCTGACGTTGATTTAACATTTAGAAAGATTCCAATTAATGACTCGCGGATTTCAATTTTTCAAACATCTCATTGGTAGTAAACTGTTTATTTAAATTTTGGGTATTGTTTTTAACAAACTTCTAGCCTAAATGCGTAGGGTGCAAGCAGTCAGCAGAGTGTAGAGGTAATTTGCAAATTACCCAACAACTACTTTAGAGTTCCCAAATTATTCAAAAAACAAACAATCTCAAATTATTTTTTAGCTTGCAATGTTTCTCAAGTCTTCAAGCTGCTATATCTGTATGGGGGCGTATCCGTATCGCCTCATCACCATAAACAATACAAACACATTTTCTCTTTTTAGTTAAGTTGCTCCTCTTATTTGTTTATACTTTCAACTACAGCTACAATAACTTTAAAATCTGGAAAATGTCAATAGTGCATTTACACTTTGATTGATGGCAAGAAAAAAAGAGACAATTACACTTTCAATTCCCCCAGGGACAAAAGAACAATTAGAAGAACTCGCATTGCGTCTAAATATCCTATGGGGTAAAGAGCCTAGTGTATCAGGACTAATAGTTGCGATCGCCCAGCAACAGCTAGAAGTAGGGCAACCCTTTACTCTCAACTACGAACAAGTCAATGCTTTGAGGCAAGCAACAAAAGATTTAATTGATGCTGGTCATGTAGAGTCAGCACAAACTATACTTACACTTGTGTTAGACAAGGGTAAGCTTGAAACTCCTCTGCGTCAGTCTTTACTGAAGCAAGTTAGCAATTCTAGTAAGGGATGGCGGCTAGAAATTGACAATCTCAGAAATAAAAAACAACCTTTCCATCTTCTTTATCGCAATTCCCAAGACCAAGAACTCGAATATACAGTTCGTTATGCAGAGATTCGCTTCTATGAAAAAAGTTTTTTTCTAGTGATTTGGTGTGAAGAAACCCAAGATGTTGAAAAAACTAGCCCCCTCTTACCGGAACTTTGGCACAATCGTTGCTTGCGTTTAGACCGAATTGTATCAATTTTGCCGATGAGTGGCGATTGGCGAGGTCAATTAGATTATTTAAAAGTGCAATTACACTTTAAAAAGGGATTGATCAAAGCTTACGAACCTAAAGAGGATGACTTAGAAGATGAAATTAAGGGAGAAGTGCGGCAGGTAGTGCGGAAAGTAGTAAATTATTTTTGGTTGAATCGGGAAGTGCGACGATACGGGAAAGATTGTGTAATTGTATCGCCAGAAAATGTCCGCGACTTGTTTAAACAAGAATTGCAAGAGCTTTACAATCTGTATTTTTAAGCAGAAAAGCGATCACACCAAGTAATTAAACTAGAGCGATCGCCTACAATCAAACCTACTTATCTAGAAATCCTTGGATTTTTTGCCCCAATTCTTGGCGACTTGAGGTATTCAGTAAGTAGCGGCTGATAAACCAAATAGAGTAAGCAATTCCAACTAATTCAAAAGTTGGCGCTACTAAGGGAATCTCATTAATCGCTGCGATCACCGCTAGACTAACTCTAAACGCAATAATTGCTCCGAAAATCAGTGCCAAATTGCTTAATAGCTGTTGATTCTCGCCAAAAAAACTACCTAAGTTCTCTGATAGTTGCGATAAAAAGCTCACAATCTGGGTAAATATCCATTGTCCTTTTTGGATAGATTGATTGGTAGGAGAGAAAGCAGTCTGTGGTTCAGGATCGATGACTACTTTTACATCAGGAGTATCGGTTGTGGGTTGGGTTGGAGGTTCTTGCATAATTTTGGTTGTTTAACTCAATAAATAAGTGTAAATTACTATGCAAAGTTTATAATTTTGTTTGCTACGGCAACTAAGTCATCAGCAATTACATCCGGTTGCGGGTAAATAGATAAGTATTCTTGCTCTTGTTTGCTAATAAAGGCAGTTTTTAAACCAGCTTGGGTAGCGCCTTGAATATCCCAAGCATGAGCCGCTACTAGCCATAGATCGCCCTTAGTATCCTGTTTGGGCATAGTATAGACATCAGGATGAGGTTTGGTTTTAGAAATCGCATCGCAGGAAAAAATGCCATTAAAGTAATTATTAGCTTTAGCACGTTCCAATAGCTGGCGTGTCGAGTCTTCGCTACCATTAGTTAAAGCCACTAGCTGCCAACCCGCATCCACTAAGCTTTGAAAAGCCTGCAAAGCTCCTGGTTGCAATGGGAGTTCGCTAAAAGAGGCGATCGCACTTGATAATTGCGTTTGATTTGCTGCGATCCCCAATAGTTTCATTGTTCGAGGTAATTCGGCATTTAATACCTCTATTAATGGTTTGTAGCTTCCAGCATAGGAAAAGGCGATCACATCTCGCAAAGCTTGAGCAAACCAAAGTTCGAGACTGTAAGCAGGCGCTCCTATGACGATCAAACTTTGGCGCAGCTTTTCTAAACTAAAACAAGTGCCGAGCATATCGAAAGCGATAGTACCTCGTTTTTCCATTACGATCTCTGGTAAATTCCAGTATTAGTGTCCTGCGATCGCCTACGCTGTGCCTCTAGCTCAAGATAGCTTTATAGCGGGATTAACTCGGTAAAATTTTGCAACAACTGATCGTTAGTCAATTCGTCTCCTATTTGCGCGGGGGAAAAATGTACTTGAATCGCTTGCAATTTTTCTTGATAATGCAGATTAATCATAGCTTTCAAGCCATCTTTGAGAGCCGATACATTAGAAAGATCGGTTTCAAGTTCTGGTACTTCTCCAGTAAAAGCTACCGTAATCATCACTACCAAGTTACGAGTTATTGGGATAGATAAAGGCTCATCCGTTGGCGTATTGCTAAAATCTGGTTCGCTGAGGTAGCGCTGGGCGGAGTCGGTAAAGAGTTCGTTAACATAGTCTCCTGCTTCTCCTTCATCCCAAAAAACATCGCCTTCATTCGCCGCCGAAAGCCAATACTCATCGTATTGCAGCAAGGTTTGACAGATTTCAACTAAACCTGCTCCCAATACTTCCAAGTCGCCATCAGAGTCAATAGCGGCTCTAGCAGTACGATTTAAAACGCCTAATATTGGTGCGACTTCTTGCCCCGCTAAATGCAAAAATAAGCGACAGACAACATAGCGAGTACCACCAGTTAGTTTACTAAAGCGATCGCGCAAACCCATGTTTATTTACTCCACAACTTAACTTACTGTATCCCTGGCAAGATAATACTAGCTAAGTTTGATTTAATCTATGAATATTGGCATTGTTGGCTTGGGACTAATTGGCGGCTCATTGGGCTTAGATTTACGCGCCTGTGGCTACAAGGTTTTGGGCATAAGTCGGCGCGAACAAGTGTGTCAAACAGCAATTAGTCGCGGTGTTGCAGATTTTGCAAGTACAGAACTGGCAATTTTGGCAGAGGCGGAAGTTGTATTTATTTGCACGCCGATAGCGGCGATTCTACCCACCGTAAACCAACTAATTCCTTTTCTCAATCCTGCCACTGTATTAACTGATGTTGGCTCGGTTAAAGCGCCCGTAGTAGACGCTATTGCGCCTTTATGGTCAAATTTTATCGGCGGGCATCCAATGGCGGGAAACTCTGAATCTGGAATTGAAGCGGCGCAAACCAATTTGTTTGTCTCTAAGCCTTACGTGCTAACACCAATTGCCTCGACTCCTAAGGCAGCTATAGCGATAGTTGAGAAAATTGCTCGGAGTTTAAGCGCGAACATTTATCAATGCAGTCCTCAAGCTCACGATCGCGCTGTGAGTTGGATTTCGCACTTACCCGTAATTGTAAGCGGTGCGTTAATCGCTGCTTGTCAAAGCGAAGCTAACCCAGAAGTTTTGAAGTTAGCCCAAAACCTTGCAAGTTCTGGCTTTCGCGATACGAGCCGCGTAGGTGGGGGAAATCCCGAATTAGGCTTGATGATGGCGCGTTTCAACCGCGAGGAATTGCTTAGAAGTCTACAACACTATCGCCACAACTTAGATGGGTTAATTGACTTAATTGCACAACAAAACTGGGTAGAACTAGAGCAACAATTGCAGTCAAATCATGCCGCGCGATCGCACTTTGTGCGGGAATAAGGTTGTGCTTCAGCTATGCCATTAATTGTTAGGATTATCTGTTGGTGGAGCTTGTCGTAGTTGGCGTAAAGACTGCCGTAGTTTAGTCTGGCTAGAGCTTTGGCGCTGGCGGCGCAGAGATTGACCGAGCGCCCTTTGGTTAGTAGTGGGAGCTTGCCCCTGCGATCGCCTTGATGCTCTGGCGCGCCGACGAGGTAGGGCGGCATCTTCCGCTCGACGTGGTGGTAAGGTATCTACGCGGCGAGTGGCGGCGGTTTGAGGGCGACGGGGCGATGGAGAAATTGAGTTTTGCCGTCTTTGTCTAATTGAGCGAGTTGGTGTAGGTGTGTTTGGTGTCTCTGTGGCTTGATTAGAGCGGGCGTTTTCTATGGGCGCGCGTCTTGACTCGACGCTGCGGCGTTTGCGGCGTTCTCGGAGTTTGCGCGATCGCTCTGACCCCTCAATTGCAAAGTCTACTTTGGCAGAAACGCTCCGTTTTCCCCCACTTGGAGCTTTAAATTTCCAACGTCTTGCTTCTTCTAAGGCGGCTTTATCTAGCTCAGCTGGATACTTTGGTTTGCTACAAGTGCGACACGCTAAACCACCGGAACTAGCATTTGCATTGCTACTAGATTCTGGCTGGGCATTTCTTGGTCTAACATTCTGCGCTCCTGTCGCTACATTTGAGCCACTGCTGTTATTCGTACTAATTTTAGAGTCGCTATTGGTACTATTACTAGGGTTATTTCCTATCCCAGTTCTAGAGCCGCTTGCAGCACTATTAGCCCTGCTTGTTCCAACAGTAGAATTGCCCGTGCTATTACCTGATGGGGCGTTACCTGTAATTCTAGAACCGCTATTGGTACTATTTACCGCCCCATTACCACTTTGATTCGGTAAATTATTAGTGTTGCTTGGTTGGCGAAGTCCTAAAGCATTAGGTTTACTACTTGCACTGATATTATTTGGTTTTTGCTGAGTATTTCTAGTATTTGCAAGTAAATCTCTTAATTTTTGATTATTGGGCGATCGCGGAGCTACGGAACTTGGTACTGTTGGGCTTGCGGCTACAACTTCTGGCGCTGTATTAACTTTTGCGGGTTCTGTTATCTTGGCAACTGGTGCTGGCTGGGGTTTAGTGACTTCTTTGGGAGTTTGGATTGGTTTTTGTTGTGGAATTGGTGTCTTTAAGTTCTCAACAACTTGTTTTTTTGGAATATTTGTTAAGGGTTTAGATGGTTTTTGAGTAACAACCGATGGTGAAGATGGTGCGATCGCTATAGATGAAGGTGCAGACACCACTTTTGGGGTTTCGTTACTGCTAGAGCGAGGGGGCGATTTTTCTTGAGTTTCTGCAACGGGTTTTTCTATTTCTGGTTTTTCTTCTAAAGTGGGTGGTTCGATTAGCGTCAATTCCATTGGCTCATCTTTCAAGGGGGGTACTTTGTCCAAAAAATTACCAATCCCAAACCCTAATAACCCAATATGTAACCCTACCGAGCCAATCAGACCGAGAGCCAGAAAAGACTTGAGAGTCTCGGCGGCTTTTTCTCTCTGTTGGGCAGCTATGTTAGAAAAGCCCATACTCTATTGCTATTCTTTTGCACTAATTGAGCTAAACATTAAAACGTAATAGAGCAAAAGTCAAGTGGGAAATTAGGATCGATAGCGAAGCCCTGCGCGCGCGCTTGCGCTATCCATAGATATTAACCGTAGGGAGCGCAAGGCATTGCGCCCCTAAAACATTTACAATTGATGAAAGACAACGCTATATTTGTAGCTAAAAATTGCAAACAAGCAATTTTGCTTGACATTAATTCTCATTTAACTTAATCTCACTTGAGAAGTATTATCAGCTTGTAGAGTCATCCAACAGGCTGACTGTTGGTTAAGAATAGGGCTAGAGATAGGTTATGGGCATAAATGAAATATTTGTTGCCGGGGGGATTGTCATGTATCCCTTGTTGGCATTTTCGTTGACAGCGATCGCGCTAATTATTGAACGCTGTTTGTTTTGGTACAAGATCAACCAAAAGCAACGCCGTGTGGTGCGCGATATATTAGCTGCCTACCGCGATGGTTCAGAGATTGTTTTATCCAAGTTGCGACAAAATGGTGATTTGCCTATTGTCCGCATATTCTTAGAAGCTTTAGAGCTAGATTACGCCCCGCCTCAAGCTTTTCGGCTTGCCTTAGAAGGTGCAACGCAGGCAGAATTGCCAATACTACAGCGATTTAACACAGTTTTTTCGACAATTATTACCGGATCTCCACTCCTTGGCTTATTAGGTACGGTTTTGGGTTTAATTCGCACCTTTGCTAACCTCAGTATTGGTAATACAGGTGGTGAAGGAGTTGGACAAGTAACGGCGGGTATCTCCGAAGCCTTGGTTTCTACAGCTTCGGGCATGGTAGTTGCTTTTATAACCCTCCTTTTTTACGGTGCATTTCGCGGCTTGTATAAGCGCCAGTTAGCTTTGATTCACGAGTACGGCAACCAGTTAGAGGTATTGCACTTGTTTCGGTACGAAGAACGACAAACGGATGTAGGAATAAAAAGTTTGGGACACGGAAGAAAGTAATGAACGTACCTAATGACGATAACGATTCTTTGCCAGAAATTAACCTCACGCCGATGATTGATGTTGTTTTTGCGATTTTGACATTTTTTATTTTAGCCAGCCTGCTTTTAACTCGTTCGGAGGGTCTACCAGTAAATCTCCCCAGTGCGAAGACAGCAACACAGCAAAATCAAACTCCAACTAAGTTGACAGTGACCATTGACGAGCAAGGCAAAGTATCTCTCGATCGCCAAAGAGTTGAAGTCAGCGAACTAGCGACGCGAGTTAAAGCATTGAAAGGCAATAAACCAGAATTACTAGCGATCGTTAATGCCGATCGAGCAGTGGTACATGGTCAGGTAATTACAGTAATGGATGAATTACGCACAGTACCAGGAGTGAAGTTAGGCATTGCTACACAGCCGAAGTAATCAATAGGTCAAAAAGCTAAATAAAATGCCGTCTTTTTTACTTGCTTGGTACAAGCGCTATTTATTTAAAACTTTAGCGTTTACATTCAGTCTTATTTTTGTCTTAATTGTCGGCAACCAAAGTTTTAGCTCTACTTCTTTATCTAATCAGATACTTTGGGATACCTACGGCGTACCGCATATCTACGGTCAAACTATCCCTAGCGCATTCAAAGAATTTGGCTGGGCGCAAATGCAAAGTCATGGCAACTTGCTTTTGAGTCTTTACGGTCAAGCGAGAGGAAGGGCGGCCCAGTATTGGGGAGAGGAGTATGTAGAATCAGACCAATGGATCTTAACTATGGGCGTACCCGATCGCGCCCGTGCTTGGTATGCTGCCCAAAGTCCAGCTTTTCGCAGCTATTTAGATGCTTTTGCTTCGGGTATCAATGCTTATGCCCAAGCCCACGCCGATTTAATTGATGACTCGGTAGAAGTGGTACTACCAGTCAGGGGAGAAGATATCTTAGCTCACTTGCAACGAGTCCTCAACTTTACTTTTATTGTCGATCCTGCTCAAGTTGCAAATTTGAGTCACAAACAGCCCAAAGCTGGCTCTAATGGTTGGGCAATTTCTCCCCAACGTTCGGCAAGTGGCAATGCAATGTTACTGGCAAATCCTCATCTACCTTGGTCAGATTTATTTTTGTGGTACGAAGCACAAATCACCGCCCCTGGAATTGATGCTTATGGGGCAACACTGGTTGGGATTCCGGTTTTGGCGATCGCTTTTAATGATAATTTGGGTTGGACGCATACCATTAATACTTTTGATGGCTGGGATGCCTACGAACTCAAGCTTGCTGATGGTGGCTATATTTTTGATGGTAAAGTTCGCCCTTTTGAGAGTGAAACTATTACTTTGAAAGTAAAGCAAAAAGATGGATCGCTGAGTAACAAAGAGCTTATAGTTAAACGTTCGGTTCACGGTGTTGTATTTGCCGCCGATAAAACTGTAGCCTTGCGCGTTGTCGGTCTAGATCGACCAGGTACATTAGAACAGTGGTGGGATATGGCGAGAGCGCAAAATTTCCAGCAGTTTCAAGCTGTACTGCAACGCTTGCAACTACCAATGTTTACAGTTATATATGCCGATCGCGCCGGGCATATTATGCACTTATTTAATGCTCAAGTGCCAGTACGTCAGCAAGGAAACTTTGCCGATTGGGAAAAGGTAATTCCAGGGGACACTTCAAAAACTTTGTGGACTAAAATTCATCCCTACCGCGACTTACCGCGAATTGTTGACCCCAATAGCGGCTGGTTGCAAAATGCCAACGATCCCCCTTGGACTACTACCTTCCCACCAGCTATTGATGCTAATAACTATCCAGCTTATATAGCACCGCGTTTTATGTCTTTTCGGGCGCAACGTTCCGCCAAGATGCTATTTGAGGACGATAAAATTTCCTTTGATGAGATGGTTGCTTACAAGCATTCTACACGCATGGAATTAGGCGATCGCTTACTAGACGATCTCATTCCGGCGGCGAATAAGTACGGTAATAACATCGCCCAACGCGCAGCTAAAGTATTGCAAACT
>QQTW01003773.1_pt1 | contig 11250 bp, 11 predicted proteins | sample 1904831 | NCBI WGS metagenome assembly QQTW01 (sample SAMN09435610, study PRJNA476489) | Subsurface metagenome, whole genome shotgun sequencing project.
CCCCCTTCCTCGCCTACCTCCGCGCCGATGGTATTCTCCTCCCACCCGAAGATACCGATTACGACCCCTACTCCTCCACAGAGACCGACTCCGGGATCTTCTCCTCCACATCGACCCCCACAGGCTCCCCCGCAAACAGCGACTCCGACTCCGACTCCGACATCGACCCCTCCCTCTCCTGGCCCGAAATCCACTCCGCGATCTCCTCCACCATCGCCGAGCTAGGCGGTAATGTAGTCCCCAAGCTCAACTGGTCCGCGCCCAAAGACGCAACATGGATAAACGCCACCAACAACATGGAATGCCGCTCCCCCAACGACATCTATCTCCTCCTCAAATCATCAGACTTCATCACGCACGATCTCGAGCAGGCCTTCGATGGCTGCTCTTCTTCTAACCCTTCCTCCACAAACGACAGCGAAAGCAACACCGCAGTCCCCTACCACCTCATCCTCCGCAAAACCATCTCCGCCCTCGCCACCTCCCTCGAATTTAGGTGCTTCGTCCGTGCGCGCACCCTCATCTGCATCTGCCAGCGGGACCTCAATTACTACGATTTCCTACCCGACTTAACCGGGACATTACGGCCGCAGATCCAGGCATTCTTCGAGGAGAATGTGCAGGGGACGTTTGAGGACGAAAATTGGGTATTTGACGTGTACATCCCGCCGCCGCACCGGAGAGTATGGTTGATTGATATTAACCCTTGGGCGCCGAGGACGGACCCGCTGTTGTTCAGTTGGATGGAGATTCTGGGGATGAGCGTGCCTGGGAAGCATGAAGCTTCAGTAGATGACATAGCTAATGGAGCTGTCAACGGCGATGCTGCAGACTCTGGCTCTGTGACTGAGGGTTCGGATGGGGAAAGTACGGAAGAAGAAGAGGAAGAGGGCGGTGAGGGGGATGAGCCGGGCCTTGGGGGTCAGAGATCGGTATCTTCACGGTTTTAGTTGGAGAAAGAGGTGGAGATTGATGATGGTAGGCTCACTTCGGATACCAGGAATGGTAAGAACAGTGGATGATGTGGGACCTTGTAACGGGAGGGAAGGGTAATCGGGGCGTGGGGAGGTCAGATTTTTGGTCCATATTGGACAGAGCAGACGTAGATAAACCGGGAAGTAGTCCGATAGGGAAGCCGAATAATCGAATAAGAGCTCTCAGATGTGATGGCAGAGGGCAACGCAACCCCAGAGACTTCGTACAAATCGCTCGAGAAAGCTTTTAGATGACGATCCTCGCGTTCCAGCTGCTTATTTGAACAGAAGCTACTTATACTATCATTTTCATCGAATCATTACGGTCATAGAAAGGAAAGATATCACCACTGTACCAACCGGTGTTGGGATACACGATTGCCGCGGTGTGTATAGAAGGTCCAAAGAAGCGAACAATAAACAGGTGCAATGACAAGTAGAGAACATTGAAAGGAAACAAAATCAACTATATGATATATCGGCCTCTCGGCCTCTCAGTCCCTCGGCCCCGAGCATTGCGATAAGATAAGGATTTGTTGCACAGCCACATGAAGCCACAATTCCAACCTCCATACTCCACCTTCGTTCCTTCATTCATTGCACCGGTGTTCAAATCACCACGACCTACAACAGCCTCTATTGCGGACCTCATTTCCTGTGAAAACTTCCACCAATCAATTCGAACCATCCAGGTCGATAGCCTGCGTCAATACCACCCCTTGACCCCTCACCCCGAGATCCCCATTCCCTTTCAAAACCGCACGAATGTCCTCCAACGTCGGGCTCTCCACCCCTCGCGGCTCCGGCACCTCCGGCTACGTCCAACGCAACCTCTCCAACCTCCGCCCGCGAGAACAGTTCGCACCCTACCCCACCAGCGAACTCAAGCACCGCCAGCGCCAACCCAACGCCGAGATCCTCGAACACGACCGCCTCCGCCAGATCGAAGTCATAGTCTTTGAGCTGCGCGACAAGCTTGAAGATGAAGGCGTCGAGGAAGAAGACATTGAGCTACAGACGGAAGCTTTGAGGAGGAAGCTGCTGAAGGAGGGAGAGGAGGGGACGAAGGATGGGAATGCGAAGGGGCGGAAGGGGTTGAAGGTGCATCAGGTGCATGATTTGGCGAGGGCGAAGATTGAGGAGAGCGAGAGGTTGAGGCGGGCGTTGGGGATTCGGGAGGATTATGAGGAGGGTGGGCATTGGAAGAAGGCGGAAGAGCGGTTACGCGATGGGGTGGAACGGAAGAGCTCGGAGGCCGAGGTGAAAAGAGAGAGGTATTGATGAACGGCTAAAGCATGGTGTTGAGGAGTTTCGGGCTAGTGGTGGCATCTCAAGGTGAGAAATGATACCAAGTGCTGCAGAATGAAGTAGCAGTCTTTTCGAAGTACCTGACCCTAAAGGATGTGATACCGACCTTTCTTACAACATCTATCACGTCTGGGGCAATGCAAGGGCCCACACAGGTCTCCATCTCAACGGTCGTGAGCCGAGCGCATTTCAATACAGTTGCCTCGAGCGATGGCATTGACTAATGCTTGGAAGCTCGAAAGAAGTGGACATCACGAGGATCGCGAATTGCAAGAACCGTACAATCGATTTGTCGATCACACCGAGCTCCGTTCCGTGGGTTAACGTGGTAAAAACGATTGACAATGCCCGTGACAGTCCGCGGCGGTTTGGTTCACTCGGACAGCTTGGACTGATCTTCACTGCGCCTCGCCTGGGTGCCGGAGACCACCCAATAACATACACGTGACTCGTAGCTCATGGCCTACTACTATACAAGCAAACATGACCGCCAAAATGGTCCAAGACGCCGGCTCCATCACAGCTTGTGTTTCTTCTCTCCGCTCGCAATCTTCCGGAACTCCTCCTGCGGCACCCCAGAAGCGAATCTCTCCAGCCCACCCATCACCTCCGCGACCGTCTGCCCATCCATCCTCTCCCGCTCCGGCTTTCTAATCAGCTCCTTCATCCTCAGTAGACTCTCACTATTCAGATGATCCCCCAGCCGCTCCTTGACTTCCTTCAGCACCTCCGGCAGGAAGTCGTCCTCTCGACCTCTCGCCATCGGAAAGATCTTGTTCACGAAACCTGTGGCCAGCATCTCATCCGCAGTTATTCTCTTGCTCATAATCAGTGCCTCGTTGGCTTTGCTTATTCCCAGACGCTGCACGAAGCCGTAGCTCGAACCCCCTTCAGCCACCAAGCCGAGCGATGTGAACGGGGTGAGGAGGAAGGCGGAAGGGGTGCAGTAGATGAAGTCACTAAAGGAGATCAGAGCTGCGGAGAGCCCGACGGCGGGACCGTTGAGCGCGGTTATCAGAATCTTGGGGTGGGTGTAGAAGGCGTTTGTGATTTCAAGGTTGTTCGCTACGAACGCGGAGAGCAATTGACGGCGCGCGTCGGAACCTGGGTCGATAGATCGACTTGTTGTTACATCTGCGCCGCTGATATGCCCATGTTAAGTGCTGTGGGTGTTTGGACCGGGCTGGAAAAGCTTACGCGGAGAAATACCGCCCTTTGCCCGTCAAGATCGTGATGTAGATGTCATCACGAGCAGCGACCTCACGCAACAAACATGAGACGCGGTAATAAAGATCTTGGGTCAATGCATTTAATTTATGCGGTAGGTTGAGCGTGATGATGGCTATCTTGCCATCGGTGGTCAGGGTTACGGATGCCTCAGCGGAAGACATGGTGACGTATGCAACAGAAGGAAGGATTTGACGCAGAAAGTTGGAAACGGGAGAGACCCAAAGATAGAGAAGAAGCTGTCAACGTATAGGAAGCCATTGACCAAAGGGTTGTGGCCGTGTGAACGTCCTGATGAAGCTGACTATGCCGACCACTAGATGCCGAGGTACGATTAGCAACTGAGCGTCTTATCTTATCTGATTAGCTAGCAACCTCGGAATCATTCTTTAGCAGACCTCTCCTCGCTGTCCCAGCTCTTAAGAGATCTCGCGAAAATGCTACCACGCCTGGCCACCGCCGGCGCCAAAAAGAGTCAAAGCATCTTCAAAAAAGTCCTCAATGGCCTAAGCGGCGCCAATCTCGAAATTTTCAAGGTTTGCCCCTTTTGCCACTCCGATTCACCTGTTTACCTGTCCCCAAAAAAACCACTGACCTTATTTCCCACTTCAGTTTGGCATGTACATCATGTTCCCTATAGGCTGGATGTACTACTTCGGCACGAACCTCGAGTCTCGATTCTCGGTCCCTGATTTCTGGCCCGCACCGGAGTCGACTCACAAGATCCCGCATGATAGGGAGGATTTGCTGTTGGAGCTGGAGAGGTTAAAGAATCAGCGGCTGGAGAGGCGGGCGCGGAGGTTGGAGATGGACGCGGCGGAGAGAGAGAGGGAGAGGGGGGGTGGTGGAAATTAGGGAAGTGGAGTCTCAGGAGCATGGTGGGGAGGACGTTTGGGCGCGAAGGCACGGTCTGTCACCACTACTCGCATTACCTACGGCAGATGTCTTCAGGCATTCTGATTGCCGTATGGGAGGGGCTTGACGCAAGAGTTGGCAGAGGAAGCCGAGGTCAACGTCATAAGGCCGCCATCATGGCCTGGATCGACACAGGACACCAACACAGAGCAGTGGCAAGATGGCAGGGTTCGCCGAAAAGACTCTCCCAAAATCGCCTGAAGTACAATGTTGGCACACAATGTGGGCCAACACCGTTTGTCATGGAGTGGGAGTGTCCTCATTCCGAACCTCGACACGAATGGGTTACTAAGCAGCATTATGATATACCGCTACAACGCTAGGATCCTCCTCGAGCTGCGCTACCATGCTATTAGTGGAAGGCATCGAACCGAGACTCCATGGACGTACTGAGGGTCTGATCGAAACTTGACTGTTTGTCAGCGCTTGCCTTGTCAATTATCACTCGAGACTCAGGGCGAGCCATCCAGATGATCTCGTAGGTCTTCAGCGTGAATCCAAGCAACGCTGCTAGGGTCTGGGCTACTGAAGCAGTTTGGGTTGGTTCGGTGTAGACAAGCAAGGACCGTTCATCTTGCTCGAGCTCCAGATCAAGCGCCCCAGCCTCAAGCACAGTTTCCATGACTTCCTCTTCGTCGACCTTTCCTCCAGACTCGAGCACGATACGACCTCTTTTCTCGAACAAATGGTTTGTAGGAGTCACCATCCCCCCAGCATCCTTCAACAGAAGACGCAATTCGCCGAGTGTCCGATTCTTGTTGTCCGTCTGGCACTCGATCATGAGGGAGACGGATGGTGGCAGCATGGCCTCCAGAGTCAGTGTTTCGAGCGCGTTGCCGCTTGGCGAGAGACCTTTACCCTTGGCAATGGCACGCTCGATGATATCCTTGGGTAAACCAGCCTTCTTTGCCTGCGCTACAAGCGTGATTACTTCGGCGTTGCTGTCATCCCCTCCGCTTCCTAGACAGACAAATGAGTATCGTAGATCACACCCCACGGGTTCCTGTATGCTGTGCGTACTTTTGACCACGTCCTGTAGATTGCGCGCCCACCGCGACCTTTCTTTACTTCTCACGGCCTACGACACGGTGAGTAGGGTAATCGAAAGCACGATGGCGGCAAAGACTTACATCTTCTTTGAATTTATCATGCTTGATTTTGGACCATCTACTGTGCCCAGAAGCTAGTATTGGACTGCCGGAGAAATCCCGTAGGCCTCGGGGCCATCGAATTGCAGCTTTAGCGATGGATGATGTGCATCGAGTCGCAATTGCCATACATATAGAGAATGAAGTCCAGGCATGCAAACCGTTCCCTCGAAAGCCTTGGCATACATTTGAAAAAGTAGCCAATCACGTCGCTCCCTCTCCGCTGTGTTAGTCACTCTAAAATACAGAGGTGCAGCTGTTGCTGTCAGGCTCTTTACTGATCCACACTGTGAATTTCATGTCAAAGCCTACGGAAAGCTTGTCGAGCACTAATGGCCCCAATGGCATGCCCTCGTCCCAGGACCAGGCGACGAAGACCTCGAAGATTGAGCTCGATATCCCTAGGTTACACTCCTTACCCTCGGAGCAACAAAATCTCTATCTCCTCACATTTACCCTCGGCCTCGAGAACCATGTCTGCGCCTTGAACTACGACGATATATGCCTACAGCAAGCACAAATAACCAAGCAGCTTCTGCAAATCGTTCATCTCGCAGCTCCTATACCTACTCGAGTGATCCGCAACAGCCTTGCGAGATGTTGGAGCTACATGCTAAACAAAGGGGACCGAAAACCGCTATATGAATCCATCAATCAACTGCTAGCTGTCATATCCGCCGGCAAGAATGAGAAAGAACTGCATAACCGGCATGCAGCAGTACATTGCTTGGGAGCAGTCTATAAGGCGGCCGGCGATAGTGCTATCACCCTATCTACGGTAACATGTTCGGGTCTACTGCGCCTCTTCAAAACGGTATCGAACCATGTTGGGCTTCGGGCTGCCATATACCGAGCGCTAGAGAAGCTGGTGGGCTCTGTGCAAGGCTCTCTTGACGAAGGCATAGCAAGAGAAATCTGGAAGAGCACTCGGACAGGCGCTTCTGGAGACAAGGCGGCTTTGGTTCAAGCAAATGCGTGTCGGTGTCTCGAGCAGCTCATCAGCAGTACCCCTCACTTCGACTCAGCCAGTGACTTCGAAGCCCTCAAGACCACGATTTGGAAGGTCTGCGACAGCTCGGCAACCTTAACCCGGCGTGCTGCAGCTTCTTGCCTGGCCGCAATACTAGTGAAAGGTTACTCTGATTCAGCTATTCAGACCCTGAAATTGAAGCCAAAAAAAGGCAAGAAAACTGGCAAGAATCAAGCGTCACCTCTAGAAGATGGAGACGACGTTCCTTCCCGCTCTGCTTCACCTGCGCCGAAGAGAAATGGTGTGAAGCTTGAGCTTAGCCTCACAGATCTGCTGACCCAATTATCGTCTCACTATGTCCGCTCGTCGACCAGCAACAAAGCTCGAGCAGCCATCACACATTGCTACATCCAAGTCTTTCAAAGGCTTGACAGCGGTCTAGTGCAAGGGGCTTACGAACAGATAGCTGATCACCTTTTCACCGAGCTGTTAAGCAGTGCCTCGATCTGGCACGATCGCTATCGCCTATTGCTCACCAGAAAATACGTGCAGAAAATACTGGCAGATTGTGTGGGCTCACGAATCCTCGCAGAATCGGGAAGATTGAGTGCAGCCAAGACTATAATTAACAATGTGCTGAGAAAGTATCCACAAGGCGTCGAGGAGATCCCAAAACCATCAAAGGAAGCACTCGTCGGAACTCTCAACGCTCTAACGTCATTGATCGAGTCACTTGGCTCCGTTTTCAGCTCGCTCGGCGATACGTGTCAAGATGCTCTGATTCAGGTCCTCCAGCATCCGAGTTACACGGTCCAGATTCAGGCTGCCTACTGCCTTCGCGCCTTTGTTCTGGCATGCCCCCAGCATCTGATTCATTGTGCCTCCATATGTATGAACAATGCTACCCGCGAATTAAGTCAGCTCACGACGGGCCGCCAGTCTCACCGTAGATGCATCGGCTTTTCTAACGGTCTCGCCGCCGTCCTGAGCGTTTCACCACTACAGCCCCTCTATGGTTCCTTAGAAATCAGCTCTCGTGCACTCTCAATAGCGACCGAGTTACTAAAAGGCAGCGGGAAATCTGAATTGCGAGTATCGAGTACTCAAGTGCAGGTCGCTTGGATCCTTATCGGTGGGCTGATGTCGATGGGCCCTGATTTTGTTAAGATCCACGTATCGCAGCTTCTTCTCCTCTGGCGGAATGCATTGCCGAAGCCGCTGACGAAGGAAAATACTGCACAGCGTGATGTAGCCGAGTTAAGCTACTTGACACACGTTCGAGAATGCGCCCTGGGCTCCATCCTGTCTTTCCTCGAATCCAACCAACGGCTTGTTACCCTCGATGTTTCCATCCGCATTGCAGCCCTACTACAGAATACTGCCGAATTTTTGGAAACGATGCCTGTGAGAAGGAAAGATAACGATTCTCTATGGAACATCGTTCCGGCTCTGCAGCTTTCCGATTTGGTGGTGATGGTCCGTCGACGAGTTCTGCAGTGCTACACCCAGCTGATCAACTTTGGTCCTTCATCGGGCGCTGACGCACTCGGTGATTCGAAACTTTTGAGCTCCGCGGTCACCTTGTTCTCAGATCCGATGTACGCACCTGTCTCCCTCGAATCGTCCATCGCAAACTCCGCCGCGAACTTCGAGAGTATTTGGGACGTCTCGGACAACCGGGGTTTTGGGATTTCCGGATTAGCTCGGGGCGCAAATATCATGACCTTTCTGGGGGAAGGTACCACGGCAGACCTGCACATTAAGCGAGGTCAGGGTCAATCTCTCAAAGAAGTCGACGAGGCAGTAAGTTGTACCAGACTCCTATAGATCTGAAGTGGCTAAGATTCTCAGCTCACAACACCTATTTGCGGAGCAAGGGAACATGACTCGGTACACATCAGCAAGCGTGAGAGTTCACGCGCACAGAAACTGCCAGATCCTCCTGCTACAGAGGTAGTGAATTCTGCCATAGCGCTTTTTGCGATTGTCTTTCCATCGCAAAGTGCTAAAGTGCAGGAGTTCATTCTGGAGCAGCTGACGACTAACCTGTCCGCTGGGTCCTTACAGAGAGCTCCGGGACGCAGAGCCGCTATTGCAATAAATAGCGCCATGGCTCTCCTAGGAGCATTGAAGGTGGCAGTTGGTGAGACCTCTGCGGAGTCGGGAGATCTCAAGCATCCGGTTGTGGAGAAGTCCCTGGAAACACTGCTCAGGGTATGTTTCAATCGTCAAGCATTGATAAGTTCGCCCACTAAAGTAATTCTCAGGCATTTGTGATCGACCCGGACCCGCATCTTCGACGCATTGGGTATGAAGCCCTGGGGAGGCTTTGTAATAGCTCAGGGAATGCTTTCACGACGAACGAGGTCAACTTACTGATCGATTTGATTGTTTCGAATCGAGATCCCAACGCGCGCGCAGGTTACGCGATGGCGTTGGGCTCAATCCATTCTAAAGTTGGGGGAATGGCAGCTGGGCTGCATCTGAAAAAGATACACGGGGTGCTGATGTCTCTATGCAGCGATCCTCATCCCGTCGTCCACTCTTGCGCAATCGAGGCGCTGTCTCAAGTTGCTGAATCTGCAGGCTTGGCATTTTCGGGTTACGTTTCGAGCACACTGGGCTTGCTGGCTCAAGCTTGGTCTTCGGACGCTCACAATGAGGAGGCGGCATCTCTGGGAACTTCGAACGCCGAGGTTGAAGTACCCACGCCGGTGGTTGTCGCTCGGGCCATGAATTCCATGATCAACGTCTTAGGCCCTGATCTGCAGGACAGTAGTAAAGCACGCGAGCTAATACTTTCGTTCATGGCTCAATTCGAGTGCGATGAGTCCGCAGCTATACAAGCAGAAGGCTTGCGATGCTGGGAGCACATGAACCTCTATGACCCGGGACACATTAGCCTGTCGACGTACGTCAAGCTTCTGCGTCAGAAGCTACAGTCCTTGGATGGGTCAATTTGCCACATAGCAGCCGACGGTTTGTACAGCCTAGTCCGTCGTGACGCCCAACTGGTGTTCCACTTGGCCGGTGAAGGTTTCGAGGAACAGATCTGGTTGGCACTCAACGATCGTCCCGATCTCGATGCTATCCAAAGTCTCATTGAAGCCTGGCTTGGCCAAACATGTCTCGGCGAAGCTCACGACTGGATAGTACGTATCCAGCAGGTGCTCACTAAAAGCGTTGCGAAGCAGACGGAGAGTATCCCACAGGATTCTAAACCAGCCGAGGCCGAGGTCCAAGATGAAGAAGTCGCCGGATTTGCCACGGGTGAGACTACGGAGCAAGGCAGGGCGGCTGCTCCAGAGCTTTCTCAGGAGCTTTTACGCTGGCAAGTGCGAGCATTCGCGCTGCAATGCCTTAGCAACTTTGTCGCAATCGTTGGCAAAGACTTGGATCTCGAGCATGACTCTAAAGCCGGACAAGTCTTGCAGTCCAAGGTTGGGGATGTCATTCGTGTTGCCTTTCATGCATCGACCTCGTCCGTGGTTGAGCTGAGAGTCGGTGGGTTAAGACTGATTAACCAGATCTTGAAGGTAGGTAGCATCCTCTGAGCTTATGATGAAGTCTAGACATTGCGCTGATTTTGTGGCAGATATTCGGCTCGACCCCTGATCCCGACTTTTCCGAGGCTCTTTTGCTCGAACAGTACCAGGCTCAGATCAGCTCGGCATTGACGCCGGCCTTCAACGCTGACTCGTCGCCTGAGCTGGCATCAGCTGCGGTTAATGTCTGCGCTACGTTCGTTGCAACCGGAATGGTGACAGATATTGATCGCATGGGAAGGATCCTCAAACTCCTGGTGGGTGCGTTGGACAGCATTATCGGTAAGGCACGAACGCTCATGATGTTTGGCGTATGGTTGACAAAATGGTAGCGCCCGACTCCCACGAAACAGCTGTGGGCGAGCTTCGTGGATTAAGCCCGAATGCGCAAGTCATGGTCAAGATGGCTGTGCTCTCCGCTTGGGCCGAGCTACAAGCTGCGCGTACTGATCAGAGGTATCTGGACAAAGTGCTCGAGCCTCACGTCAGTAAGCTTCTACCCCTGTGGTTGTCCTCGCTGCAGGAGTTTGCTCGCTTGAGATTCGAACCCGATATCTCCAATTATACCGGACCTCCTGGGCCAGACGAGAGCCTCGAAGCTGTTTACGCTGCCCTCAATCGTCAAACGCTGTTGAAGGTAGATGAAATTGCCTTAGTGCGAGTGACGCTGGCTGACGTATAGGGCAGTTTTATCAAGACTCATGGCTCGGACTCGTGGATGCCATCGCAAGCCTTATCGAGCAGGAACCCGGACTGGTTTTCGAAGCTCTCGACGCGAAGGGGAGTACCTCGCAAGCGAATGGCAATGGCACAGTAACGAATGTCAATTATCGTGACGAGCCCGTTGCTTTCTTCATGGTTCTCTTCGGCATTGTTATTGAGGCACTGGTTACCCGGCCGAAGGATGACTCTCCGCGGGATATATTGAAGATTCTTTCGGCTCTCAAGAAGATTCTTCTACCGTCCGTCGCTGGCAATGCTATCTTTGAAGAGACTTTGTTCTCCGAGACCATTGAACTGTTCGATCGATTGGCGCTTACAGAGAGCTTGGCCGTGCAGAGTGGTCTGGTGGATATCGCAAAGACGCTTTGCATTACCCATCCTTCAGCAGGCGATGGGTGTGTGTGTGTTGTGTGTGTGTGTGTGTGTCTGTGTGTCTGTGT
>QQTW01003774.1_pt1 | contig 11250 bp, 8 predicted proteins | sample 1904831 | NCBI WGS metagenome assembly QQTW01 (sample SAMN09435610, study PRJNA476489) | Subsurface metagenome, whole genome shotgun sequencing project.
TCACTGTCCATGTCACACCCGAGCCAAACTGCTCTTATGCATCATTTGAGACCAATGTTCCTGCTCTTCAAGAAGGGCGTGACACTGCAGATGTTGTCAGCAATGTCGTTGACATTTTCAAACCTGGCCGCTTCAGCGTAACACTTTTCGAAGCCAAAACCACTTTTGAAGAAAAGGAGAACGATGCCACCGGTATCGACGCATTATTCGAGATCAAAGCACTAGAACGCAAAGCTCTTCGACGGGGCGCAAGGATGGACGCCATCAAAGGCTATCGTCGGGTGGAAAGAATTGTACACGACTTGGATGGATATGATCTTGTCTTCAGATACTACGAACGCTATGATTGGAAAGGGGGAGCGCCACGGATTGGCGAGCAAGGGTTCTGACTATATGGTAGCGACGTAAAGACAAGCACAACGAGGTCGAAGTTGGAGGCGAGGGACATTGGTCTCAAATGATGCATAAGAGCAGTTTGGCTCGGGTGTGACATGGACAGTGAAATAGTGAGTTCCAGTCTCTCCTTCCGGTGCAGGCACGACAGCGTTGGCCGAAAACCCACAGGGCGTGAATAGATACGCGTCGACCCGTGAACCTGGGTACTTGCTCTTCGGATATACGTCAGACAAGCCACAAGATCCGGACACCACGGTACCAAGGGCATGACCTTCGGTCGTCAGCTCCTCCGGATAAGCTTCTTCATCAGGCTCAAATTCCCCCTTGTCGGACGATGTGTTGCTGAATACATCCACCAGCTCATCTGAAGCACTACGAGTACCTTTGTACTGACTCTCTGCGACCGCACTCGCATTTTCAAGGTAGAACTGCTTAGCATTCTCCTCATCAAGATCAGTCATCAGTACTTCCAGTGTCTCGTCTTCTGCTTCGCACATACTCCTCTGTTTGACACCACGAATCGCTGTGGGTAGGCTCAAGACCTTCGTCTCTGTCTCCATCAGGCTGTCTGAATGACATGGACTTGCTGGTGGCGTCAACATCGTATTTGGCTCTGTTAGATACAGATACCAATGTTCGCCATTCATTTTCCCAATCATGTAAGCGCTACCTCCAAGGAAGAGTCTGTCCAATGATTTGACCTCATCTCTCCAGCTGCGGTGTGGCCCATGTTGGCGGTCTGGGAATAGAAAGTTCTTGCGGCTATAGAACACCCGATATGGGGCTGCAGCGATGGCAATTCCCCTAGCAGGAGGAGCTGTTGATCTCGCGTAGCCACCAAAGATGGAAGCAATTTCAAGGATGCGTGGCAATCCACATAGAAGTGTCGTCGTTCCACAGGTCTTGAGGATAAGCTTATGTGGAAATACGAACATGCTCGACTCGGAAAGTAGATACGCATCAACATCTTCAGACTCGACAATAGAAAGCACTTTGCAATTGACCAGATCAAGCATGCTTTTCCATATTCCAGCCGGAACAGCCTTCAGGCCGTCAGGTTGGGAGCAATTCTCCAGATCGCGAGGAGATGGACTGAACCAAACCTCAAGAAGCTTTTCGGGTCCTAGTAATGTTAGTATACATAGTATGGACGAGGGGAAACCGAGACATCTTACCCTCGAATGCATTGCTGGAATCAAGATCTAGCGCTGCCGCATGATTGATTGTTAGAGACGGCGTCCCAGTAAACGAGGACGGCGAAATGGTGCAGTTCTTGGGGATCCCAGTATTTACCATATCCAAGCACAATAACCTAAACGGCGTCTTCCACGTCACTTGGGGCTATTTTCTGGTTTCTTGGGTCTCCTGCGAGCACACTGTTCGTATGATTTAGTGAAGCACTATCTGCCACCAGACGAACAATGCGGTGTCCGCCTGAGGAGAGTAGGCCCACTATCTGTGGCGAATTCGAGGGCTGGCTTTTGCCAGCAGCAGTCTTATGTATTAAGATTAGACCTAAAAGGTCGTTATGGAGGTCGGGCGGAGAGGAGAATGAAGATTTCCTTGAGGAAGGGAATTGTGGCGATGGTATGGTCCTCGCTCTGATAGATACCGATACCGTGAGGAGTATCGGGTCCAACAGAAGAGGTGATCTGCTTCAAAAAGTTATGAATTCGAGGATGTAGTTTTCGAAGATCTTGTGGCAAAATGTTATCTGGGCCTGCGATCAGAAAGTCAGGACGGTCTCGTTGCGATTTTTGCAAACAGGAGGATACGACAAGAGAAAGAAGGTCTATAAAGACCTTAAAAGAGTCTGTTCACCAAAAGGGCACTACTTACTTCGCAGGCTTGGAGAGGAATCGTAGCAAATCCGCTGGGCTCATAGAGAACAAATAGACATTCGAATCTGATCAAACAATGTCCAGCGGGTGGTGGACCATGTATGTTTGCTACTTTGAAGCAATCGCTACCTTTCTGTTCAAGGCGAGTGGGGAAGAGAACAAATGATGCCTGGAAGTGCGGTATGCAAAGGCAACAAAATTGGGACAGTGGGTGGACAAAAAGTCTCGTGCCGATGAAGATTTGTTCTGGCGGCTTCTTCGAACACCACGAATATTCTTCTGTGGTTCGAGATTGGTTGTTATCGAGTCAAATACTCCTCCGCTTTTCTTGAAACACGAAAGGACCTTTGTTGTCACGGTTGCCTTGAAATAACTTGAAATAACTTGAGTATGGAAAAGTAAGTTTATACACCCGCCACAATTGGATGATGTGTAAGTTACGGAGTAGGTGGGGATTTGCTTGTGCGCGAAATAAAATTACGGTGTGGGGTTGGGGCGAATCCCAAAGGGTCTTGTGGGTAAGTTACAGTAGAAATTCTGGTGGCCAGACATCAAAACCTTGCGCTCTAAAGCAATTATCACCTGTGGAGAGATAGCATATGTCTGCGTGCTCTTTAGGTCATCCTGTATCAGGGATGCCGTATGTAATGTAGATTTCACCATACATTTGGGTATCATTGTCGTAAAACGCCTGAGAAACGATTACTCTTCCCTTTTCCCTCTTCCCTCTTCCCGTTTTGCCTCACGCCAAACGCTATGTCCTAAAACAATCCAAAACCTCTTTGGCCAGCCGAATATGACCAGAGTCAGCAATCTTGCTACCAATAAGGTCACCAACATTCTCAACCAGCTTTCGTCTGATCTCTGCCATTCCTTCGTCTGTGTGACCATTCGTCATGGGCATGCCATCTTCCACCAGAGTTCCAAGCACGTTGAAGACAGCAGCAACGACTTTCTCGGCCTCCGCCTGCCGCGTGCCATTGGATGCTATTTCTTCCCGGATCAAGATTTCATACTCCTTCAGGTTGGGCACTATGAGAACACGGACAGCATCCGATCCTCCAGCAGCACCCAGGCCAAGGATGGCTCCGTAATGAGTGCCGAAAGGTTTCTTTGGATCCAAAAAATTCTTCAGACACGATCGTGCTAGTCTTGGCTTCAAGGTCTTGGAAGACTTTGAGTACTTTCGACATAGGTGCGCAAGAAGTGAGGCAGCTAAATCCCGGAGATCGAAGTGGTCTAACGAGCCGATGCCGCTTCCAAGAGTACGTCCGATGAGGCAGGTAAGAACGGAGGGGACCATAGAAGCCACCTATGAACATGTTAATACAAAATACAATGGGGATATATCGTGACATACATATGGTTCAATATGGAGATGAGGATTGCGGATCAGCGCATTAGTCACATGCATCATCTGTGTTAAAACGAAGAGGTCCTTCAGATTATGCGTGACCTTCTCTGCCACGAACTGCACAAAGTAAGGGACCAACTGATGTAGACCGGGATCATTCAGTAAGCTCGCCAGTCCGGCCGACCGGTATTCATCCTGTTGTTCATCCAATACCGCTTTGCAAACCTTCTCAAAGTATAACTGTAGTTCTTGCGACAGGATATGCTTGACATGCGGTTTGATAGTAGTGTTCTCGATACTGTTCATCGCAGCTAGGTTCGGGTTCGCGTTCGGTCCTTTTTGCAGGAGTTCGAGATTTCGAGAATCAAGTGACGTAGGGTTTTGAGGTATTGATGGTTGCACACCTTCCAGGGCAAGCCAGTGACCTATTGACTGTTAGAGAATGCTGTTTTAGGGGCGCTGAGTGACGAACCAGTAAATGAGATCTCCCTCGGAACTTTAGGTAAAGGAGCATTGATCAGCTTCTCAAAATCCACTTCCTCGTCCTCCACGTAGAACAGCGGCTGGCCAGGCCCAATCGACGCCTCTCCATATCTCAGTGGCCGAGTGGAATCGTAGCCGTATAGTGGTTCAACGTCAAGCACCCGAAGAGCCTGCGCTATGTCTTGCGACCAGAGTATTGTTCGTTTGGCATGTTTCATAAACTTGAGAGCCTCCTCGATCACCTGCGCTAGCCGGTATTCGACGTCGCGTGAAAGGGCATTTCGGACTTCTGGTTTGAGATAATTTATACCCACTGATTCTGCGACGTCTGTTATGTTTTCAGGATTCCAAGCTGTCGCCATTTTCACAGATTCATGAATGGAAAATGCATAAGAGATGCGGTTATCGGCAAGGTGTTGTGCTGATTCTCGCACCTTAGATTCCGTTGTCCATTGGGAATGTCGAATAAGAGGGTAGGTCGCCAATTCAGCGCAGGCCACAACCAATAGCTGGTCGGCGCATTCACTGGAGAACGTCCAGAATGTTCAAACAGAACAATAAGGAGCAGCTCTGGAAGGTGAATATGAAGTCTTGGCATTGTGACCGGTCACATACTAGTAGTAGTACTACTAATAAGCCACACCCCTTGTCAGCCAAGATTTCGGCTGAATAGGTTAACAGCTCACTTTGGCAAACATTTAACATGGTTATTCATTTCGTAGAGCAAGACGAGACCTCTTCTCCCTTCTCCTCAACAATAAACTGTACAACGTTATGTTAGCGACGACGATGAACATATGCATCTCAATGTAGCCTGTTGTGGCTAAATATCGGCTGACTAGGGAGGTGAATTTAAATTCCCGCACACCCTGCGCTGCTACACTTCTTAAGCTCGAATAGAGGCCATACAGTACTAGCAGGATGTGGAAAGTTGTGAAGAGGACTGGGCTAGGGCATCAAGAAGCTCTTCCTCAGATCTTGTATGTGCTCAGGCTGTAACCTGTAGATCTATGGTAATGCCCCCGAAGAAGAAATGCCGGAGACTTCCATCAAATGCTTCATGCAACTCGCCAATCCTCCATCCCATGCCCAAGAATCAAGAACAAATCCAGAAAGATCCGAAACCTTAGATCCCTACCTAGGTCGGCAGAGCAAGTTGAGAAGGAAGGGATCCCAAGGAACCACGAGCCGCAAGGTAAGTTCTTCGTACTATGGCCGGACGTTGATCATTAATTCGTGCCCTTCATCACCACCGTCGGTTCGGTAGGGCTGCCGAGCAACTCCGTCCCATACGTTCCGATGATCAATATAGCTTGTTCTGTGTTCCGTGTGGTTGGAACTTTTTCGGTGTTTGCTTGGTGAACGAAGATTAGGTTGAGGGCCTGGGCATGATAGCTTTCTGTACTCCATACTGGGTAAGTAGTGATGTGCAATAGGGCTTTCGGGAGGTTGAAGAGCCGATAGTTGTGGAGCAGTCGTTCTTTGAAAGGTTGGAGGAATACCTTGGTCAGTAGAAATGCTCGGTCGATTGTAAATCTCCTCGAGATTACATCACAGCCGGCGCTACTTTCATTGGACGCTTCTTTTTGCTACCCTTCCCTTGCCGAGTCTTCCCCTTAATCGACTTCAGCAGTGCATTCCTCTTTATCTTCTGACTCCTCTTTCTCCACGCCAACCACCGATCCTTTGGATCGAACTCCCTTACTGTGATCCCCTTGCGCTCCGCCGTCCGTCCAATACTCCAATTGGTTTCCCAGCTGTGATTGTACTTGGGCCTTGCTGATAATGGAGGAGGCGGAACGTCCAAGCCCATGCCACTAACTCCTGATGATTGACTTATTGACGTTGAGGTCTTGCTGTTTGCGCTGAGATGACTTTCTAACCACAGAGCAGCATTTGCTTCGGGGGGGTGTGATATTGGCGTAGCATACATGCCCAGTCTCCGTCGTGTTGCTGCGTTCGGAGGGGTGGGTAGGACAGAGCCGGGCCCATCCCGTTCAAGCGCGACCCCGATGAAACGGCGTTTCGGATGGCGAAGAGGGTCTTGATAGTAACGAACGTAGCCAGCGACTGTAGCGTAGATGGTGTGATCCTTGCCTATACCAACGTTCTCGCCCGGGTGCCATTTGGTGCCTATGTATAGTCAATTTGCATCCAAGTGGTTGGCCAAATGCGCAAGGAGGCTTTAGAGCTTACCTCTCTGCTTGAAGATGATATTTCCAGGTATCACATATTGGGAATCTGTCTTCTTTGCTCCCAACCTTCTTCCAGCACTATCTTTAGGACCATTTGCTCGACCTTGAGCCGCGTGTGATGCATTTCGGATGAAGGTGGTTGTTGGCTTGGTAGAAGTGAATGTCAATGCTGCCATTGACGCAACTAGAGAGCCGAAAGAGGCCTCAATCATCCCTGATGGACGACATATCCGTGGTTGCAACATGATGAATTGATTGAACATGTATGGTGAATGATAGTAGGAGATGTGAGGTAAATACTCGAGTCGAGCTTGAGCTTCAAACTCCGCAAATGCCGCTAGCCTGATCGAGCCGGAGCGCATCGTGTCCTCGATACTGTGTCAACCACCATCAACGAGATTATCCACCTCAACCAGAACAAGTCCACCCCAAACTGCCCTCTTCTAGGTCTATTCAGTCTGATCCATTCGACCGCTGACGCAAAGATGATCTTACAAAACACCCTCCCATCTACCCTCCTCGCCCTCATACTCCTCTTCGTACTCCCCACCCTCACGACCGCCCAATTTCAATTCTTCAACAACTTCTTCGAAGGCCAGCAACAACAAAGCCAAGAGAAGCAGAATGTCGCGTCTGATTCAGGCTGGTATCAGCAGGTGGTTGAGAATGGTACGGAAAAAGACATATCCTATTGCCCGTCCACTCCCACGCTCCCTACATCTACAATCTCCCTTCATTCCCTCGTCCCTAAAAGTGCTCCTGTTCTTGCTCCTCTTCTGTACAGATCTGTCTTCCAAATGCACCCTAACAAACCTCTAGCGCACTGCAGTCACTTTCTCTGCCCCAGTACCCTGGCCTGCGTGCACTTCCCGCACCACTGCCCCTGCGCCTTCCCAGCAGTAGAAGACAAGGTCGAATTGGGAGATGGGATCGCAATCTGCGCCAGCAAAGGTGGCTACAAAGCCGGCGAGACGGCTCGGAAGATCGAGTTAGCTAGAAAGGGACTACTGTAAAAACTCCAAAGCAGGAAACAACAATGGGTATTGATTTCGACAAATTCAAAGGGTATCTCTGTCGCTCGCATGCTACAGTGCACAAAGTGACCTTCACGGCCTGGCTATTTCCATACAACGATTTCCAACTTGCTAGACCTCATCATATCCAGACTGTGTGCATCAAGAGGACTCCCACAGCCGTCCCAGAATCAGGCTCTGGCAAAGGAACTCGTTCCCCACCACCCGCAACTCCTTGCTCCTGTGTTCCTTGCCCTTCGGCAGCAAAGTGGCCTCGGCTTTTCTCAGTTCTTTATCATCCACACAGACCCATCGGAATCTATCCACTGTATCTTTATCCAGCAATGCTTTTGCACCTTTGATGTCAACGCACGTTTCCACCCTGCCGGCTCCTGCCGCCTTGGTGAGGAAGATGTACGGCTTTCTCTTCGCTCCTGCTTTGCCCCGACCCCTGACAACAATGGCAGCTTCTCCCCGGAACAGGTTTGGCCGTTTCGAGATCATGTCTTCCAGGGTTGCGGTGTTGGCGTGGATAGGCGATAAAACTCGAGAGCGGACAGCGCCTTCAAGCTCGAGACTCTCCCCTGCAGAGAGAAGATAAGGTTGCCAGTCCAAGACTGTATTGGCTGCAATGCAAGCTTCAATCCACCTGCCGCTCAGAGACGGAATTCCCAAAGCAAGAGCTTGCATGTACTTCGGCTTTCTCGAGTGACGGTCTGCAATTAGAGCTACGAAACCCTTGTTTGCGAAGCGGGTGTTAAGTGCAAGCGTCTCTCTTCCACCCATCCCTACAGAAGGAGACGTTGGAGTCAATTGCTGGTCGAACATCTCGTGGAAATCTTCACCCAGGAGTGTGCCGCCATTTGCCAAAATCGCCTTTGCAAGAGACTTTTTGCGTGACTCATTGTCGTATGAGACAGCGAAAGCCATATTAGAAAAAGGTCCGGTCGCTGCAGGTGGATCTGGGAAGGGAAAAGAAGTATTCGCCGGTTGCAGTGTGAATTCTGACTTTCGTCTCGTCCGCGAAGTCGGTGTACTGGGCGCGGACGGTCCTTCGGATGGTGTTGCCAGACCCGAGTGGGAGGCGGCCGGTGGCGGAATGTGCACAATCAAAGAAGGCTTTCCATTGGTAGACTCAAGGTTGAATATTCTGTCCTTCATCTGACCCCACATGTTGGTGTCAAGATAGACGGCAGACATAGGCGCTTCTTTCACGCGTTCTGTCGATACCTCAACAGACAGACTCTTCCGCTTCTTAGCTTTCACAAGAAGGGTTCTATAACCACGTATATCAGTTACCTCGCCATCCATCTTGTCAGCCAGATTTTTGAAGCCCTGAACAGTGTACGGAACTCGAGGCCATCCTCGTAGGCTTACTTTTACTTGATCTCCAATCCGAAATTCAAGCCTGCGGATGCCATTCTCGTCAATATCGTCGCGAGAAGAGTCGTCCCACTGGATCTGATACCGGAATGTGCCCTCGGATCTGAGTCCTGTGGAGCCAATGCATGTTGCAGGATAGTAGCCTCTGGGATTGCCATTGAAGCACGCAAGGACTTGATTCGGTGCAATTATCTCTGTCGCAGGAGTAGTGGGTTGTTCATTGTGCGTGGCACTTTCTGTAAGTGTCGTGGCAGGTTGAATGACGTGTGCCTCCTGGTTCGAAACATCATGTACAATTTCGGCCGCCGTACTCTCACGGTGCTTCACAATCCTTGAAAATCGTGGTTTTGAGGTATCCCTAGACAATGCTCTTGTATCTTTAGCCGCATTTCTGAGATTTCCTGCCGGTGCTGACTTGGGTGGTGATGTCTGCACATCCCAGATAGCTTCAGATCGCTTTGCAGATTTGGTGTGACTTCTGGCGCTTGTTACAGAAGGGGCTTGCTTGAGTTCGTGACTGGTTTCATGCTGATTTAATTTAGGGGAACTCGATGGAAGAGTTGTGTCTGCTGGAATAGTGGTTGTACGAATTGATATTGGTTGCTTGCCAAACAAGCGCCGCCGCTTCGGATTCCTGCCTGGAGCAATGGGACTAGAGCTTCCAGGTGCACCCTCGACAGCATTGTAAAACTCTGCATCATCCATTGCAGCCATGACTTGTTCTACGTCCGCTTCACCACTGATCTTCTTCGGAGAAGGCTGCGCAGCAATATCGCCAAGGCGCTTTCTTTTCCTGCCACTGGGACTGGAGAACAGCGAGTTCAGAGGTCGCGAAACTGGTGTGCTGCTAGACAGGTGACTTCTTGCTGTTTCGTATTTGGTAGACGGATGTTCTTCGCGGCTGCCATTAACTGATATAGCGGTATTCGAGGAACCCTGAGCGCCACCCTTGGTTGAGCCACCTGCTGATATTGTCTCTGGCACCGTGCTAGGAAGTTCAGCGAGTTGTCTGCTGTCGATCCTAGGGCTTGCCACTGTAGCACGGACCGGTAAAGGTTGGATGCTTGTCTCTGCGTCTGGTACTTCATTTTGACCGGCCTGATTCAACTCTTCACGATTAATTTGTCCAATTGCGTCCTCTTCGGCAACTTGAGATACGTCATTATGATCTCCAACGTGGTCATCGCAAGGGGAAGATGCGACTTGACCAGCTGCGGCGGCTGCTGGTGATACACATGATTTACCTGAAAGACCCTCTGATGGATCACCAAGATCCGAGAGAAGCTTCCTTGACAGAGGCTGATCCGGCTGCGAATTTGCTACTGCGACGGTAGGTGACGCAGTAATCCCATCCATATGTGTAACGGCTTGTCTAGTTGTCTGGGAGCTGCGAAGCTGCTCCACAGCTGGCTGCGCAAATGACCTCTTGAGTGTTGGACTCACATCTTGTCCATACTGACCGCCATCGATGACTTGATGTAGCTTGACAACGGTCTCTGGTATCTGAAGTGCTCTTGCCTGCTCATTCTCCTTATTTTCATCCTCGTTCTCGTCTGGCAGCTGGCTGGAGTGCTGTATGACGACGTGCCCTGGTTCCTCGACGTCGGTTTCGTCTTCACTGTCACCACCAGTCGCTCCTTGCATTACTGCTACTCCTTTCCCTGTGTTCCGGGGAGACTCAATTTGCTTATTATGCCGTAACATGGGCGACGAAGTCTGGGCTCTAGCTGGTCTTGCTACTTGTTCGCCTGCCTTACCTGCTGACCTCGGACGTGTGGGGGAAGAGAACCTCGCAAATCTCTCTCGCACATTCTCATCTATTTCTCTACGACGGCGGGCACGCTTGACAATGCTTGGCTCGTCGTCGAAGTCATCATCCGACTGTTCTCCCGAGGCACTGACATCTGGTGATTGCTGTCGCAGAACGGCCAGCCTTTCTCTCTCTGCCTGAGATTGCTTGATTGACACATACCGTGATTGAGGTTCGGAGGCGAACTTTTTGAAGTCAGAGCGAGGTCGTAGAGGTGAAGATAAGGAAGCAGTTGCTGGCCTTGTCTGCATTTCGATATTAGGTGAAGGACGGTCTGAGGTTGGCTCTGAGATGTGTCGCGTCATAATAGGCGATGAGCCTGCCTGAGTTCCTGCAAATACTTGACTTAATCCCAGTGCCTGTAACGGTGTCTTTGTATCGCCATCTCGGGCAAATGGATTGCGAGGCAGAGCTGGAGATTCGATCACCTCGCCGAGAAAGTCCCGCTTCTTACCATTCGTAGCTGGTGTCTTGAATCGCTGTGACTCAGGAAATTGGGGAAGCCGATTTTGCGTTGCTTGTGTAGGAGAGAACTCGATGGGTTCTGAATCCAGTTCCTGATCACTAGCTCGGGCCTCCTCATCATCTTCTTGATCGCTCTCGTCTAAGCCAAGGTCAATGTGGCCAGGATCGCCTGTGTGGGTGGTGCGTTGTGTAACGGCAACGTCATCGGCATCTTGAGATTGTCCCGCTTCTACAAGCTCCAGTGCACTCTTGCTCTTGTTAATGTTAATGAGCCTTGTATAGAATGTTGGTGAAAGCTCTTGCGTATCAT
>QQTW01003775.1_pt1 | contig 11249 bp, 11 predicted proteins | sample 1904831 | NCBI WGS metagenome assembly QQTW01 (sample SAMN09435610, study PRJNA476489) | Subsurface metagenome, whole genome shotgun sequencing project.
TGAGGTATTGCTCTATGTTGGGCTTCTCCCTGTTACTCTATCACAAGAAGCGCATAGTCTAACATTGACACAGCCTGGTGATGAATATAGGAATATTGCATGTAGATCTATCTAGCTGCCAGATGGGCAGAATATATATACGGGGCTGCTTACTAACAAGCTTGGCACCCATACTGCATACAGGATAGTCCAACACCTGGTCTGCCGGTGGGAGTAGATCTAGCGTTCGCATTCCGCGTCGGAGCACTACTACAAGGCCTCAACAACACTTCCACCTGCCGATTTTTCCTAAAAGCTAGTAGGGCAAAGATGAAAAGTTCGAGGTGCATATCTTCCGTATCACAAACTCCCTTCAAGACAGAACATGGACAAAGAATCCGAGAAGATCTCGAGATAGTCAATACCTCCTCTATGCCCCAGTAAAGACTGCATGAAACGGGTAATGAACTCCCTGTCCGGATGCCAAGTTGACATATCCGCCTGAGTGGCAGTCTCTTTAGTATTCGGGCTGGGCTCTTCGTTGGCATTGGCGGAATCTAGTCATCGAATCAGTACAGTAGGTCTCCATCACCTTGCTACATAATGCTAACTCACTTTTATCATCTTCGTCGGCATCAATGCTGTCTAGTCATTGAGTCAGTACAATCACGTCTCCTTTTTCTTCTTGTTAGGTAATGTTAGCTTACCCTCATCACCTTCGTAAGTAGTGGCGCTATCTAGTTATCAAGTTAGGAAAGTATGTCTTCATAGTCTTCTTTCTTGCTGTTTGATATGCTAGCCAGCTCACCTTTATAAAATTCGTTGGTGTAGATGCTATCTGGTCATCGAATCAGTACGTCTTCAGCTTCTTCTTTCTTGCTGTGTAATATGCCAGCTCACCTTTATCTTTGCCAAGAGGGAGAAGAATGTCGATGACTTGCCACCATCCATCCCAGAAGCTCGACAAGGATCCTGCATGCTCCTTGCGGAGGTCATTGTATAGTTTCAAGTAGGCGTCCAGAGCTTCACTCAGCTCAAAGTCCTCGTCTCGCAGTTCGCGCCATTCAGAACCTTCTTTCAAGTCGTTGTCTGTTATGGGGTCGAATTGATGAGAATGACAGCAAGTGTGTGCCATCCCAAGGCGGCCAAATAGCTCCGCTCGACAGACCTCCGCATAACAAACCTCCCTTTGCACAGGAGTAATATTAGTGAGGCGTAGCCACTCTAGGACGGTCGCACTTCCACGATCCAGGCGGGTGCCCTTAGACACCACAGCGACGGGGATGCAGCCATAACTCGAGCAGTAGCAGCGACAATCATCAAGAGAAGTTGCGCCGCATCGCTCGCTTACTTGCTGCAATATGCGTTCGCATGGGGAGGCGAACTGTTCACTCCTCATAGAGAATGTCTTTGCCAATCCATGAATGCCGCTTCTCAGCCTTCCGGTGTCGTCGTGATAACGAGGGCTCCCGCCTTTGTCCAAGAACCATTTGATAACGTCCCAATGTACTTCGCTTGTGAAAGGTCTGCATTCTTTGTACAGCGGTGTGTTGCCGCCCTCATCGCGGGCATCAACCGAGCGGAATCCATTGTCATAAAGTGTGTCCCTAATCGTGGGACCGCATTCATTGCTTTCCAAAGATGTCTTTCCGTACGTTGAGCCGTGGTAACCGTTGCCGGGCCAAACCGAAGATAAATGTCCGTATATGGAGCGGTGACAACCATTGCCTGTCCAGAGATGATGCGGCAACCGAATGTTGTGGCGGCCCAAAGCTTGCCCAACCTCAAACACCTTCTCGTCCAAAACCATTGTGTCATCTAGCAAATGCAGACCCAAGCTTTCTTGTTCTTCTTGGGATAGTGCTTCAAGCGCTAAATCCCTAATGCATCTCATGTCTCTGACGAACCTCTTCACTATGATGTCTCTTATTTTCTGATTGAAGGGACAATGAGCATCCGCATAATGAAGAAGAGATGGCCCTTCGGTCCCTCCCCATACTGCGTGGACGCTGAGAGGACAATCGGTTTCGAGTATCATCGCAACAGTATCAGTATCTTGAAGTTCAATGGCGAGTAGGAGGGCACCTTCTAGGTTTGCTCCAAACTTTAGAAGTATAGCCGTTCCGACTTTCCACCCAATCGAAAATGCTAGTGGCTGCATAAGGTCGTTAGGATATCCATTGACGTCCTCCCCGTGATTGATTAGCCGACAAAGGTCTTCCTCCGAGCGATTAATAACCGCGATAGTGATAGGGCTGTATCCTTGTTCTATTAAAGCTTAGTAACGCTTCATTAATGCACGCCCTCGATGCGCCATACCAAGTGCGAGGACGGGAGACTTTCGGAACTGTTTGATGAACCAACTCCCCAGACCTCCATACCGAATATGACGGATTTGTAAATTCGGCATGTCCCAATCATGCTCAATCAGTATCTCATCAATGATAATGTCCTCAGGCTCGTCTAATATTCGAGTTCGGCTCGGAAACAGGGGCTGGTTCATACGAAAACCTAGTGCCCTTGAAAGGGGATTTGCATGGTCCGGATGACTCCTTGTTGTCAGATCAAACCCTTGACAAGCACTTATAGGAATGCCGGGAAGATACGTACTGATTGCTAGACGGCGCACACCTGTCTACTCCGCCATCTATTAACAAGCGAACCAGCGACGAAAGCGGACTTCGAAAGCGAGATTGCAAGTTGGATAATTCCATGGCTAGCTCCACTATCTCCTTTAGTTCTCGGCCATATTAGCTGAGCAATTTGATAACGTTTATGTCCACTAACATCTAATAGAGTTACGCCATTCTCATCCTGATCTCGAGCGGAAGCCTGTCCTAGATCGAACAGCCGAGTCAGATCTTGAGATAGGCGTTCGAGGGAATCTGCCATGAGCATGGCTTGCTCTTCAGTCAAAAGCATCCTCCGGTACGAGGAAGTGGTTACTTGCTTTCGGCGATAGAACCAATCGTCGTTAGGAGCTACATTCCGCCGGTTGAATAATGCGAAGGCGGGCGAAGTTGCTCTTTTGACAACCCGTACAAAATCCATGGCGGGGGACAATCCGAAGATGGTTTTCTCTGTACGCAGCATTATCGACAAGACAACTGCTGCATCAAACAATGGTGAAAGCAACACTCGCATAGCAAAAGTTCTGGATGTGCGCCGGTACTTGTAGAGATAGCAATTTGGATGATGGTCTTCGCATTTGGCGTAGCGTAGCCGCAGGTTGAAGAAAGAAGCTAAATTGTCTGATCGTAGTAGGCGGCAGGTGCAACGGGCGGTAGGAGGTCTGCTCGTGTCACGCCTTCGCCGAATATAGGCTGATGTATGCGCAATATTGCTCTCATCAAATATAAGATTCCCTGCTCGAGATGAGTAGGAGCGATCCCGAATAATGGCTAGTCCTTCTAGGATAGCGGCTATCCCGGCATTTGTGCTTTGGCTGAACTCTGTAAACGATGTCTCCCTTCGAGCAAGCTGTGTCATGAGGCCCTGGATGCCGCTGTTCGCCGATTGAACAGGCATTTGAGTGCTTCCAGCCGCGGCCACGGGTGCCGAGAATCCACTATCCATGGGAGAAAGACGCGCTTCAATACTTTGCAGTACAGCTCTTGTCCCCGCCGCCTCTGCAAAGATACCTTGAACGTCCGAGGTAAGTAGGTTGAGTCGTGAGCTTAAAGGGCTCAACTGCTGCTGCAGCGCTTGATTGCTACTCTCAATAGAGGCCACACGACATCTTTACTCAATTTGTTAGTGCAAGTTCGAAGTCTGCTGGTGGCCCTTACAATTGTTTTTCCATCAGCGAGAACGTCCTACTCTCATACCATAACAACAGAGAAGACTTCAATGACTCCAAGTGCCTGAAATCCTCGAGAATCTCCGACTCCCTCTTGACGGTCACGACTGCGCGCCACGCCCTTTTCAAGAGGTGGTCTTGTCCTTTTGGCTGCAAAGTGTCGAGCTTTTGTTCAAGCTCTGTAGCTGTCCGAGTACAACTTTGAACTAACTCGACAGCTTCGCTGAAGTTTGTCGGAGAAATGCAAGCATCGAACGGCGACTGCGCTCCGGCCTGCAAAGCCGTCAGATCGGACCGCAAGTTTCTGACCAGATCAAGAAGCTGCTTGAGATTCTGACAAGCGATTCGTAGTTTGACGGGCGCATTTTCGAGCTCTGAATACAATCGAGAAACTCCTTTGCATGCAAGCCATCCAACGTCAGCAAACTGGACAATTGCGGCAGCTAGAGCTACTTCAGCCATAGTCGCTGAGTTTCACTTCGAATGTTGGTCCTGGCTGGGAATGAAGCGCGTCCGACTGTCGCTTGTATCCAAACGTCTGTCCGTCGCGTAGTATCCTGGTGGAGTGGCGACCGGGAAAATGAGCGAAATGAAGACATCGGCAAAGGAGAGAGGGCATGTTGATGAAGCGAGCTGCGCAAGGCTGGGGATGCTGACAAGCGCCTGGATCTTCACACGCCTCGATCGATGCATGAAATAGCAGGCGGTTAGAGAGCTGAATCCGGACTCCCGAGATGCTGGGTGGTCTGGCAGAGCGGTAGTTGATTGGTGTTCAAACTATCCACCGATGTGAATCGATATTTATAAATGTCGTTGCCCGGGCTAACCCATTTTGGGAGAGCGGGAGCGGCCCGGGCCCTAGGTACTCCGTACTTCTTGTTGAATCAACTCGCACAGAGTCTCTGGATATCCCCTGAGGGAGCGTGTGTACGGAGTACCACGATGGGGGTAAAGGATGGAAGTCCGACACTCCCTCTCTCCGTACATATACCATCCTAATCGGGCTCTCGATTGGGACTTGAGTCGGAGGGGATTCGTTTGGTTTGACTGCGACAGCGTATCCCATGTGGATAGGCGTCAGTCGGGATTTCTCGTCGTGGTGGAGCTTCGTGCTCCCTCTAAATTCGGCTACCTAGCTCTATGTGTTAGACTTTTACCCCTTTACCCCCAATCCTTGTATGTAATCTCGCTTAGCTGGGAGCCTGTATATAGACAGGCTCCTTCCCCAGGAATAGGACTGTGTGCGAGTTGATTCAACACTATGTCGTAAGGCGTTTGGTCGTCACCGTATAGCCGTTCAATGACATTGTGGGAGGACCGCGTCCTCTCTCTAGAATTGCCTCTGCTCGTTTTCGACATCGACCTCGGGCGAGTGCCGTAAGCTTCGGGTTTTAACCTTTCATGGCGCGTCGTTTTCGTGATGAGAGGCGTTCAGTCATTTCTCGTCTGAGAAACAAATTCGAATCCGCTCTTTGAAGCGGTGACAGCTCGTTGTCGCTTCGAATGATCTGATTTCCGGTTTCGTTCGAATCCGCCATTGACTGGCCGGCGATATGCCAATTCGAGATCGGGTTCCGCGTTGAATATTGGCCCGTGTATGCCATCGAACTCCGCTGTTGTGTACTGGCCGGTGAAGCCATCAACTTCTCCTTTCTTTGGCCGACAATATGCCATCAAATCCGCCGTTGATTGCCGGCGATATGCCATCGAATACCGTTGTTTTACTACGTGATTGAAAGGTAAAAGGTATTCTTGCTTGAAAAAGCGAGTGCTCATAACCTGTGGAATCGACATTATCAGGATGGGGTAAAAGGGGCAAAAGTCCAACACCTATTGGCTCGCTCCTATCTACATAGTAGTACCTACATAGTAGGTGAATACAGACTTGGTAGCGGCTGCCGCCGAGCCAGGAAGGTGTGGCCGGGCCCATAGGAAGGCGCATAAAGATCCGATATATCAAAATCGTCTGGTACTCCGTACTTAGGTAGATAAAGCTTAGATTAGTGCGTAGGCAGGAATCCGTGGACCAGATGCTAAGCCTCAGACCTGAGGCCCACGATTACATCACTTCTCACAACCCATCACAGGCACAAAGACAAGCAAAAGGTTTGGTATAAGCCATCGCAAGCAAGCTATCTGCAAAGTCGAACTGCAAAAACATTCAAGCACGTGGGTCGCCCCTGAGCCAATTCCGCTGCCAACGCCGCATCGCTGTCATCAGAGAATTACATGTCATCGTTTCAGGAGCGAACCTTTTTTTCCATGTAAAAGGGACCCGGCTTCTCAGAGCTGATCGAGGCAGAAGAAGCCGTTGATCAGGTCCGAGCAAGAGAGCCGGTAGAAGAAGAAGGCATAAAGAGGAAGATGGAGAGTACTCGAGCAAACCGAACATAACACCATAAAAGCAGCCAAGCAAGGAAGCAAGTGTTGGTCATAGGGATGAGAAGGGATTATGCAGCAGCCAAGGGAAAGCAGTAAATGAAAGCAAAAATCAGGCAGCACGAGAAGAAGCCACATTCCCAGCAACCACATCTCAACCCCTCCCCGTGAGGTACGAAAGACCCGCGAGCTCTCGCGGGAAAAACCGTACCCCCTGAACCAGTCCAGCCAAGCCATGCTGAGCCCACTGCTGCGCAGAGAGAAGAGCCGAAGAAGAAAAACATCCACAGAAACCGAGAACCGTGAGAGAAGAAGACCCAAAGCAGCCAGCCCGAAAAGCGACCCGCCCCGAAACCGCCGATGGAAGCACTGGAAACGACTCGGCAACATGAATTCCGCCGGGAGATCTCCGCCCAAGAAGCAACGATGACGTTCCAATACCGGGAATCAAGCTATTTTATCCATTCTGTTCTGTTCCGCGACCGATCGGTTCGAGCGAGTGAGCACTGTGGCTTGACCACCAGACTCAACAATCCTCTTCTCACACTCATTCTCTCAATTTCTGTGAAGCTCCCCCATCTCCAATTCTCCCCCCTTCGCAAGCAGCAGACCACTCACATGACCAGGCATTGCGCATCAGCGGGAGCGCTGTGCGCGGTGTGGACCGACTCAGGTTTTTTTGGTCCTTTTAAAGACTCCTTACGGGTCCTGCCCGCTGTCCACGCCAGCAGCGGCGGAATCGACTCCTTTTTCTTCTTCACTCCCGGCTCCATGACGACCGCCACACCCGGCGGGGGAGGCGGCGGCGGCATCATGATGCCCGGACCCAACATCCCGTTGGGCATCATCATCGGCGGCGGGGGAGGCGGACCCCCCGGCGGCATCATCATACCAGGCGGCATTGGGACTGGCGGGGGCGGGGGCGGCATCTGGACGGCCGCAGCGGCCGCCGCAGCGGCAGCCTTGGTTCCTTTCTTTTTCGGCTTCTTGGTTGTTGGCTGCTCGATCGACACGATTGGGTCGAGTGCCAGACCGGCGAGCATGGGCGGAAGGCCCGCCATCATGCCCGGAGGTGGGGGTGGTGGACCCGCTGCGGCGGCGGCCGCGGCGGCGGCAGCCTGCTGCTTCTTGGATGGCTCCGGGGGTGGAGGCGGCTCCGGCATGGGCCACATGTGCATAGTGATGGACCAGTCGGGCTCGACCATGGTCTCCCATACCTGCGGGAGGATGATCTCGCCGTGGGGTCCGACGAGGTCGTAGTGGCCTTCTTGGACGTGCGGACCGATGATGTCGACGTGGAGGAAGGCTTGCTTGATCAGCTCTTCCATGCCCTGGATTCAGTCGGCGTCAGATTCAGCAGCGGGTTTGAGAATGTCAGTGACATACCTTCCATGTTTTGCAAATGTGCCACGGGAAACTGAACTTTCTTCCCACCGCATCCTTGAACTTGATGGGCGGCTTCTTCTCGTCCGCAGGCCCCTTGGCGGCTTCTGCTTCCTTGGCAGCCGCTTCGGCTTCCTTCTTCGCAGCTGCGGCAGCAGTCTCCAACTCGGCAACCTTCTTCGCATGCTCTTCTTCGGCCTTCTTCGCGTCAGCGGCCGCCTTCTCTTCTGCGGCTTTGCGCGCCTTCGACGCTGCGTCCAGCAACGCCTTGGCGGCCTCCTCCGCTGCCTTTTTCTCTGCCGCTTCCTTTGCGATCTGGGCCTCGGCGGCGGCCTTCTCGGCCTTGGCCTTGGCGTCCGCCGCCTTCTCCCTGGCAATCTGCTCCTCCTTCTGAGCCAAGATGAGCTTCTCGAGCTTGCTGTACCTGTCTTCTTCCTCCTTCTTCGGGGCCTCCGCCTTCTCCTTTTCCTCTTTTGCCTTCTCCTGCGCCTCTTTGGCCGCCTCTCGTTCCTTCTGTTCCATGAGCAGCTTCTCCAACTTCGCAAGCCGGTCTTCCTCTTCTTTCTTCTCCGCCGCCTCCGCCGGTGTCGAGCCGGGACGGGAGATCGGGCCTCGCTGGAGCGGCGGAGTGCCCGCCATCGGCGGGCCATGCTGCGGGTAGTAGTACGACGGCCCCGGGGGCCCGTAGTGCTGGCCTCCGTAGCCATGCGCATACTGCGCACTCGACCCGTACGGCATGATCTCATGGCTCATCCGCTCGTGACTCATGCCCGCACGCCCCGCCGGAGGCCGCTGCGGCCTGTACGGATCATGGCCGAAGTAGCCGTTCGAAGTCGACGCTGTCGACGGGGCAGGCGAGAAGGGGTTCGGCTGCGCGTGCGCGGCGGGCGAGAACGGGTTGGACGGGTAGCCGTAGGGGTCTGCGTGAGAGGAAAAGGGCACGAGCTGGTTGCCCGGGGGACCGGGCGGGCCGGTGAAGGGGTTGTAGTGGCCGGGGGCGGAGACCATGCTGGCGGCGTAGCCGGCGGGCGGGGCGTGGTGGGGCACGTCGGCCCATTGCTGGTGCGGGTGGTGCGGCAGCGGCGCGCCTCGGGCATAGCCCGGGTAGTCATCGTGCGAGTCCAGGCTGTCAGAGTGGACCGACTTTGGCCGTCGATGCTCCCTGTACTCCCTGTACTCGCGATGGTCTGGGTGGCGGTGCTCCTGGTGACGGTGCTCCCTCGGCGCGACGTACGAGGACCGGTGGTGATGGTGGTGGCTACGCTCGGGGGCGGGCACGCGGCGAGACGAGGTGTAGTGGTGATGGGAGGTCGGCGCGGGCCGATGGTGCGAGTGGGAGCGGTGCTTGGTCGAGGTGCGCGGTCGCGATGCCGAGTCCGAAGGGCCGATGTCGTCGTCGACGTAGTCTACCGGCGTCCACTCCTCTTCCTCCTCCGTGGCGGAGTCTGAATACTCCTGGCTGCCGTCGGAGTGCGAGGGAACCTGCACGCCCGTGCCGGAAGAGGATTCCTCGTCCGAGGAGATGATGCGTTCGGAGCCGGTCGAGTGACTGACGGTGATTTTTCTCCTGGTGAGGAAGTCGCACGTTAGCGGATATGACGATGATGTAGTTGTGGAAGAGCGAAATCGAGAAAGAGCGACGGCGCCGGGTTGTTAAGAGTGTGCCGTAGGATCATGTGGTGATGACAACAATAATAACAGCGAAGGGAAGCGGGAACTAATTTTCTCGCTCTCGCAGCCCCCCGCTTCCACCCTAAGAAAAGGCCTGGAGCCGGTGTGCGAAGGTGGGGGTCGCAATTGACAAGAGGACTTACGGCATTGAGTAGACTGGTGGCCAGGACAGTGTCTCCCCGTCTGCCTCTCTTCCAGAGAAAGGTGAGAGGGCTGATGAACCCTTTCAATCGATGGTTGACGGTGGACTGACAGAAGAAGGGGAGGGGAGGAAGGGATCAAGTGCTTTATCAGGAGGGAAAGGAGGGAAGAGGATGACGATTGCAGCGGGCGCCGCGCAAATGGATGTGATTCGGCGAACGTCCAGAACCAACAGCCCCTCTCTCTAATGAGATGCGGCGTCTCAGGTCGACGAGACTAAGCCCTGCCAGGCAATTGGCGATGCAAGGGCCGAGTCTGGAGAGTTATGTAGTTAGAGTTTGGCAGCAGAGCGCTCGGCCGATAGTGAGACCAATGCTCTCCCTCTTTCGCCGATGGAAAGAGTGGAGTGAGGTCTGAACTGTTTGTTTTTATCCTGTCGTCGCTCTCTCTGAAACTCGTGAGAGAGAGATCGCCAAGCGTCAGGCTGTGGCTGAAAGCTGCGTGCGAACCTTGGGAGCACCGGCAACGTTCCGGTACCCGGCGACTCGCCGTTCTCAGATCACCCGACGGGAAAAAGGCGAGGGGGAAGGCGAGGGACGGCAGGTGAGGCGGAATGGAATGCAGCTGTGAATGCTCTGCCGGCAGAAGATGGATTAAGCTGTCGGCAGCTGTTCCGGTGCAGCCGCGGTAGGATGCTGTAATGCGCAGATGCACAGAGGAAATCAAGAAATAATATCGCGAGATGCTGAAACTGAGAACAAGGCCGGGTAAGCGTGAGACAGAGCGTAGGGGTAGGAGTCTGAGGATCCAGGTTGCGAGGGAGACGCACAGGCAGGGATCGGCGACGGATTCGGTTATGTGAGGCTTTAAGGCTTTAAGGCTTGATGGCTTGACGGCCTGACAGCCTGGAATGCTCCACTGGCCCGTATTACGACCCGAATTGGTCAAAATGGATGCTGTCGACGGTGTTACTTTTGTGTGGTGCGTGATGTGAAGAATATCGGAAGACGCAATGGATTGTGGTTGGGATGACGATGACGAGAATGACGAAAAGAGCCGCACTTGAGGAACGAACCTTCTTCGGGGGGCCTCGGAGGCGTTGCCAAAGGCAACAGACAGGCAGAACGCTGCTGTGCGTTCAATGTTGCTGATGCTGATCGAAAGAGACTTGATGACCATGCAGCTGCTGTGATGCAGGGCAACCAATGACGGCACCGGCTGCACGCCTTAGCAGGGCTAAGACGCGAGAGATGAAAAGACAAGATGCAAGGACGAGGATTGAAGGATGAGTTCACCTCCGCCGTCTGATAGGTCGTCTGTGTTTGCGAACAGGTCGGTACTTGAGGACGACGGCGTGTGGTTGCATTCGGACGGCTGCTGGCGTGTGGGAGAAGAGAGAGGAGGAAGACTCAGGAAGAAGCTTTTTCGAGGGAACCAGTGAAGTCTCTTTCCCTCTGCGCTCTGTGCAGAGTGGAGAGAGACAGGAAGAGTCCTCACGATCGTGAGTTGGTGGGAAGAGTCGGACCAAGCCCTGCGCTGATCGGGTCGGGTCGTGTAACAACGGCGTCGACGAAACGACGACGTCGACGATGGCTCGTGGATGTGTGTATGGGTGTGCCTGGGGTGCACTGGGTGACAGCAATCACGATGCGATGTGATGCGGTCGTCGAGCAAAGCAAGAAGCTGGTCAAGAGAGATTATCTGAAGCAATTGATATTCATCCACTTCGTCTGCCCTCTTCTCACGGCATCGCCATCTACTTAAACCACTCTCCGTCATACATCGCGGGTAGGCACAGCTCACGGCCATGCTCTTTTCGCAGCCCGCCTGGGGCGTTTCCTACGTGTCCGTCAAGCGCAATTCGAGTCATTCTTCTTTTCCTAGTGTTGCAAATTTT
>QQTW01003776.1_pt1 | contig 11248 bp, 9 predicted proteins | sample 1904831 | NCBI WGS metagenome assembly QQTW01 (sample SAMN09435610, study PRJNA476489) | Subsurface metagenome, whole genome shotgun sequencing project.
TCTCTGTCGCGGTTTCTCCCGACATGTTTCAGCAGAAAGAAAGGTGAAGATTGTATTTTTGATGGCTTTTGGTGAAGCGGCTACGCTGTTCCAGTCATGCGGGGCAAAAGGAAGCGCGGAGACGAGGGGACAGCTCCGAAGTTTCCCGGGCCCTCTCCTTGGCACTTGAGATATCAAACACTGGGTCTCGTACACTTGAGCAGCGTCCCGGGACTTACTCTGTCGTAGTTATTTTAGACTTTTATTGCCAATCTTTGCTGTCGATCATTCGTTCGTTCGTTCGAGGGAGAGAGCACCAGTGTTTTGCGCTTGAAGCGTCTGACTAAGTGGACGCTGCATGAGGATCGCGGAAATCTTCCGAAAGAGCTGTTTTAGGCATAATTCTATCAGCTTCAAATGACCAGGGCGATGTCACGTTGGTACGCTAGTCCCTAAATGACGAGACTTCCCAACTACTACTAGTAGTAGTGGGGCAAACACTCTGAAGCTGTCCACTAAGCCCCAGCATGCTACTCGAGTGCTAAGAGGGATGATGGAGAGCCTACTCAATGCCATAATGGCGTGACGCAGAAGCCTGATGGAGAACGGGGCGTGGTCAATGAGTCCACGTAGCATTTGGACTTCCTTGAGGGCGGATCGGATCTAAGATGTGGCCCTTCTCCACAGCGCCTTTGGTGTCATTATTCTACCCACGTTCCTTCAGACACTAATTGGTCAGCTATTGACAGCCAAACAATAGGGTCCTTTCTTGTCCGATTTCCTTCAGAACCGCGCGCACACACCACAAGGCATCGACCAGGGATACAAAGGGGAATCTCTGCATATGCGATAAGTAGTAGTGGATGTGGGTTTGTCCTTGGCCAGAATGCGGAAGGCGGTTGCCAATCTGTTGAGGGTTTGGCCACTCAAGAAGTCCTCAAGAGACACAGCTGGGAGTACTTGCTATCACCGTGGCGAAGCAGAGCAATATCATTCATGGCGTCCTCGGAAATACAGGTAATTCCGAAGATAGCCTAAAATCTGCATCGGTGGAGGATACGAATGCAGGCAGGAAGCTGTTTCACAACAATGGAGCACCTCCTCCGCCGTGCTGTTTGGATGCTGTGTCCAAAGGAATACCATGTTGATAGTCAACGATTGATCGATCCTCACGACCTTACAATTGAGGACGAGCTTTGTGAGCCAGGCAACATCTCGGAGATTCACAAGGGTTATCAGCTTTGTGCGCCAGACTCCAAGTCAACAGAGTCGTGCATTGACAGTCAGATATATCACATGATTCTAGTCGATTCGTGGCTATGCCGAAGTATATGAGAGATCCATTCCTTTGGCTCGCTTCTTTCCAAGATGAATAGGTCAGGCGATTAAATGTCTTTTATGCAAATAACGAGTGTCCAAACTTGAACGACCTAGCCGGATCAGCTGGCTCCAAATCTCGAAGTTGTAGGCGCTTAATGGAAGTGGTATATCATTTTACATGAAGCGTGCTGTGTGCAGACTAATTAGGAGCCGAGACGGATGCTATACATTTTTGATACTGTGGGTCAAGACCAGCTTCATATATGACGCTCTACCTTACGCCATTAGGACAACCAGCGAGACGAAGACACAAGTTTGCGGGAACTCCATGCCACAAGAAGATGTAAGTATCAGATCCAGGTAGCTCCTCATCTACATGAGGGAAGTCCATGAAACGTCCCAGATTGGCTTGACAAATCGATTTCTTCCAAAACTTTGGAGCAACCTCAAGGCATGCTTCGCATCCAGTGAGATAGCCCGGTCGTAGTCCTATGAAAGGACTTGTCGATCTTGGTGGACGTCTTTCCCGAGACTAGACTGGATTGAAACAGAAAGGCCGAGGATTTGCTGTGACGGTCAAGGAAGTTCAGGTGGCCTCTTTGTGTAGTAGATATCTGGGAAGGCGGGCATTTCCCTCGATACATCAACATGCAAGAAGCAATCGGCAAGGAGCTGGTTTGCGAGAAAGCTTGCGTCACCTAGCGAACAGACTGATTTAGTGGACAAAGACACTTTGGTGCTCCACAGAAATTGTCCATATCGAGGCAAGTGTTCGCCAAATCTTCGTCATATCAGAGTATACCTTATCAGATGGACAAGCTGGCCGGGAAAGTGCATTCCCTGTCCTTAAATGGCGGGATCGTAGTTCGAGCTTGCGAAATATTGCATAAGGGTTAAGCAAGGGTCAAGATACAGAAATACTGAGGAGCATCGGCCAGCGTGCAATGCTGTAGGTTGGAAAGACCATGATGAGGGCTATTGTTATCTGCTGAACCCTGACTTGGAGAGCATTAGCCACAAAACAAGCGATTGGACCTTTCAGCTGAAGAGAAAGAGTTGGTGATAACTTACCAAGTACCGACGGCGTGATGATGCCGCGCTCTGTCAGACTGACTTAGTAGTAGCACTACTACTAATAGTACTACTAGCATAGTGGTAGTAATCCTCACCCAACTTGCCGAGGATAGATTACTGGTCGACCTACCACGGGCTCAATACACGGCTCATGTCCCTGGCGGCTGGAGTCCATCCTCCTGTACGACGTTCCACCGCAGGCAGTGTCGACCCTTAGTGCTCGAGCTACAAGCATCTGACAGTGGATAGTGGAGCTTCTTGTCACCCACACACCACGTCAAAAGTTAGCGCAATTGCGGCGAGATGTTTGGCATCCCCAACGGTGTTTGGATGCATGGTAGTGGATAGTGGAACGCAGGGAACACCGGAAAGCTCGGTGATCTGGAAAAAGGATATTCTACGTAAAATCCGAAGTACAATGCGGCGAGTCAGTCCACAGCCTCTCAGACCACTTCCGCAGTGATTGCGAGAACGTCGAGTGAAGACGGGAAATGAGGCTTTGTGGAGTTGCCTGTAAGCCGAGATATTACTAGCAGGGTCGACGTATTGACTTTTCTGCTAGCGCCCAGTAAACAGTAGTAATGACCTTGGACCACTGTGTAGTATTATTTATTATCAATTCCTGTTTTACCCCGTTGCCGCTTCGCGTGGGGGTTCACGAAGCCAGGGGAACACCGCCTGCCTGTAGCCTGCCCGTAGACTGCCACTCCTGCTGTACTTGGGTGTCGCTCCAGTCAATGACAGAGGAGCGCCAATGCACGTTTGATGTTCGTGCGTGAGGTCAGCTTGCCCTATTTCATGCGTATTGAGTAGGCCAGTAGGCATCAACGAATGATCACAGAGAGGACGTTATGGCCGATAGAGTTTTCTCAGTCCTTGGGTCTGCATTAAAGAGAGTCGTCGTGTTGCAATGGCCTGTGTCAATCCTGGATAGTGTTTTTGTGGGACCTCGTCTTCAGCTAGCACCATCGTAGTTGTTCTTTTGTTACTCATAGTTGGGAAAAAGCTGGTTGACCACTGCACTGACCAGAATTCCCCCGCATGGGGTGATGGCCGGTAGACTGTAGACTGGGGGCAAAGTCGCCGGTAAACGCCTTAGCCCACAAGCTAAGGAAAAGTGTTTGGAGCGGTTCAGGGCCTTGCTAGTAGTTAAGAGGCTAGGGGCCTGGACAAGATTTCTCCCTGGTCCTGCCCCCTCCAATCCAGGAGTTTTGGTCCCACCCAGTTAAGGTTCGACGTTGATCCTCGACCAAACTGTCAAGATTCTTGGCCCGCCTCGTTCCTCCTCTCGTGGCAGAAAAACCCTATACTCGAATACTGTCCTCGTTCAATCTCTTCGCCCTTTGACCCAGTCGTCGATCTCCGTACGGTCACACAATCCTACCATCAAATCCGCTTTCCAACATCAGCAATACCCAACAGCTCAATAGTCAAACTCCTCTTGTTAAGTAGAACGATCACGGCCAACCCAATTGTCCCCTCACTCGTTCCGGCGTCGTATCTCTACATGTGGGCACAGGAATGAAAGCAGACTGGCCATATATTGTTTCGTCCGGTTCAGGCGCCGGGTTCTTGTGAAACCAAAGCAATTGAGGTCAATGCTCTCGCGCGGAGCGACGGGTCCATCGTGCGGTTATCCATTGAGATATCGCGAAAATAGTCAAATCCACTCGATATTAGACCCGGTGCTCATGGTTGCGTACGATGACTGAAGTGCTCTCAGCTCCCGGCAATAGGAGCTCACATTTTGCCTCCAGTCCTCTGCATAGATCTCCTTCTCATTCTCTGGTTGCCCTTAATACTTCGAATTCCTACCTGCAGTCATCCAAGCCAACATATACGCACTCTGAATTTGGCACCGAACCCTCTACCTCCGCTCCATCATCTGCACCATCGTCACCGCAGACCGAACATCACGGATTTTCCCGCCAGTCCTCGTACGCCTCTACACCTGCAAGCAGTCTCTCCCTAGACGCCGGGGTCGATCTAGACGATGAAGATGTGGATATCCCCTTCCCTTCTTTTGAAGGGGCAAAACAGGAGGAACATCACTTGATACGAGTCGAAGAGCCCCAATCTTACACCGAGGAAAACATTCCGGCCCGGCCTCGAGCTCTACAAAGAATTACTTCTTCAGATTTGTCACAGACCATCCATGACGACCAAGCCGTGGAAGATCAGCCAACTAGACATGTCGACTACTTGTCACACGAGTGGAGAGAAGAAGATATCTGGTCTTCGTGGCGCTATATTGTTGCTAGGAGAAATGTGTACAGTAATAGTGTGAGGTTAGAGAACGCTTCATGGAGAACCTGGACAAAGGCCAAGTACCACTTGAAAACAGTGACGCCAGAAGCCCTCAATTGGTACTTCTCTAAGATCTGATCGTCTTCGAACCATAGCTGACTCTGGATCAACAGGCTGAAAGACTGTGACGTGACATGGCTTTACGGTCCGCTACACTCAGATGCAAGGAAGTCTTTGAAACCGTCAATCTCCCTACCTGCAAGTCGTCTGTCTACTTCATCATCCTTTCTTGACAAAAAGCCTATTCTAAAGAAAAAGTCGGCCTCACAATCTATTCTCCAGCGCTCCATTTCATCACATTCGCTCTTGAAACAAGCGGGAGCAATGCTTCAAGCCCAACAGGCAGGCCCCACTAAGGGACGGCCGTCCTACGAAAGGTCATCGTCGGATTTCCCGGTAGCAACTTTCAGTCGAGGTTCTGTGGCAAACACTCCAGCTGGTGAAGAGTCGGTCAGTTCGGCAAGTACGAGGCATTCTGGGAGCTCCTCTGGTCTTCAATCTCCTAGCGAACGCAGACATATTCACTTCAACAATGAAGTTGAGCAATGCATCGCGGTCGATTCAAAGGAAGACGATGAAGTGGAAGAGGAAGGACCACGAAGCACGCGTGGTGAAGACGACGAGGATGACGATGAAGGTGTTGTCATGATGAAGCAGGTACCCTCGAGAGCCAAAATCAGCAATCGAAGTACCCCGAGGAACAGCTTTAGTAATGAAAGCAAAACGATAAAACCTCTTCCCTCCACAACCTTGAAATATCGTGGAGACACACCAGAACCTAACGAGGCCCAACAACTGCGTGGACTAAACGGGTTTTGGCCAAACAGGAAGACCTTATCCCCCTCCCCTTCGCAGGAGACCCTACGCCCACCGAGGCCCCAGGCAAATTTCCTCCTGGATGACGACGATGAGGATGTTGACATGCAATGGCAGCCGCCAAGTTATATGAACACAGCATCTTCCCTTAACGACATCTCATCTTCCCATTACCCAGATTCTCACTCCGAAGATGAATATGATCCTGGTCCCGGCATGCGTCGTACTCATTCTGGCATGTTCATGCCATACGATGAGGATGAAGAAGAGGCAGCCATGAACAACAGCCTCTTTGGAAGAGTCGTCGACACTGTTAATACTGCCCGAGACATCGCCCACGTAATTTGGAACGTTGGTTGGAGGCGTTGAAAGCTTTTTTGCATATATTCTTGACTCTTTATGGTCATTCCGTCCTTGGAATATGCCCACTCACGGTATGACTTCACTAATTCCAGTCTTTGCTTTCCTGCACTGCGACCGGCGTTCTCGATTTAGCGATCGGGAATCGGCATTCTGTTTGTGCGTTGGCGTTGAAGGAGGTGATCCGAGCGACAAGCTCCCAAAAGTGTGTTTCTCTGATGACGTAAATCTACGAATTCTCTTCGCTGGTGGTTGTCTCCTAGCCTTCGATTGCAAGCAGCAAGGGAGTGTTCACTGGCTGGCTATGGGGGAAGATTGGCGGCTGCATCTCTTCTAGCATTGCTGAGACCCAATCACTATAGACAGCGAATTGGCGACCAGGTGGAGGCATCCTGAATTCTGAGAGGATCTTGCAGCAGCCCACTGATTTGATAGGGCGGCAGAGGCCAAGTCTGATCTCTGGCCTAATTTGGTGGCTTCTTTCTGGAATGGGTGGGTCTGTTGATGTTTGGTGTATATAGACTTTGCTCTCTTTCCCGGGAGCAGCTGCAAAGCAGAACTGTGATGCCAATATGAGGGAAATGGGACCGTACCTTGCTCACATCGCCATCGTGTTTTTCGTGGTGTCTCCTCCCAAGTGTTTTTTTCAATTTGGCAGCAAATCTCGTCTTAACAGCGGCTCCCATCCCCTGTTGAACTTGGCCAACCCTTCATCCCCATCCTCACCAATAATACCAGCAACTCGGGAGCCATTTGGCGGCTGCCCGTTGGGACATGGACAGGGACAGGGACAGGATACCAGTGCAGCCTGAAGAAACAACTCCCCCCCGTCTCTTAATCTCCCTGCCGGAGCATCACCTCTCCCGTTTCGACGAAAGGGAATAAACACACAAGCAAAATACCAAACAAGATCCGGCCCGTCTAATCTTGCCTCCATCCCTCAAACATGGGGTACCAATTCCAAAAGATTTGGGGCAAGTCAAAAGCAAAGAAGAAGAAGAAGAGGCGGAGGAGGAGGAGGAGGAGGAGATGCAAGAACCTTCCCCCCCTCTCTCCCGCGTCCTTCCTCCCCATCTCCTACATCCTTGCGAAGAGAAACCCAACCACCAGTCCCATATCCATACAGACAGAAACTTGTGCAAGATACAGGATAAAGGGCTTTCCCCCTTCCCAAAAAGGAAGAGGGAAAACCCCTCTCTCTTAAGAAAAGCCGAGAGCACAGAGCCTGCCGCAGCAGGGTTGAGGGAGGAGAAAAAGGAACGGTCGAGGATCCCCCCAAAAAGAAAGGAAACACAAGAATAGAAGACAGCTTCCCATCCTTTTCAATCCCATTTACAGTTTAAAATTTCATCCGAGATATAATCACCCATCTAGCAGCCGCTGGCCGAAAGTCGTCAGGACTCAGAGCACTTACCGTGGAAAAGGAAAGTGAAAGATGAAAGACTGAAAGACTGAAAGAGTCCAGAGAGAGCGAGAGAGAGAGAGAGATAGAGAGAGAGAGGGTGAGAGGGTTGGAGCCGTGGATATGTAGATTGAATAGATTAGAAAACGAATGAACTATCATAGATAGCTTACTTGCACTTCTTGGTTATTGACTCATTTTACCCTTCCTTGGAGGACCGTGGAACCGAAGGGGGGGTGAATGGCTGATCTCTTTCGCTTTTCGACTTCGGTGATGCCGGCGTCGGGAGAGGATTCCAGGACCGGGGATGAGGATGTAATGAGAGACACTAGAGTCTAGGGATCGTGTCCTTCAGGTTATGTATATGTGTGTGTGTGCTCCTACTACTGATTGGTGGAGATCGGGGGATGAAACCGAGAGCTTTTTAGGAGTACAGTGAGTGAGTGGTTTGGGTGGAGAGCATTTGAAATTCAAACCAAAAGCTAGATAGGTCTATGGCTCGCGCCCTGGGCACGTTTGCTGCTGATGAACCAGCTTCGCTGCAACCGTCGTTGCGGCTTGGAGACCACAAACACAGCTCCCGACCCACTTCTGCCTCTGCCTACTCCTCATCCTCATCATCCTTCCCGTCCCCCTTCTCCGCCACAGCGCCCAAAGAACCATCGTCCCCCTCGTCAAACGTCTGCAGCGGCACCTCATACAGTCTGACCAACTGCTTGTTCGGATCCTTGACCAGGACATACTTCTTATCCTCATTCCCACCCAAACCCCGAACGAGATCCACAATGGTCCTCACAATTCCCCATCCGTTGCTGAGACCCAGGTTCATCTGGCTCGCAAATTCCCTGGGCTTGTACCCCACCACACCGAGGATGACGTGGCTGGTGTTGCTCTTGGGGTTCGCCCGACTCACAAAACCGAGTTTCATCTGATCTGCCTTTGCGAGGATAGCTTGGGTGGTCCATCTTGCCAGTTTACAGCTGTTGTTCTTCATCTCGGTAGCCACCACAGCGCCGCGCTGACTCACGAGCTTGGTGCGCCAGTCCAGCGCTCCGCCCGAGCCTTGGGCTTTGTGGTCAAACTCGTTGAGTGCTTTGATGGTGAGGAATTGATCTTCGCCACTGATGTTGTTCTTGACCACGGCGTCTAGCTCGGTACGGACGATGAGATGGAGGGGCTCTTCGTCTTTTTCGAGGGAAAGATCAAACCGACGATACTTGTAAGCTTTTGAAGCCAGGGGTTCGGTTTCCTCGGCTGGATTGTAAAAAGGGTTTGGGTGAGGAAAGTCAAGTCGAGCACTGTCTGATTCAATGACGGTCTGGAGGCCGACGTTATGATTGATGATTGTGGCTTCGAGTGCTAGATTTGAGGGCGTGTTGATGCTGTCTGCTTTTACTCCAGTAGATTGTTGGTTGGAGCCTCCTTGGCCTGTTTCCGCCTCTAATGGAGCGTCCGCCGCATTTTCGTTGACAGTCACAAGGTCAATCGTAGAATCAATGCGTTTGTCTAGGAAGATCTTGGTACCATGTTTGAGAATAACAATATCCCAGCTGTAAACGGAGCGAGTGGCGCACATGAGCATGGAGAGGATATCGGAGGTCGCAAATATAGTTGCTTCATCCTTTTCAGCGAGTTCTTGGATTATGGGATCTTGAGAGGTAGTAACGTTGTAAGCGGCCCGCTCGAGAGACTGAAGTTTTCGCTCCGCCATTTTCGTTTGAGTTTTGTCATAGCTGCGGTCGTAGTAGTATAGGAACCCGTAATTGTCGATGTCTTCCCCTTCAGAAGTTTCGAGATTAAGTTTCAGCAGGCGGTTAAAGTCAATTTCTTCTTTCATTGACCACTCAGGTCGAATGTTGACTGAAGAATCTCGGTTTCGCTGTGGCTTATCATAGTCCTTCCATCCAAACCGACGCCCCCTGCCACCTCGCCCACCACGGTTGTCATAGTATTGATTGCCTGTTTGAGCGGCACCCCGACCTTGGCCAACTCGTTGAAAGGCGCCTCGTCCTCCGCGTTGTGCTGCACCTCGTTGGCCACGACCACGGAAGACTGTACCTCCGCCTCGCCCGAAGCCACGGGTCTTAGCAGATGCTCTGGTATTATCGACGACAGAAAACGATGATTCATCCTCAGCTACCTGAACTGCGAAAAGGGACGAAGTGCCGGCACCATACACTTGCTGATCTGAAGATAAATGTTAGACTGCAGTACTGCAGTGTCTATACGTGTTGCGTACCTCTGTAATTTCGATTGTACTGGCGGCCGCCTCGTCCGTCTCGACCATCTTTTCCTTCCTGTGTCCAGTCTGCCATACGGCCAAGTTTGTCACCTTTCGAATATGGGGCGTACGGGACGCCGTCGAGAGTGGTGCTGGTGACAGTTTCCGGTCCCCATTCATCATCAAGACTAAGGGAGTCGATAGTATCGGCTAGTAAGATCGAAGGCATTGCGAAGAAATCGGCACCGAACTGTCTGGTAGAAGTCAGGAACGTAGTCTTGCGCAAAGAAGATCCCACGATGCAAAATGTTAGTGGAGGGAAATCTTGGCAACGACTTTGAGGGTGTGTGCCACGTGCTACTTGCTACATAGTACGCTCTGATCAATGATTTCCTAGACAAGTCTCTCGAGACTTCCGCCCCTTGCTGAGAGGAAAAGGTTTGTGCATGTTATCCAAAAAGATGAATCGCTCATTGACTACTTATGGTCCGTCTATCTCTGAAAGCAACGCTATGCTCTGCATCAGTAAGCGCTCACAACCAGCACATGGGCAAGCAGTCAATTACCATCGCCATACAAATGTTGTTTAGATCCGAGATCGCTCCAGAAACAAATCAGTTGCCTATTTTATCTCATAAATCGTCTGCCCGTAGCTGCTCATCCGCACCATATCCTTGAGCATAATATTCATACTTCGACGTAAACACAACTCGCAATGCATCTCGCAGCTCGAAATCTTCCATGACTGCCCCAAATCCATAACAACGTATCTTCTTCTTGACTGACTCGGTCATTGCCCTTACGTCCTCTGCAGTCAGGGACAGATATTGTGGATGAGATTTGAGCTGCTGCAGGGCCATGATCGGTGTTACCTGCCCTCCTTCCATATGTCCTTCACCTGCTATCTGTTGACTTAGATTGAGAAGTGTGTTCAGAGCGTCAGCCGGAATGCTCGGCACTTGGTGCGGATAGGTCGGCTGTAAGCCCCCTTGTTGTGCTGGCACAGTACTGATGTGCGTAGGAGGCGGACAACATGCCATCAGGGCATGACCTGAAAATTGGGCTTCTTCGGGGTTGTCAGGCGAAGTAAAGGAGCGACGGACCAGATACTCCCCATGATCACGGCAAGTAGCTTCAAGTCTGCGAACAATTGGATTAGGAGCTGATTATACACATGACGAGAATACGTACGCAAGTATGAAGTCGATACCGATTTGCTGATCGCGCTCGAATATACCAGGCATGTCAGAAATGCCTGTAGGCTCTTGTTTGACAGCACGTTCAGATAGTCCAGGTTCTGCTTGCGAGTGCCCATGAAAGGAACCACCCGAAGTTGAACCTCCTGCGGCACTGGCTAGACGGCCATTGCTGTATTTTTGGCCTGTTGCTGAGCGGGGAGAGCGACCCGAGACAACTGACGATATTGGTGAGATCTGCCCGTAGCTGCCAGACCTTGAGCCGGTGTTTGGTCGAGTAAAAGAGCTATTTCGAGGCTGCATCATCATGGCTGCTTTTCGGTTCTCGAACTCCGCCTGAAAATGGATACCACGTGAAGTTAGGATGTCTCTGAGTATAATGTTCTCGGTTCGTTGTTCGGCCAGGGCACTCTGATGCTGGTCGAGCGTATTCTTCATGCTTATAGTATCGGCTCCATATCTTTCTCTGAGTCTTGACATCTCTGTTTCCAGAGCTTTAATATACTGTTCCTTCCTTTCACGATGGGTCCTAGCGGAAAGAATCAGCCATTTCAACTTAGTGGTAAAGAGCGT
>QQTW01003777.1_pt1 | contig 11245 bp, 15 predicted proteins | sample 1904831 | NCBI WGS metagenome assembly QQTW01 (sample SAMN09435610, study PRJNA476489) | Subsurface metagenome, whole genome shotgun sequencing project.
GTAGAGTGGGGTTATGTTATGTGCGTTATTGATATGGATCGTTGACGGGTATGGAAAGAGAAAAGCGTGCGATGGGCCCAGATGTGTCTGGTTTGCCGATATAACTTCGTGGCCACGAGTCTGTTTTAGAGTGAGCTCCATGTTATCCCTTGTAGACACCATGATACTAGCGCCATATCGTCCGCTTCTAACCAATAAGACTTTATTATCTACAGACTAATAACCTCGGGCTTGGAAGGTGGAAGGGTCGGCCTCGGGATTGGTGGCTCGAGCCCTGGAGGTCGTCCCGCCGCGGCCTATAAACAACACACCAGTACTTGACCTCCATCCTGACCTTCGCAACCCATATTGTGTTACTACTGACATAACGGAACCTAGACTTGGCTCCATAAGACGCTTCGTGCTAACGACTATGCATTTAGAGGATGGCTGAAAGCAGGGTGAAGTAGCACTCGATGCTAACTAAGCTCTCCTGCAATAGAGATAAGACTGTGGAGCATGGGAAATGCGAACCAACCGAAATGTATACTGTACGATCCCTGCGCTGATAAAGCGCATCAGCTAAATACTACAACATCTATCGCGATAGGTGGAGAAGCTCCAATTGATCAGTCTGACTCGACCGATGTAAGTGCTTCAGAGTTTGACGACAGTGATAATCAAGATGATTAACATCAGATGGAAGGACCGTTTGGCTGACTCTTCTTCTGCAATGTAGGGCCAGCCACTGTATCTACCGTGAAGGGACATCATGGATCAGCGGCTGCATGTACCAATCAGCGAAGCCGAGTGCTGCAATGAAAGCAAGGCTGAAGCTGAGACATTGTGGCATACGCGCTGCATCTACGACTCTTCCCTCAAAAGCATACGCAGTTCCGTAAAATTTGACTCCCTCTCATCCCAACTTCAGCTTGTTAAGAATCAACCAAACACTCGCATACTTGGATCTGCTCCTCTGCTCCTTCCCAGCAGCCTCCGGATCCTGTCAATCTGCAATGACTGAGGGCGGCCCGAACCCTTATCATGATTTGCCTCAGTGGAGTGACTTACAAGTTGATCTAATCCAATTAGACGTACCAGGACCATCGCAAACATTCGATACGGCTCATCCGCTGAACAAGTCAGTTACGTTTGAGGTGTTGTCCCTATTGGATGAGCTGACTGATCCTCAGCAGTCGCGCCTTGCACACCGAGCCGAGTCTGCTAGATCTAGACCTAGTTGTAGAAAACGGTACGTTCAACCAGCGCTTCGCATTTCTGCACGATTTCCCGTCTCAGTAGATGTGCCAGACTAACGCGATTCAGAGACTCCAGACGGACAGAATCAAGTCGCGCAGCCTCAGTCGGCCAGCAGCACAGGTGACCATTTGAGCGCATGCGAGCAATGTGACAGTGAACTGGACGTCTACTTTTGTAACGCCTGCCGGACATTGTTCTGCCCTCGTTGCTGGGACGTCCAGCTTGTCCACAAGAAGAACAAGTTAGGGGCCGGCGGAGTGCCTCACGAGAAGACCTCTGCAGCAGTGGCCGACAAAATCAACAGCGCTTTAGCTCCACCTAACGACGTTCACGCCCGGCAGCGCCTACACGAGGATGATGAGCAGACGGCCTGGTTCGGTGAGTCTTCGCTTGCAGACGAATACATTATACTCTCCCAGCGCCCCAGCTAGCTCCATGCCGTGGAAGAAGATTCAACCCGCGGTCCATCAAGTGCTCTTCTTTTCAAGAACGTACACTAATCACAAGCAGGCGTGGAACGGCAAGAGACTGAAGCGCCCATGTTTCACGACTATGGTACCTTCACAAACTTAATGGCAATCACTGGAGCGACAAGGGATATTGCCTGGAGTGCTGACGGCCGGGGTGGCGTACGAGATACGCGAACGCCGAGTCTTGTTTCATTTGTCGGCCAAACAGGCGCAGGCAAAAGTACGCTGATAAAATTGATCATTGACCTCAGCGTCCAGGGCGAAGAGAACTTTGCTACCCCGGTGGTGGGTGCGTCAGGCGCTGACGTGCCAACATCGGAAGATGTTCATCTTTACCTCGATCCTCTCAGCGCGAAATCCGATGCGCCTATTCTGCTTGCCGATTGCGAGGGACTGGAGGGAGGAGAAAGAGAGCCAATAGGAGCTCGAATGCGGAAAATGCGGCGACGCTCGAGATCAAGAGACTCTCGCCATAACGATCGCCGAGCGCGAAGGCCTATACCTGCCTCTACAAGAGAGCTAATGTGGGCAGACAGCACGAAGTCTAGAAGTAGAGAATTTGCGGTCACTAATCTATACCCACGTCTTCTCTATACTTTTTCGGACGTAATCGTCTTCGTTCTTAAGAACCCTCGGTAAACCGCCCCTCCTACTTTGCGAATCGCGCAGTTAACGTTTCTTACATGCGTAGCGTGGTGGAAAGCGTCTTTGAGAGGCTTGTCGACTGGGCGGCAGCTGCGCTCGAGTTATCTTCCAACCAACCGGTTCTACCGCATGCTATTATTGCTTTCAATGCTTCAGAGAACAACATTGATGCCGAGTTATGGGACGTCACCAAGGCAACTGAGAAAATACTCGAGTCCCTTTCAAACACGGTCTATCATAATTCAACCTTCAAGAAATATGCACAGTTTTGGAGAGAACGGAATCGGATTGTGGAAACCGTGGAGCAGCTCATGCTTTGTTACTACAGCTCGGTGCAGGTATGTGCCATATCCAGATACTTGTTGAGCCAGCTCTTCCGATGCAATAATGCCCTTTGTATTAATGCGGCTTAGATAATTCGTATCCCAGCCGAGGGGCGACCTAAGCTGATACAACAACAAATCCTGACGTTATATGACAACGTGGAATGGGCTTGCTCTGCTGCTAGGTATCGCAAGGCACAATTACGCATGCTACTCGATGCCGAAGAACTGCAGTCCTACCTGCATTTTGCATTCGATCATTTTGCGGATACTTTGGCTACACCTTTCGACTTTGTGCAGGCCTCCTTCTCCAATAGTCCGATACCTCTTGACTTTGGTGGGAATATCTTGAAGTTGGCGATAAACTTGATGGAGGTGTGGGAAGACCGAGTCGATGGCCGTACCATTTTTGAAGAGCTAAGCTACATGGTCGCCTCTTGTATCATGTTCGATGCTGCGCGGCACAAAAACAAAGGTACCATGCTGTTGAACCTCCCTTGTGGCAGAGTTACTAATGGAACTTAGGGACTGTCGAGCAAATCTTCCCTCAGTATCTAGAGCATTTGGATGCTGCTCTTGAGAACTTCTGCGATCGTCATTGGCCCTGTGAATATATCAAGCCAGGTGGTGGAGCAAGGTGCGTGAATGTGAGAAGCGGTCACGGTACAGAGAAAGGCCATCAGCTCAAGGACGGCACCGTCTTTGCCGTTGGGGGTTACGTTTCTCGCTTCTCCTTCGAGACCAATCATGAAGAATTCCGATTCAATGTCTATTTTCGACTCCAAGAATTACTTGAACGACTTCACGGGCTAACCCAGAATGGTAAGGAGGAGGAAGAACAGACCGCCGCTGAGATGCATAGGGATCAGGTTATGGCCTACTTTTACAGCCATGCGAGCCGGGGCGGATCTGCGGACCGGTTTAGCAGCCACACTGCGTGCTTTTGCTGCCTATTCGGCTCACCAGAGCACGCTCTTCCATGCGGGCACATGCTTTGCACTTCCTGCGTCAAGGCCTACGGACACTCGCGTGGCCCTACTGTCATTGAGATTCATGAGTGCCCAATCGAAAGCCGTATGGCCAGGCGATATCAGCCCTGGAAGATATACTTAAAACCTTCAACAGCCGGAGTCCGAATACTGACTCTGGATGGGTAAGTCATGCTACATTCTGCATTCACCCTGCGTGTTTCTCACATGCTGTAGGGGTGGCATTCGAGGTATCGTCGAGTTGGAGTTTCTACGGCTCATTGAGCAAGCTATGGGCAAAAATCTACCAATTCAATGCTTCTTTGACTTGATTGTTGGCACGAGGTGCGTTGCTCATCTATAGCTCGATCTACTTGCTCGGTCTAACATCAAGAATTCCAAAAGTACTGGTGGCCTCATCGCACTTGGTCTTGCAGCCAAAAACTGGTCCGTCGACGAATCCATCGCACATTTCGAACAGCTATGCGAAAAGGCATTTACTCGCCGTACGGGCAGCGAAATTTTTGGTATAGGCTGGATCATAGATAACTACAACCACTCCAGATACGAAACCGGTCCTCTGGAAGAGGCTCTGATAAATGCATACTCCGAAGAACAGCATCTCTTCGGGGGGAAACGGCCGACTGAATCGTCCGGGTCGTCTGTGAAGGTCGCCGTGACGACGACTTCGGCAACCACTGGCGGTGCGATCGTCCTGGCGAACTATAACCGACATTGCGCTGAGAAATGTTAGTGTATCAATCTGTCTAAGCAATAAGCAATACTCACGATGTACAGTATCATATCATTTCCAACGACCAGAGCGACCGTTTGCGGAATTGAAAATCTGGGAAGCGTAGGTCAAAGGTCTCTTCAAAGCGAGCGTTGCTTATGATTCCAGTGCCAGAGCCACGTCTGCGGCTCCGAGGATCTTCAGACCGTTTCATCATGAAGCCTCCAAGCAAATATACTTGGATGGCGCTATCTACCATAACAATCCCATCGCTGTTGCTGAGAGGGAGCGAAAGCTAATCTGGCCAAGCCAGAGAGATGCTTTGCCTGACGTTGTTGTGTCTATAGGAACCTCGCGATCGATCCATACCAACCGGGCGGAATCCTCAAAATTCGTCAGTGCACCTCGACGAGGAATATTCTCTCATGGAAAGGGCCTCTTGAAAGTAGCCAAGGACCATGTGCTCTCATCGCTGGATTGTGAACAGACCTGGAACGAGTTTCTGAGCGGGCTTCCAACTAAGAATGTCGATTGGTCAGGATTTGTCAGACTCAATCTGGAGCTGGATGACAAAGTACCTGCACTCGATGATGTTAAACGCATGCAATGGCTGCGGGACTCGGTTCGGGCCAGAATGTCCAACAGTCCCCATATCCAGAACCTTGCTATTCGGCTAGTAGCCACTAGCTTTTACTTCCAACTGGCTGGACCTATCGTTGAGCATTCAAGCTCCCACTTCACAGCAACGGGTAAGCTCTGCTGACTTACAAAACGCAAGCACGCTGACTCGTCGTAGGCTTCATATATTGCCGACTTCCGCAAGAAGCTCCAGAGATCTCCGCACTGGGCAAGCTTTTTAGAGATAGAAGCTGTGCTGACTGGGACCCGTACTTTTGGATCAAAGAAAGCTCTGGGAGTGACAGCACACAACTTGTCTCCATCTCTCGGGATGTCATCGACCGTATGATAAGAGTCTGCAATTTCAAACTGCGTAAGATCAAAATCCGGCTCTCTAACAAGCTGGCGGCAACCGAGATCCATCTGCGGCTTAATGACAACGACTGCTATCCTATAAGCGGGTTTCCGCGGTCATTATTCCAGGAAGACACCCCACGAGCAGGTAAGGGATTTTGCGCAGAGAGCTCATTTGCAAATTACTTATAATTCTGTCCCGTAGCCCTTCAACCACCATTCGCCACAACATCCAACAGATGGGCCGGTCGCTCCCACCGGAGGAATTGGACCGCCCCAGATCCGAGCATGCGGCAACTTCGACCCCCGGTTTCGAGTTATACGGACACGTCGCGGATACTGGGCAACGCATCTGCTCAAGATGTCGACAGGATGAGCGAGGCACTCACCAATGGGCCAAGTCCGACTGCCGCTGCAGAAGAAGATGAACCCTTGCCAACCCGATCGAGGGGCGCCGCCTATCTGCGTGATGCTCTCCGCCTGGTTGGTCGCGGGCGTGGTGGACTCACTGCGCCCGACGGTGAGAATCGCAATCAGAACACAGCTACGGGCAGAGCACCGTCTGGTGTTGTTGGTGAAGTATATGAGCTTGCTGCCAACCGCTCATTTCCAACTAACATATCCACGCCCTATAGCACGGAACGCATGGTAGGGCGTGTGGTGGACCCTGTTCGTTGGTTAGCTGAGTTGGAAGCTCCTGACCCGCCCTCCGAGCTGGAAGCTCCTTTTAAGCCGCTCTTGGAGACGGAAGGTCCAAGGGAGTAATTGAGACCCAGGGCTTTCTCTTTTTCGCAGCTACAAAGAGCGTGGTACGGAATCACCTCAATATTAACTCTGTGGAGAAGCTTTACAGATGGGCAAGAGCGTTTGGTCTATATGGTCAGCTGCAATACACGAGGTTCAACATCGAATCTTGCGTGACAACTGCAATTTTGGGAAGTGGAAGGTAGCGACGGCATGTTACTTATCTTTGCCTATGTATTTAGCATGTGAGATGCATATAGTCTGTCTAGGGGTAGCAACTTGGCCTTCTTGAAGAAACAAGATATCATACCTAGGGATAGCCAGTACATACCGCCAGATGCATTCACGATATGACTCTAGCTTTCAGTATGGTATGACATCTTTCTATGATGCTTCAATGTTGGACTGGACTCCACAATTTCATCATGGTAATTTAAGTAGTCCTAACGTACGTGAAGCAGTTGCTGCACGTTCGTCGGCACGTAAGAATTGCTCTCCAGAAAGCCCCTTTCTCCCTTCCATCAGTGATCATCGGCACCGCCTGTTAAACTCTGAATCGTACAGTCATGAATACTTACACTGCTAAGCTGACTTCTCAAAACTTTTCTGTGCCTGTATCTCGTGGCAGAGTTCTAAACATGACTGGTAACATAGTGGCATTATTGATCCACAAAAGGATCGTCATCGTGAGGTTTTCTAAGCATCACATAGTTTACATGGCCCTCGACGACATTCGCAGCGTCCACCAGCAAGTTGAGCTGCCCTGCACTGCTGTAGCCCACAATATCACCTCAGCAACACCACCGGATCCGACGGAAAAAAACCCCAAGTTGATGCGGACCGGAGGAGGCGGCACTCATTGCCCTGACAGTCATATCAGCAACGATCTTTTGCAATAATGACAGTACATACCAGCCACACTTAACACGCGAACCCAACCACCGAATCGATCTACTGCGCCTTGTTGCGACGACGACGACGACTGGGCAGAAAGGGATAGTCATCATCAAAACAGATCTCCGTTTCCTTTGGCGCTCTCCCCTCCTTCGTAGTCGTAACGATGAGTGGCCAATTGACGTCCTCCCAGTCCTCAGCATGCCATTTTCTGGCATGCGGGCCGCCAGACATGCGCCTCAGCTTGTCGTCTAGCTCGAACCGAAACGCCTGAACGGTAGAGCCGAGATGAGCGAAGTTGGCACGGGGAAAGGTCAGACGCCGGAGCTGCATAAACGACTTTACACACTTCAAGATGTAGCCGATGATCTCATGCGAGTACCGCACTCCAAGACGGATCCACAAGAATTCGAGCCTGAGGCCTGGCGTACGTGCGAGATAGCTGAGTACGCGAGCCGATCGATGCCACAAGAAAGCGTTGAATTGTAGCTCGAGGGATTTCAGTGCCACGGCGACACCACGAAGCGCCCACACCTTGTTGCTCAGTCCCGCGTGCTCCGTTGTACTGTCCGCGTGGATGCGCCGGTGGCGCGAGTGGACGAGCGAGCCACATTCCAGGTAAAGTTGTCGGCAGACCAGCAGGATGTTGGCTTCGTCCCATGCTGGTGTTTGAGCTTGAGCTTGAGCGGCGGGGCGCGGCGGGGAGAAACGTGGCAGGAGCAGCGAAAATACTAGGTTGCGGACTTCAGCGGCGACGTTCAGGAAGGTGGAGCCTTTTTGGGTGATGGGAGGGCCAGTCAAGGAAGTGCCACTGGCGGGCTCGGGTTTGGGGGTGCGGTGTTCCTTGTGTAGTCTCAGGTCTTCGCCATGGACGTCGCGCCGCCCCGCGAGCGAAGGCATATCGAGGACAGGTTAGAAGTGAATTTGACGGTGACTTGAGCGCAGAGTGTAAGTTCACCTAGATCGAGGATGAGTGAGTGAACAGGTCGCGACGTTCGTTCTGTGAAAGAGTGAACCCGGTGGTCAGGATGCGGGAAGTTGCTTACCACTAGGAGAAGGAGTATGAAGCTGAGGCGGCGGTAGTCAGAACAAACTATCGAGTCAAGATGACGTGCGCTTTGTTGCGAGTCAGTCTTATGCGAATAGCAGCAGTGCTACAAATCTAAGTCTCACCTTCTGCGAGGGACTGCGGATATGATGTGCAAGATTTCAGTTCGTGTCGAGCCTTGGAGGTTGGGTGATTACGAAGTTGAGACAGTTGTTGAGTGAGCTTCAGTAGTTATAGAGTTCTTAAGAGGTGAAGGTGGTCTGAATATCAAACTTCGGCTGCAATAGAAATCTTGTTAAGATCAGATTCTAGTTAGAAATTTTGGGTGCAGAAGTAGAAGCAAGTCTGTGAGAAGATGATTGTTGTTGCGAGTGAAAGTGATTGGAACCTACTTAAGCTCAAGTGAATGCTCTAGTAGATGTGAGATTCCTAGTAACGGAAGGCTGATGTTGAACTGATAGTGCGACACGAATCTCTGAATTGAAGACCGTGACATTAATGACTCTACGGATGAAAACCTGTGACAGAAAAGAGGAACTAGTTCCAAAATCCAACCTGATCTTACAAGAGTCAGGAGAAAGCCATGATCCAGCTCATCCCGGCCGTGATGTATGTTGGCTGTTGTATCTTGCAGGCTTTTCAGAAGTCCACGCAAGTATGCTGGATTGACAGCATTCACTTCCAACACAGAAACCGATCTTGAGGTCGCCATATCTCCGTTGGAAGAGCACAATGTTGCCTACCTAGGAGCTACATATCCCATCACTGTTCAAGCTTCTTCCATGGACCAGCATCTCTGTGTCCGCTGCTGTCTTTGGCGAAGCTCAAGCATATGACTATATTACTGCCTAGACGCTCGATGAGCACTGAGAACTATTAGCACGGCTCTACTTAGGCTCCAGTGAGAACTTACTCTGCGAGGGGACTGACCACACGCCAGGGCAATCTCGAGTTGACATTTCACCGTCCAAGGGGCACATGGGTAACCGAGTGAGTTGCGAAGCTGGCGATTGCTTGAGACAAGGCTCCGCATGAGGATCGTAGGCACTCCGTTAGGCTAGTCCATCATAACTGTGCTTCTTTAAGGCGCCCCACCCTCAACCTTAGCGGCTATAGTAATAGCGGGCGCTTGCGCTGGAGGCTGCGTCTGAACCACTGCGGCAGCGCCACCTCTTCCACCGCCTCTGCCTGCGCGTCCACGTCCGCCTCTCGACCCGTGAGCGGCGGGGCCGGCTGGCCTGTTACCAGCGCCGACAGCGGTCCCAGCACTGCCAGAATCCGTACCAAAAGGTTTCCCGCCTAACGGTGTCTTGCTTGATGGCTTGTCCCGACGCTCCAGAACAACGACCGCTCCCTGTGCGACCTTGACTGGGCTCGCTTTAATTGCAGCCTGCAGCCCTTCCGGAGTGGAAAAGTCGGCATAGGCGAATCCTTTGCGTTTATCAATGACGACAGAGTCAATGTCGCCGAATGACGAGAGGACTTCTTTCAGCAGCGTTTCCGTTATGCCTTGAGAGGGGTTTGCGTGTTTCAAGAAGGCTTGACGGGGCGCTTGTGTAGGAGCTTGAGCGGAGACGGTACCAGCTGCAGAGGCTGTTGTAGACGAAGCAGGTCCCGGGGGACTTCTTTCGTGGCCTCTGCCAGAGTTCGGAGCTGCTGAAGCCATATTGACAGATGATGAGGATGACGAAGGTTGCATTTTATGTCGCTGTCTGGATGCTGCAGGACCCTTGGGAGGCTGCACATGCGATGTTGAAGGCTTCTTCAGGATTGTTGGCGGTCCGCCTTCACCGGTGCCAGTCCTCTTAGAATCCGAAGTTGGTTGTGGATGTGCGTCTTGGTTCGTTCTCTCCACCAACGCACTCTGAGCTAGTCGATCTGTACGTGGGGATCTCGCATCTTTCTTGGGTGCTGCAGCGGATTGCATGGTTGACGCTCCTACTCCGGCATTCTCAGCCGTGGAGGTATCCAGCTTCTTCGCAGCAGAACCCGCTGCCTCCAAGTTCTCTTCCCGTCTGGACTTGCGTCTGACGCTACCCGCCGGACCGATGCCAAGATCACGTTGCAGCATCTTGGCTGCAATGCTTGCGCTGCCGCGTTCACGCCGTCGTTCTGCGGCAGGAGCTGTGGGCGCGGAAGGAGCTGCAGAAGCTTGAGCCGGCGTTGCCGAGCTCGGTGTTTCCGACTTTTTCGCTTGACCGATTGTCGCCACTTCTTTGGTGAGGACCTTGACAGCTTCTTTTGCAGCCTTTTGGGCTTTGCTCAGCCGCTTGTTCTTATCCGGCGACTGAGCGACTTCTTTGAGCCCCTTGGTCGAGTCCTTCTTGTCCGCTGCGTCACCTTTACTTTCATTTGTATCCTGCCGCACATGCTTGCTGGTTGCTTTTGCGGCGGCCGGCTTGTCCTTTGCTGCTTTCTTCTCACGAAGATGCTCGATCAGAGGTGTTGTCGTCACTTTGGTGTCCTTGTGCGTTGAATGGTCTGTAGCAGATTCCGATGCTTCGGGCTTGGAACTTGGGTTCGTCAGACTTTCGAGAAAACTCTTGAATTCGGGATCTTGGTCGATCAACCCCTGACGGGCATCGTTTCTGCGCTTGCCAGAGGGAACCCGTGGGTACGGCGCAAACTCAAGCGACGGAGGCCCGATCAGGGCAGAGTCTCGGCCAGTGTTTAGAGCATCGATGAATTGTGTGTTCCGAATTCTGTCTGATAAGGTATTTATGTGGTTCTGGTGGGTGAGGCGTAGGTACGCTCGGGAGGGACGAGAGGGTTTGGAGAGACTAGTAAAACGTTTAATAAGGCTTTGGCAACGAGACTGCAAATCGCATACTCGGTGGAGACTCTTCCGGGCTTGTAAACCAGCCAATCCACCTTACCAGCTCCAACGAGCCACACATCTCCCAATGCAACTTCAAATTCAGACCTGGTCAGACCGGGAGCTAGTCTCCGGATCAGAAGCTTCAGTCGGGGAGCGGATGACCTGACAGACGAGCGAGACGCAGATACGGCCCCTTTCTGTAAAGCTGACGCCGGAACAGACAGAAGACCGTTTACAGGAGCCGGGTGTCCTGCAGCTGACGCCGATGCCGGTTGTGTATGAGAGACCATGTCGCATCAGAGAGGTCTAACCACCTCATATAGCTGGCTGCTCAACGAAGAGAGGGTCGTCGCAAAGCTGGGGTAGATAGTCCATGAGCAGTCCTTAACCT
>QQTW01003778.1_pt1 | contig 11245 bp, 12 predicted proteins | sample 1904831 | NCBI WGS metagenome assembly QQTW01 (sample SAMN09435610, study PRJNA476489) | Subsurface metagenome, whole genome shotgun sequencing project.
CGGTGTCCTTCCGCCTTCAACCCCTCTAGAATTGATTGGCGATAGTGAACCATACCCATATTGACCCGGACTGCCATTGCCGCCCAGATCTTGAGTGACTCTGGCTGAAAGTCAAGTTCAATATCATCCAGGTCGGAATCTTGCAGCAGTTTGATATTCGCCTTGGCTAGTTTGTGCTGACTGGCTAGCAGGGACTTGGCGCTAGTGCTGCCGTTGCCAATTTGACCTATGCCATGAGATGCTGCCCAAATGTGCCGGGATACTGGTTCTCTGAGTCGTGCCAGCGCTTGACGGGCTGAACTTTCAGCTTGTACACCTTGGAATATGCCCCACACCGAGGTAAAGTGTCCCTTCAAATCAAGGCTCACCCCAGTTTCAATGCTGGGTGAAGCCAACACGATATCGTATTGCTGCAAAATTTCATTGAGATTGCCAATGCAGCCATAAGCGGGATGAGAGGGGTCAGAAATTGTCTCCGAGTCTATTCGCAGGATTTTTTGGTCGGGAAACTGTTTCTGCAATAGGCTCTCTAGTGTGCGGGTTCCCCACTTGCTTTTAGCCTTCTGCGCCGAACAAACCACAAATGGTCTACCACCACCGGCAATGTGTTTTTTTAGGGCATCCACCAGTCCACTAGGGTTTTTCCCTCTGTAGTTATGGATGTTCCAGCTCTCAGAAGGTCCCGGTTGCCATTCGTTCACCACTACCCACGGCTCCACGCCATACCCTGAAAGCGTTCGCACCATATCTATGCTCAAATCGCTCAAGTCAGCATCTGCCAGAAACACCCGACCATTACCCTGTAGCACGTTGCCGAGGAGGGTCTTCAGTTCCCTGAGAATGGGCACACGCAGACGCTTACAAGTATTGGAGTTGAGAGCGTGCCAGAACACTTGCTCGCACTCGTCAATGACCACAACGCCATTCTGCCAATTTTCGGCCTGAAATCTCGCTTGGCTTTCCGGGTGTAAGCTGTCAATACACAGGCCGTAGCCCAAAACAGCGCCCGTCTCTGATGACCTGACCTCGGTTATATAGGGGATGCCAAAGCGAGCGCACAATGCCTCCACCAGCTGCACCCGATGACCAATGACTAGCACCCACTGCCCACTGGCTACAGCGTCAGCCACAACGCTTTCGAGTGTGTAGGTTTTCCCCGTGCCCTTGGGAGATTTGATAGCTACCAGTTGCGCCGTTTCGGGGATAGAAACTTTTCCTAGATAGCGGCTATTGACAATAACATCTGCTGGATATGTGAGCTGATGGTAGCTTTTACTCTTCCAACTTTCTAGAGAGGCGGCGTTGTTTACGATCTGCTCAAACACCATCTCGCCGTGGACAAACAGGAAATCATCTACCCCCTTCTCTGGTTGCTGCCAGCTGAGCACCCAGACATCACAGCCCTGTTTAGTTAATAACGAACCTGTCTTGCTAATCGCCCGATTGACGTTACGGATGGTTTTTCTCTTGTGGTCATGATCCAAGCAGATATAGACCTTGCGCCCAAGCGTTGCAAAAGGCTTTAAGTCTGGCAGTAGGTAGGAGTTACCAATTTTGTTACCTGCCGCATCCTTTGGTGTGCGATACCCACCATCAATTCCTGGTAAAGCGATCGCCGCATATCCAGCAGTCAGCAGCGCCCCTGCTTTTTTCGCCCCCTCGGTGATGGTAATCGGGATTACTGCCGAATCAACCCACTGCCAAAAATCGCCATCTTCTCTACTTAAAAATTCTCTATCAACTGTTGCTTTGAACGTTCCGTATTTATCACCGGATACCACTCGCCTAGTTCCGGTATATAAGTTAGTTCTGTTTCTATATCCCTTTCGGTCAACCCGGCTTGTAGTTCCAAAGCCCTCTGCTTCTGCTTCTGTTTCTGCTGCTTCCCTAACTGAGTACGCTTGCAAAATCCTTTGCTCATATTCCTCTCTCTTCCCTGCTAAAATTGCCACTTTTAATCCAATTTTCCAGGTGACTCTCAAAAAGAATGCCCTGGTGCTGCTCTTAAACGGATGCTCGTATTTGATTAGCTGACCGTCCGAATCGCGGACAGGGCAATCAGGCTTGAAGCACCCCCACATCATCGGTTGCCAATTGTTCAGCGGGTCTAGACCGTCACACCACCAGCCGCCGCGCTCGGTATGGACATAACGCTTCAGTACCCAAGTCGCCAGCCGTCCTGTGTTGGTGCGTGGTAGCTTATCGGAATAGCAAAGATATTCATAGGGGCGAATCCCCTTCAGGCTGCGTACATTCAGGCGAATGATGTCGGGGTCTACTGCGCTGTCCAGCCATTCCTGCCAGTGCCGAGGGTGAATATGGTCAGGACTTGTTTGAATCGTTGGGACAGATGATTTTTTTACTCTCACGATGAGCCTCCTGGTTGTGTCCAGTCGGTTTCTCACCTGGGAAATCTTTGGAATCCTTTCTCCCTACCACCAGTAACGCCCTCCAAGGGGATTGCGCTCAGAGCGCATCTCATTCTTATATGGATATCTGCCACTGCACGCATCAGCCTGAGCATCAAGACACTCAGTCTGCTGCGTCCTTGTGGACGGAATTGCTGACAATAACGCCTGCGCCAAGCATTCCCTATAGTTGGCAACTACTTGGGAAAATAACTTAACCGATGTTCGTTGGCGAAAGCTGATTTCCATATAATGGATGTGGAGCCCCCTTGGCTCTAGTTGATGGCGGTGGGAGTCGGGTTAAGTTTCTCAGGCTCTATACCGACTCTTATGCCGTTACGAATTTAGAAGCAGGCAGCGCCAGATTCCCTTACAGGAGTTTGGCGCTGCCTGCATCGAGGTGATTGCAGGTAGTAATGGGACTGTTTCGCCCTGCACCCAGAGTTACAACTTCATTCGGTCGCATCCTTAACCTCCAACTTTTTCTGTATCTGCCGAAGCACTTCAATTTCCCGTTGCCACGCATTGAGGAGCGATTGATGCTTTTCCTTTTTGATTAGCCGCTGCCGGTCGGCAATGGTTGCCTGGATGATTCCCCCAGCGTGGATCGTTCCTCAGCGCTCACGTATAAAACCTCCGGCAACAGATTACGTGCATAGCGATCCAGATATTCACTAATACTGATCCCCAGTGCAGCCGCCCGACGATCAAGCTCCTGCTCAGCCGTGGGTGTCAGCATGAAATTCTTTCTCTTTTTCTTCTCGCCGTGTGCTTCAGCCTTAGCTCTAGTGCGTTTCACCATTTAGCAACCTCAGTTTGCTGGGCAGTGCAGAGGCATTGCTACCCCCTACGAATTCGATATACCCCTATTACCATACTGCCTGTTGCACTCCTTTTGATATACCCCTATTATATCTTTATCTCATTGATAGGGGTATATCAACGAGCTGCAAAAGCTAGAAGCCAGCGCCCAAACTTTCCACGGTCTAGCGCTGGCAACTTGCTCCAAATCTACGAATGGAGACTTATTTCATCATGCACCCACTTGGTTATTTTGCCAGCGCCCCTGACGGCACGAATGACGCCTTAATCCTGCGCGACATCGAAGACAAAATCGGCAGTTATTCTGAAAGCCTGACAAGTGAAGCTAAATTAGCTTTCCTCGCAGTCCTTAGCAGGTATCTGTATTTCAAGCAGTGGGTTGTTCCTGATTATTCAATTGGGGAAGCGCTCGCAGATACCCAGATGGAAGCATCCACCAGGATAGACGCAGAGGAAGCGCTCGCAAACACTACGCCGGGTACACAGGGAACCATCTGGGACATCATGCTGACCCTAGAAGGGATTTCCTACGCAAACGCTCTGGGGCTGCTCCAGTTCATCACCCAAGCCGAGCAAAAAAGCCACAGAGCCAGAACACCAGCAGCTAGCACTTGCTTTAATTGCATCCCAGACCAATTGGTCTCAATACCCTCAGAGAGTGCATCTGTGATTGACCCAGGTAGAGCCTGGTTACTGCGACTGCCCAAGGATGGGTTCACCATGCCACTGTTCAGCTTCGGTCAACCAGTCAGGTCACTCAGCCGGTCTGCAAGTGGGCGAATTATTGGCATGGAATTCGTGCCATTTGGCAGTCACTATATCAGTTGCGGTTGGCGCTACGTTATGGCGATGACTCCACAGCCCGATTTCAGGAATTGGGGGAACTCTGTTGATTCTTTCCCAGAAGCTGACCTGCTCATTACTTGTGGGGGTAAAGGCTGATGTCTCAATACGAACTGAGCCGGTCAATTACCGCTGCTACTGATGCGTTTGCTCAAGTTGTCAGCTTGCAAGAGCTACTGCTAATCTCCCTAGACATTGCCGGTCAATCAGCAGAAAAGAGGCAGGAAAGAACCGAGTTGCTGCTCATCTGCTATTTGGAGCAGGTAAAGCCATACCTAGAGGAATTGCGACAGGAATTACAAGAGATTCGGCAGCAAGTTCATGGAGTGTATGGGGGGCAGATGAACGGCACGCATGGGGCAGGGCTAGCCGCAGAAAAAGCGTAGCCATAGCGCTTCACGCCATAACGGGGTTTACGACGGGGGGTATCCCCCCGCACCCCCAAGCATCTTATTAAAGGAGGCTCGTACAGCAAGCTTGCTGTGGGCGGCAGAAACCTCGGCCTCCTTTAACAAGATGCACGTTGGAATCTGTCTGACTAATGAAACACACACTCACCCCCTACCCTCACTTGATATACGGGTGTGAACTAAACTGACCCGTCATCGGGGGAGACAGAGCGGTATTCTTGCAGATTCGGTGTGTCTGAAGCTATGTCGTCCAACCTAGTTTGACCCCCGCTCTTACGTTGCTTCCGACTCTAACGGAAGCTTTGCTTTCTTCTCGAAAATTTGCACTCCAGCGTCTAGGACTTCAAAACCTAAGTCGGTTTTGCCTAGTTTGCCGGATACCATGCCAGCCCAGCTCTCAAACTCTGCCGCATTCGCCTCGGCCTTGCGCCAACTTTTAGCATTGAGGGCAACTGTGAAGGTTAGCCCATTCTGGTCGGTCAGTTCAATCTCCACTTTTTTATTGGGCAGAGGCTTGGCTTCTGGTAACTCTGAGAATTTCAATGTGATTTCAGCTTTGGCTTCAGTCATCGGGGTTAAGTGAGCAACGGAACCGAAAACCATGTTAGACAAAACTCGGCCTCAAACGGAAGTCCAACCATGTGTTGAGTCGTGGTTTGAAATGACTTATAGGTTTTTGGAGTTGCGCTAATTGAGTACAAGATCAGCTTTGGGGGTGACTAGCAAGGGCGGCGAGCGCAGCGATACTCTTAATCCGGTGGTTCATGAAATCCCTGGTCACCCATAGCTCAGAGTCAGGGGGACAGGTGGCGGAGCGCACTTCAATAGTGTATGCTCCTGGTTAGCAAACAGTCTGCCAGTCTGACCGGCGAACTATGACCGAACTAGACCGAGTGCCAGTAGCCCAACTCCCTAGCAAGTACGGGATTGTCAAGTCTGTCCTCTACGACCGCATCAATCGGCTGGGCATCAAGCCACAGAAAATCGGGAATAAGTCGTACCTGAGTGGAGAGCAGTTAGAGCTGCTAGACCAGCTAGATGCTCACATCAACGCCGGTGGCAGTATGGCGGAGTTTGCTGAGCGCCATCCCAGTCAGTCTGGCGGTCAGTCTTCTGCTACTCAATCTCAACAGGAGTCTGGCGGTCAGTCTGGTAGGAAGTTTTCAGCGACCGAACTAACCGGCAGTCAGGTCGGTCTAATTCCACAACTGATTGAAGGGCTGGTGGCGCGGCTAGTTCCCGCCATTGTCCGCCAGCTCCCCTCATCGCTGCTCATAGCGCCTGACCCAGTAGCTTATTTGAGGGCATTGGAAGAAGCCTACCGCAATGGGTGGCTGCTCAGCACAAGCGAACTGGCGGCGCTCCTCAAGTTATCCCCTGCCACTGTGCGCGGGTACGGTGAGCAGTTTTCTGATGCTGGGTTTGTCTTCACCAGAGCCGGAACTAGGAAGCGGGGAGAAGTGGCTTGGGAGATTGGTAAGCGCCCCAAATCCTGGTGAGAGGTATTCGGTTAGGTCACTGCCACAAGATTACGGTTGTATCCCTGTATCACTCAACTCCCATGCCTTGGGTGGCACTTCTTGTTAGGCTTGGTCTAATAGTCTTGTGTCACGACAATATTGTCAAAGGACAGATTCTAGATTGTTGCTTCATCAGCGGCGGGACGGGGTGCCGCCATGCACAGGTCAGGCTGGGGCGAGCACCTGTTGGTTAGAGGTAGAGGTGATCTGCCCAGCCAGCCCCGGCGCGTCCCCCCGTCCCTCAATCTATTGTCTTGGCTCAATGCTAGGGAAGCTGCTACCAGGTGCAAAGTAGTTCTAAAAGACATGCAGGATGAGGCTTTCAAGGATTGGTCTTGGAGTACATATTTAAACTTGCTATGCTTTCATCCACAGTTTTTTCTGTCAATACTGAAAGCTGAAAAGACGCAAACTCGTAAAAACTTGTACACTTGCTGATACTGAACTGTCTAGGAGCGCACTTCATGGCAGCTTCCCTAGCATTGGGCCTATAGTTGTGATTTTGCAGACAGACCCTAATAAGATAACTTCCAAAATCTTATAAAGTAATCTGCACCACCGCTGACCAATTGTTGATTATTTTGCGGGTTAAATGTAACCGAAAAAACCTCTCTCTCATGCCCCCGTACAGTTTTAATAAACTCTCCTGTGTTCAAATCCCAAAAACTGATTGTTTTATCATCGCTGCCACTAGCAACTAATTGGCCATCAGCGCTAATAGCTACAGTATTTACATCAGCATAGGGGCAATCATCAGGTAAGGGTCCATCTTTTGGTTTTCCTGAGTTATTTGCATCTGAGCGACAAACTTTCTTTGGTCTTTGCAGGTCATATAGTAGTTTCTTAGTAGTTAGATTCCAAACCTTGACAGTATCATCTTCGCTTCCACTTACCAATTTGTTATCTTGGCTGATATCGAGGCTCCATACTGGGCCGGAGTGACTTCCTAATTCTTCTACTTTATCAAAAACCAAGTCCCAAACTTTGATGACACCATCTGCACTACCACTGATAACGGTATTGCTGTCTAGACTAATGGCAACAGACAAAATAGCGGCACCATGTTCTATTGTATCTATTAAAGCACCATTAGACAAATTCCAAACCCTGACACTATGGTCATAACTACCACTGACCAAATATTGATTGTTCCTGCTGATGGCTACAGAATTAATCCAGTCTCCAGGGGGGTTATTTAGCTTGTATAGTAACTCTTTTTTTCTCAAATTCCAAACCTTGATAGTGTTGTCCTTGCCGCCGCTAGCAACGATTTTGCCATCCCGGTTGATGGCAACGGACAAAACATTATTATCATGCCGTCCCAGAGTCTCGAATCCATTTCTCTTGTTTATATCCTTCCAGAACCTGATAATGTTATCATCACCTCCACAGACTAGGAGCTTGCCATCCTGACCAATACGAACGGAATTAATTTCGTCTCGTTCGGGTAGAAAATCTATAGGAGCACCATCTTCTTTTAATTCTATTGATTTCGGGTTAGGTTTTGAAATTGTCGAGCTTGGACTAGCTTCTGGTGTTGGTTCAGGCGTTGTTCCAGGCCCAGCTATGTTTGGTGGTTTAGGTAAATATATAAGAACTCCCAAAGTAGCTGAAAGAACTAATACTACACCAACTATACCTATAAAAATACGTTGTTTGTTAGTTCTTATTTGAATCTCGAAGATATCTTTGTATCTGAACCCGTCTGTAACAGCTATAAATATAAAAAAAAGGCCACAGGAGAGCAATAAAAGGATAAATAAAGTAACAGGTGCTGAGGAAATTAACTTAATCAGCTCATTCACATTCATAACACTTTCTTATAGGGCGAAAGATATTTTCGTAGCAAGCGCACAAAAAAACAACGCTAAGCTCAAAAGTCTAACCTAGCAAAGATTTCAGCGTTAGCTCAATCTGACGGCTCATGCGGAAACCGTACTTGATGCTAGCTTACTACCCGAAGTACGTATGCAAGCAACTTAAGGCTGAAAATCTCACTCACCGAGAGTTTCAGGATTTATCTACTGACAAGGCAGTCCTCAAAAGAAGGTAGCTTACGTGCTTGCCACACCTGATTTTAGTGCTTAACGTTGGTTCTTGTTCCACTGCTATGAAAAGGCCCTCATATCCAGGGTGACACCAGAGTTGGGCTTGGTCTATTAGTCTTGTATCAGGACAATATTTCTAGATGACAGATTCTAGATTATTGCTTCTTCGTGGGGGGGGACGGGAGGCCGCCATGCACGGGTCAGGCTGGGGCGTTCGCTTGTCGGTTAGAGGCAGAGGCTACTTGCCCAGCCTGCCCCGGCGCGTCCCCCCGTCCCTCAATCCATTGTCTTGACACAAGACAGTTAAGTGGGTGTTAGGCGCGGTCATTTTGTCCTGACACATGACAATAAAGTGTACGACTGTCCAGAGGCTTTTGTGCTGACACCACACCAGAAATTTCTCCAAGTCAATTGCCGTGACACAAGACAATGAAGCTAACTTTGACTTGACACAAGACAGAGTCATTCACTATCCTTAGTCTTGACACAAGACAAAGCTAGAAGAGATTGTTATGCCAAAAGGTGGAATACGCCCTCGCCGCATAGATGGCTCTACCGACCATCTACTCAAGCCTAAGTGGAAACAGGGAAGGACTCGGACAATCCGTGTGCCTGTGGTGCTGGCTGAGCAATTGCTGGAGATTGCCCACCGGCTAGATGACGGTGGAGCATTAGACCTGACACAAGACAATATAGCAGAGGGCGACGGGAGTCTTGTTGAGCTGACACCGGACAATTTAAGTGAGGGCAGCGGTAAGCCTATTGACTTGAAACAACACAATAGAGCCGAGATAGAGCAGATAAAGGCATCCCAGGCGAAAGCGCTCGCCCTACTCCAGAACGCCATCACGCCCAAGAGTAAAGGCGGAAGCTACGCCGCCAACAATGCCACGGGAATCAAGCGGCTGGTTGAGCAAGCCCTGGCGCTGCTTGCGGCTGAGTAGGAACTGATGCCCCTTTTATTGTCTTGTTACAAGACAATAAGACAAAAATTATCAGTTGAGCGCTGACGAGCGGAAGTAATCGCACCCACCAGGAAGGAGTACCCAGTTTGACATGACACAAGACAATAGCGGCGATGGAGGACCAGTCCGGTGTGGGCATTGGACTTGGAGGCACGGCTCGGCGACCAGCGGCACACCAGGGGCAGCACCGGGAGTCTTATTGTCGTGTGTCAAAACAATCTCTCGGAAAACTTATGATTATAGCGGTTGTGCATCGGTAATGGGTTTTTCGGTATTTCTGAGTTTAACCAGGAATGCTTAAGTTAAAGGCACTTAATCATCGCCATCGGAGCAAAATGGAAGTTACACCAAAAGAAGTTCAGTTTTATGAAACACCAGACGGGAAATGTCCTTCGCGCTTATGGCTAGATTCCTTAAGGGATAGAGACGCCAGAGCTAGAATCCTTGTAAGGATAAGACGAGTAGAACAAGGAAACCTGGGGAACTACCTCACACTCGGTAAAGGAGTTGGTGAACTAAAGATAGATTATGGACCAGGCTACCGCGTTTATTTTGGACAAGTAGGATCAACATTCGTGCTTATTCTTTGCGGTGGAAACAAAAGCACTCAAGAGTCAGATATTCTTAAAGCTCAGGAATATTGGGAAGAATATGGAAACAGACAAAAAACCTAAAACAGTTAGCTTTCGCGAGTACTTAATTAATTTACTCCAAGATCCAACGGACGCCGAGGCTTACCTGACGGCAGCTAAAGAAGAGAACGACCCTGAACTATTAGAATTAGCTCACCGTGATGTGGAAGAGGCAAGAAAGCCAGAAAAATCGGCGGAAATCTCGTTTTAGCACGGAGCGAGCTGCCTGACCTTTCCAGCACCAGAGCGCTAGTAGCCAGCTTCCGAGCGCTCGCACCGTGACCACCTTAATCAAGGCGAGCCAATTTTAGCTGAAATCAGTGCAGAGCGCGTAAGGCATAAGCAAAAATCATCATTAATGGCTGCAAAGAGTGATGATGCCGTGGAGCGGGGTGGCGACTGATTGATAAGCTATTGTTAATCGTGTGGGTAAGCTGGCACCCCTTCTAAAAGGGCAACGTAGAATCAAGGGTTAGAGGCTCTAGGCTCACAACCGCGCTGGATACCTGCCAGAGCGCGAATTTTACAAAAGTTCTATTTTGTAAAATTCAATCAGAGGTCTTGGATGAGGCAAGAGATTGACGCTACCGCACACCGTTACTCCCCCAAAAGAAGTTTCCCCAGCTAATGCTCAGGCCCAGCTGATTGAAATGTGGGTGCATGGGAAATCGCCACAGACAGCCTCTGTCTACAGGCTTGCTGCCCGTCGCTTTTTGGCCTTTGTGGGCAAGCCCCTCCACCTGGTCACTTTAGCAGAAGTCCAGGCGTTCGCCACATCCCTTGCAGAAGCCGGTCTATCTGCCAGCACGAGACGCAACATCATTTCATACATCAAATCCCTGCTGAGTTTTGGGAATAAAATCGGGGTGCTGCCCGTGAATGTGGGAGCGCCAGTAAACCCGCCCAAGGCTAAGGATACCCTGAATGAGCGGATTCTGTCTGAGTTAGAAGTCCAGACGATGATTGTACTGGAGACTGACAAAAGGAACCGGGCTATCCTGCGGCTTCTCTACCTGGGGGGATTGCGGGTGAGTGAACTGTGTCAGCTTGAATGGCGCGATCTACAAGTGCGTGGCAATCAGGGGCAGGTCACAGTCTACGGCAAGGGCGGTAAGACTCGCACGGTATTGCTGCCAGCATCTCTCTGGGTTGAACTGTGCCAGATCAAGGGAGATGCTGGCAATTCCTTACCGGTGTTCCAGTCCCGCAAGGGTAATAACGGCGGTCATTTGGATCGGGCGCGTGTCTACCAGATCGTTTCCGCCGCTGCATTGCGTGCTGGAATCCAGGGGAAGGTATCACCCCATTGGCTACGCCATGCCCATGCCTCACACTCCCTGGAGCGGGGCGCTCCCATTCACCTGGTACAGGCAACACTGGGTCACGCAACGGTAGCAACTACTGGACGCTATCTCCACGCACGGCCCTCTGATAGCTCGGCAATGTATCTGCCTGGGTAGTGGCACTTCAAGTGTAAAGCACCGGCAATGAAAGCTAGTCTTGCCCCCAGCGCTAGAGTGCGTTTTTGGCGGTTTTTGGCGCTGTGGGTTACTTATTATAAATTGGAGTCTTCTAAGTGACTCTAGCGGCGAGGGAC
>QQTW01003779.1_pt1 | contig 11242 bp, 10 predicted proteins | sample 1904831 | NCBI WGS metagenome assembly QQTW01 (sample SAMN09435610, study PRJNA476489) | Subsurface metagenome, whole genome shotgun sequencing project.
GAAATAAAGGAGCTTTGTTAGCCGTTTTGTGCGTTTAAATTATCACACGCCCTTTAGTAAAATTTTATTCATTCCCTTAAAAACAAAGCGTAATGCCAAACATAAAGCAGGGGATCTATCGCAAGGAGAAAGCGATTGCTTTATAACAAGGTTTGTAAATACCACAACTGGCACAGTAGCCGTTTTGAGCTTTACCTGATACCGAATTGGTTGATACTTGTTTTGAGTTTACAGTAACTCATGCTATCAACCAAGCGGCTGAAAAAATAATGCTTCAGCATTTCACGGCTTCAGCAATGAAGCGTTGCTGTGCCTTACTGTTCAGCGTATTTTATTTTCAGGTCTTTTTGAATTTGCTCTAATGATTTGCCTTTTGTTTCAGGCATCAGTTTCCAGGAAAATAACAACTGCAAAAACATCATTACGGCAAAAAACATGAATACGTTTCCTGGCCCGATTACAGGACTATTTATTGCTACCGGAAACGTCCATGAAATGATCACTGCAAACAACCAATGTGTAAAGCTTCCTAGTGATTGCCCCTTTGACCGTATGGAGTTGGGAAAAATCTCAGAGATAAATACCCAAATGACAATTCCGTCAGAAAGCCCGAAAAAGAACATGTAGCCAAGCAGGAAATATAAAATTCCAGGCCCTTCGAAGTGCTGCCCGTAAAATGTCCAGGCAATAAGGCTCATAAATATAATCAGCCCGACAGAACCTAAGATCATCAATGACCGCCTGCCAAACCGGTCGATAAGGGACATGGCAATGATCAGCACAATTACCTTGGTTAAGCCAATCAGTATTGGGAGTAAGTACGAAATATTGGTGTTCATGCCCGTCATTTCAAAAATGCGGGTAGCATAATAGTTAATCGCATTTGTGCCCGCCAATTGGTTGAACGCACCCATCAGAACCGCATATAGTATAGGCCGGAAATATTTTCTGCTAAACAATTTTTCAGTTGCGGCTGAGGATACAATGCTAAGCGATTCAAGAACATCATTCAGTTCCTTTTCAATTTCAGTTCTGCCGCAACGAACAAGAACAGCACGGGCATCATCAATGCGTTTTTGCTTTACCAGCCAACGCGGACTTTCCGGAATCAAAAGTGCCAACAGGAAGAATATAGCGGAAGGAATGGTGACGATTCCAAGCATCCATCGCCAGGCATTTTCTCCTGTTCCGGAAAACAAATAGTTGGTAACATACGCGAAGAAAAGACCCAGCGTAACATTCAACTGAAAAAAAGCAACAAGACGGCCACGGATGCCAGCGGGTGCAATTTCAGCAATATACATCGGCCCTACAACCGATGAAGCTCCTATGGCCAGGCCGCCAATAAAACGCCCTATAACAAGGGTAATCCAATTGGGAGCAAGAGCCGTTAAAAGAGACGTTACGGCAAAAATGAGTGCAATGGCAATGATTACTTTTTTTCTGCCAAACCGTTCTGCAGGTAACCCTGCAAATAAAGCACCCACTGCAGCTCCGATAATAGCGATTGCAACTGTAAACCCATGCCGGAAATCAGTTAAGCCGTATAGTGCCTGAATAGGTCGCTCGGCTCCTGAGATTACTGCCGTATCCAACCCAAAGAGCAGCCCGCCCAAGGCAACAATTACGGCATATCCAATTACATTGCGGTTCTTTTTCATGATGGCTTACATATAAACAGAAATCAGGTTTCAAAAAATGAAACTTTTTGATGTATAGGATTCAAGGGTAAGGTTATAAAGCACGGACGATTCATCAAGGGTTGTGTATTTTTTTACAGCGGCTTCAATACCTTCCCGTGCCACCGTTTCCTGCACTTCCCGGGTTCCGGCATCTGTAGCGCTATCGTAGTAAAACGCGGCTGCAATAGCCTTGGCATAAGCATAAGGTATTCTTCCATGCTTCAAACACAATAGTGCAGGCCCTACAAGCCGTTCATCCTTGCCCAGCTTACGTTTCGCATCAGCCGCATTCCTTTCGATCTGGTCATTCAAGGCCGGATCCGTATACTTTTTAATGGCCAATGCCATGAACTCCCGCTGCTCTTTTTCATCAAGGTTAAATTCACGGATCAATCCAAATGCAGATTCTTCCTGTATTTCATTCAGGTATTCCGGGTAAGCTAACGCCGACTCATGCAATATTTTATAACCATTAGCCCAACCTACATAGGCAATAGGTCCGTTAATGCCATTGAATGTATACAATTTGCGAAGTAATTCATTGTGGAAATTGGCTTTAGGAACAAAGCCTTCCACCGCTGGTATGGCACCAATATAGGCATCTTTATCTAACGGTAGGGTCCACCAATCCTGCATGCGCAAAGCCAAAGGCTCCTCAGCCAGTATTTCTTTTGGTGCAGGCATGCCGGTCCTTAATACCTGCGTTTCTATCAGCCCCAATTTCGACCGTAGAAATTCCTCAAATTCAGGGCTGGCATTTTGGAATAAAATGTTTTTGATTTTTTCTGCGGGCTTAGTCGCATTCTCGCATATGATCCAGTTGAGTATTTCTTTTCTGTTTGTAGCAATCAATATATTCCTGATAAAGCCAGCTACGTTCTCAATATTGGCAGCGCCAACACTGCTGGCTATGATGGCTACTTCATTCAATACCGCACCCACTTTTTGCTCTTCGTTCAACGTAAAGGCCGCTTCAATAGCAACATGTTCTGTTGTGTCCTTGTTCGTTCCGGCAATATCGATCCGGTATTTCTTTTCTTTATTCAAAAGTGCAACAACATCCTCAGATGCATCCATCAGCCATATTTTATAGCCGCTTCTGTAAAACAGATGTGCAATAAATCCCCGGCCGATTTTTCCGGCACCAATTATTAAAACTCTTTTTGTCATTGGCCAATCAACTTAATAGGTTCTGGTATTGAATAAACTTCCTGTATTTTTCATTATAGACAGCCGTTAAAGAAGGGTCTGGTTCTATTATCAAAAAGTCTATAGCTGGTTTTGCATATTCACTTTTGCCCGCCTCCATGATATAGTTGATCATGCCGGCCAACGACAACTCTTTTTCGGTTGCTACTGCAATAGGCTTGTTCAATACACTTGCCCTGATAGCATTCCAAAGGGCGTTTTTTGATGACCCTCCTGCTAGCTTTATCAAATAAATGCTATGGAGGTCAAGTTCTTCAAAGCATTGCCTTCTTGCAAAAGCTACTGCCTCGAGAACCGCCCGGAACAGGTGCGCTTCTGAATGCGTTGCATTTAGTTCAAGTATGGAAGCAGATAGTTTGCTATTCCACAAAGGTGCCCGTTCTCCTTGCAGATAGGGTAAGATAACAGGTGTATGATGAGGGTCTATAGCGGCGGCTTTCGCAGTAAGATCATTTAGCACTTCGGCTGTTGTTTTTCTATTCAAAACAGTGCTTATGAGCCAATGGATAATATTTCCGCCTGTGTTTGTACTGCCATAATTTATAAAACCCGGATCGAACGAGATGCTTAAAAAATTATCCGGCATCTTTGGTTTTGTGAGATAAAAGGCGCCGGCTTGTTCCGATGTATTTGCCAGCATAAAACCTTCTTTATCCTGCAGCTGCAGGCCGTACAAAGAAGTATATAAATCGGCCATTGCCGGAAATACAAAACTTTCATCCGGCAACTCAAATAGGCTTTTTGAAGATGACAGAATTGGTGTAGGACTATATGCAATAGACGGCAAAGAAGATGGATGTAATTGCAGGTGGTGTAATAACTCCGGTGCATACGCCCGCTTGTTTAAGTTGACCATGCTGATCTGCGAACTGAAATGTGTTTTGTATTCGCCGGTGAGTTCATAGAACACAGCATCACTAACCTGAAGGAATATCGAATCGTTGTGAAAACCCTGTTCTTTTTTATGCAGCAATTTTGTAAACAGCCAATTGGTGCCTGCAGGCAAAGAAGTGCCGATGATTGCCTTGCTTTTCCCATCTCCCATTATGGAGTGGTATGTTTCCAGTTTGTTGAAACAAGTGGTGTCCAGCCATATCGGAAAGGCATTTTCTGACGGGGTGCCTTTTGTTTTCTTCCACTCAAGCAAGCTCGAAACGTGCCCGCAAATACCTAAGTACACGGCATCAATGCTGTTCTTCTTCAAAAAGTCGCCAAGTTGCTTAAAGAGCAAAAAGGACTTTTCGCGGATGGCGGTGTAATCTGCCTGCACCTCGCCGGAATTTCCATAAGTCAGTGAATTGGGAAGATTATCAATTAAGACAACTGATGCTGATAAACAAGGGCAATACACGCCTAGTTTGAGCTGGGAAGTACCGAGGTCAAGCGCAGCATAAGCTATCTTTTTTTCAGCTGCCATTGCTATACTTTTCTGAGATACGGGTTTTAATTAAGGTAAAAAGCGCTTCATCCCCAGATAATCCGCAAACCTGCTTTAATACATAGTCAAGTCCTTTTTCAGTTATTAAATGAGCAAGCCTGAAACCGCTACCTGTATCCTTGTAGTCAAGGCAGGCTATGATGCCAGCCAATAATCCTTCAGGATAAATGCCATGCTTCAATGCTAGCAGGGCAGGCCCGATCAAGCGGTCGTCTCTGCCAAGTTTTCTTTCGGGGTCGGCACCATTTCTTTCTATAGGGTCCGGTATGTTTTTATCCTTGAATTTTGCAAATGCCGCATTGGTCCATTCTTTTTGCTCTTCCGGATCAAAACCGAATTCCGCTACCAGGGCAAGCGATGTTTCGGCAGCAGCTTTCTGGGCTACTGCAAGTATTGCTTTATCATTGCCGGCTTCGTGCAATTGCGTATAGCCTTTTTGTGCCCCGAGGTAGGTGATTACTGCATTGATGCAATTGTAAGTGTAAATTTTTCTTTTGAGTTGGTTAGTAAAGTTTTTCAATGGCTTCAGGCCATATACATGAAGTGTTTGTTTTATTGCATCTCCGTCGCAGGGAAGTTCAAAAAAGTTTTGTGCTCTTACAGTTAAGGGAGGCTGATCTGGACTTGCATCCAGGCACGTGCAGAATATAATAGCCTCAGAAAAACCTATGGATGTTGAAAGCCAACCTTCTTTTTCTTGACCTGATTTTTTAAGCACACAATCTTTAAGCAGGCCGGCAGCATTTGTCAAGTTTTCACAGGTTATAATAGTTAAAGCCTGTTTTGGATTTACCGCATACCTTTTTTGAAGCGCAATGGCCAGGTACCCGGCAAGGCTTTCAAGGTTGTTTCCAAAAACAGCTGTAAAAACCACGGCCGCTTTTACCAATTCATCATGCCATGAAACATCTTCAATGTGATAAACGCCTGAAAGCTGTATGGTGCAATTCCTTTCCTCATTTCCCAGTATTTGAATATTATACTGATTTTCTTTCTGTAAATCAGCAACCAGTTTCCTGTCCTTGTCAACCAGCACTATGTTGTACCCGCCCAAAAAGGCAAGATGCGCAGCGAAGCCCCTGCCTGTTTTGCCTGCTCCAAATATCAGTGCCGAATCATTCAAGAAGAAAATGGTTTAAGCTATGCGATTAACTGCTTTCTTTTTCATTTACCAGCACGGCTTTTATTGCTTCCCGGTTTTCGATTTTCTCGTAAGCCAATTGCCAATCAGTTAAAGGATATTGGTGCGTTACCACCTTCTTAACCTTGTCTTCATTTCTTTCCAGTATGCCAAGTACTTTTATCCAGGAATCATGTGAAGATGTTGCGGAAAAGACCATTTCGATTACACTTAATACCGCCTGATTAAAAGCAAAAGGAATTTGAGCGTCATGTGCAATCCCGAGGGCAATGAATTTGCCGCCCTTTCTTGATAAACCAATCCCTTCATTGATGGCGTTTGGATCGCCGGAGCAATCAATAACACAATCGGCTCCCCAGCCTCCGTTGAGCTCTTTTACTTTGGCAGTAATGTCATCATCAGATGACAGGACAGTTGTGGCCCCTAGTTCTTTGGCTAATTGGTAACGTACTTTGTTTCTGCGTGTGGAGGCAACACACACTATATTCTTTGCGCCTAAGTCTACCAAGGTAATGAGGGTAAATAACCCTATAGGCCCCATGCCGTAAATGACCGTGAAATCTTCTTGTTGGTATCTTCCGCGCTCAAGTACGCCATACACGCATATGGCAAAAGGCTCCGCAACAGCTGCTACTTCTTTAGCCATGTGCTGTGGTATCTTGTGAACACAATACGCCGGCTGAATTGTGTACTCTGTATATACACCCTGAGAAAACCATCCCGGCGATTTTTTTTCGGGGCACAGTTCGTAATGGCCGGAAAGACAAAGCTTGCATTTAAAACAAGCACCTTTTGCATTTTCACAAACAACGCGGTCGCCAGGTACAATATGCTTAACAGCGCTGCCTACCGCTACCACGGTACCGGTGTACTCATGCCCCACGGTATTGCCATCGGGCATCGTCATTGTGCCATGCAGCACATGAATATCGGATGTACATATCCCAATGGCATCAATTTTTATTTTGACGTCGGTATCATTTACTATTTCAGGTATGGGCTCATCTACTGTTTTAAAGTACACGCCGTTATCCGAAAATTTTTTTACCGCTTTCATATAGCTGTTTAAAGAGTAAAAATGGGTATGGCATTTAGCCTGTTTTTAGCGCTTTGTTAGCCGGCGGTTGCCGTGCCTATATCCGGTAAGCTTTCCTGATATATGCATCTGAGTAAAAGCCTGGTGGAACAACCTGCCGGTTGCCTGTTGCGCTGCGCTACCTTTTTGCATGGGTATATGGCTTGTGCAGGACGCGGTTATAACCCTGCGCCGTTGATTGCTGCCATTGACGTAGCAGTGCTGTGATGCGTATGCTGCGCTGGAAGAAGTAAGGCAAGCAAATAAACAAATTGCAATAGGAGGAAAGAAGTGTTTTTTATAGATATGAGCAGATGGGTGTGTGATAGCCGTTTTTCAAGTACTATATTTTAGGTTGCCCTTTTATACGGCAGAACGCTTGAATGTTACATTTTCCAGTCCGTATTGTTTGATAACATCGGCCGGCACACCTTCCCATTTATTGGGGCGGTTGCCTACATAACCCAAATCTTCTATTCCCATTTTGCTGGTAAAAAAACCGGTTGCCGTAAGGTTGCGCATGCGATCAAAGAAAGCAACACCCTGCTTCATTTCGGGAGCCGCTTTTGCCGGGTAGGCAATGGCATCTACAATTGCTAGTTGCTGCGCCTTTGTGCAGTCTTTAAAGGCGTTGTTGTGTTGTTTAAGGCATTGCATGTCCAGCCAGCGAAGCCCGCCGCGCATCGGGGTTTGATGTTCGGGCTTGTCTTTAACAATAAACTCTATGAACTCGGGAACCTTTGCGTCCGATGCACTTCCGGATCGTTCATCTTTTGGAATAATGATGTCGCCCAGCACAGTTATGGTTGCCATTTCGTGGGGCGTGAAGAACGTTTCGGCGTTGAGTTCTTTTTCCCGTTCTTTTTCCACAGGCTGCCGGTGTGCGTCTCCTTCTTTATCAATAACCGCAGCCTTACTGCCATCTTGCTCCTTTGTTTTACAGGCATCAAGCAACAAGGTGGCAGACAGAGTACCAACGCCTATTGCTTTTAATGATTCGCGTCTGTTCATAAAACTGTTCTAAAGGTTATGCAATGTTTTGTTTTCTTTTCTGGTCCAGAATATATTCCGCCGTTCTCATGGAAAGGGCCAGGATGGTCCATGTTGCATTCTTGTCTGACTGCTGCACCGTAGGTGCGCCATCCACAACAAAAAGGTTTTTGCAGTCGTGCGCCTGGCACCACTTATTGAGCACGGATTTTTGTTTTTCATTGCCCATGCGGGTTGTGCCTACTTCATGTATGATACGGCCAGGTGCTTCCAGTCCCCACATGTCTTCGGGCCCGTGTTCAGCAGAAATGGGAATAGCACCCATTTCGTGAATGATGCTGCTAAAGGTTTCCTGCATGTGTTTTGCCTGGTTGATTTCATCGTTGTTCCATTTGTAATGGAAACGAAGCACCGGTATGCCGTACTTGTCCACCACGTTCGGATCAATCTCGCAATAGTTATCATACCTGGCCATACCTACGCCGCGGCCTGCCATGCCAAAAGTGGTTCCGTAAAAACGACGATAATCATCTTTGAGCGCAGCACCATAACCACCGCCTTGTTTTAGCTTTCCGTCACGGCCCGGAACAACGCCATTCAACTTAGGCACAAAGCCGCCAAAGCCGTAGCCCGGCATCCCCATTCCGCCGCCAAACTCAATATGGTATCCTCTTGGAAAGTCTAATTTTTTATTGTCAAGTACCCACGGGCCATAAACATTAATACTGCCGGCCGCGTCTTCGTTAAATCGTTTACGGTCCATCAATTGCGGCAGCATACCGGACTGGGAGGAGCCCGTTGAATCCTGCAAATACCTGCCTACAAGGCCGCTGCTATTGCCAACGCCATTTGGGTATACGCTCGATTTTGAATTGAGCATGATGCGTGCTGTTTCGCAGGAACTGGCACCTAAGATTACGGTTTTGGCTTTCACCTGATACTCTTGCAGCGTTTCCCTATCCACATACGAAACGCCTGTTGCCAGGCCGTTCTTGTCCGTCAGTACTTCCCGCACCATAGCATTAGAGGTTAACTCCATATTGCCGGTCTTTAACGCAGGGATCACGAGGCAGGAAGAAGCGGAAAAATCGGCGTATACTTTACAGCTACGGCCGCATTGATTGCAAAAAAAGCATACACCCCGGTCGTTGTTGCCCGGCAGCTTTTCGGTTAGCACCGAACCTCTTCCCGGGATTACTTTTACACCTGCCGCGTTTGCGCCTTTGATGATAAACAACTCGGGCAGGCGGGGCTTTGGCGGGGTAAGAAAAATACCATCGGGATCATTTTCCAAACCTTCTGCTGTGCCATAAACACCTATCAAACGGTCTACTTTATCGTAATAAGGCTTTACTTCATCATAGGTGATCGGCCAGCGTTCGCTTACGCCATCATCCGGCTGAAAGTCTTTCGGGCCAAAGCGCAAAGAAATCCGTCCCCAGTGATTTGTTCGGCCACCCGTCATTCGGGACCGAAACCATTCAAACTGTGTATCGTCTTTCCGGGTGTACGGTTCACCGTCAATATCCCAGCCTCCGTAAGCTGCATCGTAATCGCCGCCTGCTCTTTCCTTGGTTGCAGCGCCTCTTCTGGGCGATTCGTATGTAAACTTTAACTGTGCAGAATGCTTGGCCGGATCAAAGTAAGGACCGGCTTCCAGCATCAATACTTTTACACCGGCATTGGCCAGTACATAAGCTGCCATGCCCCCGCCAGCGCCCGACCCTACGATTACAACGTCGTAAACTTTTGATAACTCTTTTATTTGTATATCTGCCATATGGGTTTGATAATAGCAATCGTTTAAAAGATATGGTGATTTGATGAAACCAGCGATGTTTTAATAAAATAAGCACAATAAACAGCGCAAACAAAGCTTCTTTTTGCCTGCGGCTATTAATGCTTTTTAAATTATTCCGGTAGAGGTTTTACCAATACTTCTTTGAAATACACTTTGCTTTTTGGATCGTGGCCTTGCAAGGCAATGGTGCCTGCACTTAAATGCTTTTCGGCTCTGCCCGCAGCTGTGTCTACACCTTCAGGCTCGGTATAATCTACCACGGTCTTGTCATTGATTTTAATCGTGATTCGCTTTCCCTGAACTTTGATATACTCCGTGTACCACTCGTTGTCTTTTACAAATACGTCTTTTACATCTTGTATCGCATATAAGCTGCCTGTTCTCCGCCAGTCGGTATGCGAATTATTTACCTGAATTTCGTACCCTTTGCTGGGCCATCCTTCCTGCTGATAAGCAGTATGGATAAATATGCCGGAGTTGGAACCCGGCGTAGTCATTACCTGGGCCTTCAACTCAAAGTTTTTGAACTGGTGGTTGGCAACGGGTCCCTCGTAAAATAAATGAGCTCTTGGTCCATTCACCACAATAGCACCGTTTTCTACACTGAAAGTAGCGGGGTTTTCACTGGCCCTCCAATTGGTGAGTGATTTGCCGTCGAAGAGCGGAATCCACTCTTCGGAACCGGTACTCTTTTTTGCAGCAGAACAAGAAAGTAAAATGGCAAGCGCATTAACAAAGAAAAGCTGTTTCATGAAGTGTGATTACTTGAAAATTAAAAAATTATTCGTTTCAAGGAGTGAGCAGCAAAACATCAATCCAATAAATTGTCGTGATACATAAACACCAATATCTAAGAAGCGGTCATCTCTACTGCTTGTTCCATAAACGCGTAACATATCATATGGCAGATGCCCATGTGTATATCTTCTACCCGGCCATAATGTGTCGAATCTACAGCAATCACAAAATCTGCTATCTCGGCCAGCTTTCCGCGTTTTCCGCCCACCAATGCAATTGTCTGCAAACCATGTTTTTTACCCCATTCAACGGCAGCCACCAGGTTTGGAGAATTACCACTTACGCTCATGGTAAATAAAATATCTCCGGCCCTGGCAAAGTTGTTCAACTGCCTTGAAAACACCTCATCGAAATGATAGTCGTTTCCAAGGGCAGTCATCCAGGGCGTGTTATCGTTAAGCGATAAGCAACGGAATGGTTTCGATAATGCATCAGAGGCACCTTTCCCAAGATCGGTAACAAAATGCGAAGCATTTGCTGCACTGCCGCCATTACCAAATACAAATATGGTACGGTCTTCTTTCCATGCTGCACTGAAAAGTTGAATCAACGCTGAAACGTTTTCCAGGGGTATAAGGTCTAAGGCTTCTTTATGTGCTTTAAGATACTGAAATAAATACTTTTCCATCTTTCTTTTATGGTTTAGGGATATTATGATCGCATAAAACAAGAGCGCCAACCGGCACGGCGTTTTCCTTTAGTTCGGCTAGCTTTATCTGCGGGCCTGGAACAAAAGCTTTCATTAAATACTGCGGCAACTTTTGTGTGAGGCTTTGTTGCAGCCGCGCTCCTAAAAATGACAAGCCGCCACCAAGCACCACAACCTCCGGATGCAACAAGTGGATGGCATGTGAAAGGCCATAAGCCAAATCATCTATCGTGTTTTCAAAAATCTCATGTGCAATAGGATCTTCTTCGTTTAAAGCGGCCGCCAGAAACATAGCTTCCGATCCTGCTTTGCCAGCCACCAGTTTGGCCAGCGCTCCTTCCGGGTAAGCAGCTACAGCCTTTCTTATTTTTTCATCTACAGCCCACCCGGAACAGGTGTCCTGTAAAGGTGTGTGTGTGTGTGTGTGTGTGTGTGTGTGTGTGTCTGTACAAGTGAGAT
>QQTW01003780.1_pt1 | contig 11237 bp, 11 predicted proteins | sample 1904831 | NCBI WGS metagenome assembly QQTW01 (sample SAMN09435610, study PRJNA476489) | Subsurface metagenome, whole genome shotgun sequencing project.
GCTTGCGTTGCTTATCAATTGAATAGTTGCCCTGCTCGGTGTACTTGGATACCAAATAGGTATAGTCAAAAGGAGGCCGTTTTTCTTGAACAATTGTGAGATATCGCTGGTCATAACAGGCATTAAATTGTGTTCCAGGACTAGAGTAGTAATCAAGCTCCATCAGAGCAGCATAAGTATTGGCACACATATTAGGAGTATTGCCATATAGCTCAGGGCTAACAACTAAATAGCCAATGATTTGCACTCCTGGATATGCATGTCTAAGACTATAAGCCATGTCTAAGAATGTTCCGCTACCTGTACCACCACATAGAGAACCAACTACAACAATATTTAATCCTGGGTCAACTATTAAACCAAAATTTTGCAGTAAATCTTGTTCATGCCCTCTTGTTCGTTGTTCAGCAACTTCAATAGCTTGCTTAATTTTCAAATAGTTATGAAAAAAGGCTAATCTACCTACAGGTCTAATACCTTTTGCGCCCTGATCTATCGCTTTAATATTTCGTAAAAGCTGGGGAGGAAACCACTGAGCAATATGTTTGTAAGGACTAGGTTGATGACCATTGTAACGACATTGTTCTAATCCTTCAACTAACTCTGTAACTTGCGTAGCCATCATTGTGGCATTGACTTTTTCTGAATCTTGAAATCCTAAGTCAACACCTTGATAAATATTCCCTGTGCGTAAACTAACAGCTTGTGTTGCTTCTTTGTCAGTATCGACATGAACGAAACTGACAACAGGTAGATTATGCAAATCTTTGTAGCGATCTACAATTAGGCGACGGATTCGCATCAGTACGTCTCTACCTGTACCTCCTAAACCTATACAAATAGTGCGATTAATACCTTGATATTGTCGTTCTGATGATTGACTGTACATAATTTAACTTTGTGTTTATCTTATTTTTTAATTCTGATTTTTATATAAAAGTCGCCATCTTTCTCGTCAGGACAATTGAGTTGAATTGGATTACCAATTAAGCGAGTCCGCTTATTAATTTCTTTGCCCTTCCACTGAATTGTTGCTAAATTAGTAGGTACTAAATATAGTTGATTGCCTTGGCGCTCCAAATAAGCTCTGACTTCTGAGCCAGGACAATTAATTTCATCAATACACTTAGCATCTGAGTCGCCAATTGCAAAGCATTTTCCGTGCAATAAAGGCCGACATTCTTTTTCTTCCTCATTGACCTCAGAAAAAACTATAATTCGCCACTTTCTACGTAAATTAATCAAATACAATAGTAAAAAGGGTAAGATAGCCAAACCTAAAGTGAAGATTGAAGCAGGTAGCCATAATTGTCCAAATAAATAAGAATTTACCTGGCACAACTCTTTACTATTAGGGGCTATTGTGCAAAATTCTTGGACGTTAGGAGCTATGTCAACAACAGAAAGTTTATAGCTTTTTGATTGAGCATTTTTGATCGTTAACTCCCTTTTATTTATAGGTAAAGCATTAAGCCAACCTTGACGCTCTTTACTTTCAGGAGAATTTTGGAGTCGAAAAGGACTATTTGCTGGAGTTTCAATCCACTGATTACCTGAAGTAGCTAGAAGTGGAGCATCAGTAATCCAAACAACTGATTGTGGTTTTATTGGTTGGTTTTGCCCAAAGCGATTTTGATTGAGTTGAGCAATACCCTGATAAATAGTTAACTCTGCTTGCTGAATGTCACTATTTTGCAGCTTTAAATCGGCTGTTGGGGGAATTTTTTGTAATACTTTATCAATATTATTTTTGCTGCTATTAGTAAACTCAATTGGAGTTCCTAGGGGATTTGAATTTGATACTCCTTCTAATGCAGCTACTTTAGAACCAAAAGGAACAACATAAACTGAATCCCCTGGCTTGATACTATCTTCAACGATCTGACGTAAGCGTATGCGCCCTTCGTTGTTAATTCCTACACTTTCTGTCAAATCAATTGCTAATACAACATCGCGTCCACTATGCAAACGAGTAACTAACTCTAAGCCAGTTTTTTGTTGAGAAGTAAGTGATTGTCCTGGAGTAACTGTTTGAAGCTTCACAGAGAATTTAAAATAGTTTTAAGTGTATTACCGATTACTAAATCCATTAACAGTAAGTGCCATTAAATGTAATTAAGGGCTTGTAAGCTAAAAAAGTGTACTTTTAACTTAAAATCTCAAACTAGAAAACTGGATTTGTTTGTACTAAATTAGCCTAGCTATGCCAACTAGGGTCATCAGTAATATCACTTAATTACTAACTAAAAATTTATAATTTCAATCTTTACTACTGTAGTAATAGTAGATTTTTTATGATATTAAGCTGTTTTTACTGCATTAATTTGACTACGCAAATCGTTGGTATTAGTCAGTAAATCTACTTGAGCAACTGCGCTTTGTTCTTTTGATGCCATCCACTTTAGCTTGACGCTTTGACTTGCTGCTTCTTCATCGCCGATAATTAGACAAGCGATCGCACCGCTACGATCTGCCCGCGAAAATTGCTTCTTAAAGCCGCTACCGCTTAAATCTAATTCCACGCTAAAACCAGATTGGCGCAGCTTTTGCGCTAATTTGAGCGCTTGTGCTTCCGCCTCATCGCCTCTAGAAACTACGTAAAAATCTATCACTGGCGGGGCAAATGTTTGCAGTTGTTGCAGCAGAATAATTAGTCGTTCTAAACCAATTGCCCAACCGACAGCGGGAGTCTCAGCGCCACCCAATTGCGATACTAATCCATCATACCGACCGCCGCCACACACGGTTGCTTGCGCGCCTAGATCGTCAGACTGGATCTCAAAAGCTGTATGCGTGTAGTAGTCTAAGCCTCTTACCAAACGCGGATTTACCTGGTAGCTAATATCTAAATTGGTTAATAATTGCTGCACTCGCTCAAAGTGCTGCTTAGAGTAATCACCAAGATAGTTCAAAATACTAGGAGCATCTTGGGCAATTGTTTGCGTGCGTTTGTCTTTGCTATCAAGAATACGTAAGGGATTGCGGCTCAAACGATCTTGAGAATCAGCGTCTAATTGGTCTTTATAGGGCGTAAAATAATCTATCAAAGCTTGGCGATAGTGCTGGCGATCTTCTATATTGCCTACAGAATTGATATCTAAGTGCAGATTTTTTAGCCCCAAGGTTTGGAGAATGTCTGTTGCGATCGCAATTACCTCTACATCGGCTCTAGGATCGTTACTACCTAAGACTTCTACTCCAAGCTGATGAAATTGCCTTTGTCTTCCTGCTTGAGGGCGTTCGTAGCGAAACATTCCTCCTGTGTACCAGAGGCGCTGTACTCCTCCTTGAGCATACAGACTATTTTGAATATAAGCCCTGACTACTCCGGCTGTACCTTCTGGGCGTAGGGTAATTGAATAATCTTTGCTACGGCTATCGAAGGTGTACATTTCCTTCCCGACAACATCTGTCGCTTCGCCAATTCCGCGTTTAAATAACTCAGTTTGCTCAAAAATTGGCGTGCGAATTTCTTGATAATTAGCTTTCTTGAGGATATCGCGCGCGACTGCTTCTACTTGTTGCCAATACTCTATTTCACCTGGCAAAATATCCCGCGTACCGCGTAATGCTTGTATTGATTCCATAATCTCGATCTAGAATTTAACTTGACGATTTTTAGCGTCAAGAAACTTTAACTGTTGGTAAAGTGTGGCGATTTTAGGTAAATCTACACCTGCAAGTCGAGCTACATTCAAAGGATTGCCAAAGATTGACTCTATTTCCAAGGGACGTTTTTGGTCGTAGTCAAGCTTCATGCTGGTGCGGTAGGGCTTCATTTTAGCAGTATGGTCGAGCATTTGGGCAAGGAATCGTTCAGCAATGTGACGATCTTGGCTTTGCGCCCCTAATACTACCTCGCGCATCAACTCTTCTACTAAATTGCAAGCGCTGATATCTGCCATCAACTGGTTAGTTGTCGCATCTAAAATTACCGAAAGCCCGTTATAGGGAATATTCCAGACTAACTTTTGCCACCGCGCCAACAACAAATCTTCAGCTAATTTAATCGGAATTCCCGCACCCTCAAAGTCAGCAGCAATTTGCCGCATGCGCCCAGAAATGCCCCCAGCAACATAATTGGGCGTATATTCCCCAAGCGTAATTTCCTTGTAGTCTAGATGTAAAATATGCCCCGCGCCTACTTTATTTGCACAAAGAAAGCATAACCCACCCATTACCTTGTTATTTCCAACAATTTGGGCAACTTCTGCCTCAATCCCTAAGCCATTTTGTAAAACTAATACAACTCCATCATCTTTAACCACAGGTGGCAAAAGTTTGGTCAGTAAATGATTTTGCGTTGTTTTGAGCGCGACAATAACCACATCACATTGCGGCATTTTTGCACTATCGTTGTATGCATTTACTTGAGGTAAAGTAAAGTCATCATTGGGAGACTCAATAACCAAGCCATTTGTTTTAACGCGATCATAATCGCTACGCAGCAAAAAATGGACATCTAACCCAGAGCGTTGCAGACAAGCACCGTAATAACCACCCAAAGCGCCAGTTCCTAAAATGGTATAACTCATTTAAATACTCGCAATTTTTTATAAAGGCTTAACTTCGTGGAAATGGTTGTAATCGATATAGCGATCGCCATTGGGTGTCCAAGCTAAGATATCGACAAAACGCATATTCCAGAGAATATCGTTAGCGGCAAATGTATGATGAGCGTAGATGTTTTGCCCTACAGTTTCGTCTAATCCAGTCAGAGTAATGATAATTGTAGCTTCATCCTCATCTAGCGCCTCTGGAGTCACCCCATAGAGAGGGCTGCGATCGTCTATAGGGTGCATTGCCGTCCAAGAAAGCGAGAAACTAGGATTTTGGCTGCGAATTAATTTGAGGTCATATATGCGGCGCATAAAGTCTCCCTCAGTAGTAATTTCATCTCTAGCTAGGCTGACTCGCAGCGCTGCTTCTAAAATTAAATTGCGCCGTTGGTTAGCGGTGCGAAACATTAAAGTCGGCACGCCTTCATAAGGAGCGATAATAGCGACGCGGCTAAAAATTACCCTAGCCGTAGGACGAGAAAAGCGGGCAAACATTAAACCTGTTGCCATTGTCACGCCAAACAAACCTACCAGCGATTCAATAGTGACTAAAAAATTGGCGAAAGTAGAGCGCGGATACATCGCTCCGTAGCCGATAGATGCCATAGTCTGGATGCTGAAGAAAAAGGCATCTAAGAAGTTGCCAGGACGAGCATTTTCAATGCCATTACCTCCCAGAATGTAAGCTAGGGCAAATAAAGCATTAGCTAGGATATAACCTACACAAATTAGCGTGAGAAACCCCGCCCAAGGAATGGTTAGCAACAGATGGTATGGATCGCGCAAGTAGTTGTACCACGCGCCTAACCCTTCTATATTTAACCGTCCGTTTTTCCTAATTAAAGAGACGATTAAGTGGGAACGACGCTTTTTGTTCATCTCCTGTAGCTCCTAGTAAAAGCCCTTCGGGCAGGGTAAAGGTTAAAGGTAAAGAATTAAATCTCTTGCTTACTTCCTTTCCCCCCTTCCCCTTGCAAAAATCAATGGCGATCGCGCCTGCGCTTGCTTTTGGTAAAGCGGCGGAGTAATTTGCTAACAAAGTTGGGCGATGTAGATTTTTGCCGTGCTGGTGAACTGCTATTACTTTTCATCCCTTGTTCGGCACGCGCTTCGGCTGTAATCGGGATAGCATTTTTATCTGGCACGATTTGAGAGCCGTATTTTCTGGCATAAACTTGAGTAAATTCCGCCCCAAAAAATAAAATTTGGGCAGCATAATAAACCCAAGCTAAAATTACCACGAGCGAACCTGCTGCGCCATAAGTGGAGCCAAAACTACTATTGCCGAGATACATTCCTAGTAAATATCTACCGAGCGAAAATAGTAAGGAAGTGATAGCAGCACCAATTAATACATCGCTCCAAGTAATTTTGACATCGGGCAAGAATTTGTAAATCAGTCCAAATAGTATGGTCGTAACTACAAAGCCCAAAACAAAGTTAGCTATCTGTAAAAGTGAAGCGACCGATGGCAGCAAATTACTTAGATAGCTAACGAATGCTGCTAAACCAGCGCTAATTACTAAAGAGACTAAAAGTAAAAAGCCAATTCCCAATACCATCGAAAAAGATAAAAAGCGAGTGCGAATGAAGCTTGCTACCCCCTGTTTGGGATCTGGCTGCACTTCCCAAATTGTATTGAGGGCATCTTGCAATTGAGCAAATAATCCTGATGCCCCAAATAGCAAGATCGCAATACTCACAAGCGAAGCAAAACCGCCTCCAGCTTGAGGCTTGCTAGCATTTTCAATTGCTGCTTGGATAAATACTGCTCCTTCCTTACCTACCAAGCCTTGAATTTGGGAGACAATTTCACCTCTAGCTGCTTCTTCGCCAAATACTGCCCCAGCGATCGCGATCGCAATAATTAGTAATGGTGACAGGGAGAAAATCGTGTAATACGCTAATGCTGCTGCTAGGCGCGAGGCTTTATCTTTGTTCCATTCTGCAACTGTTTCTTTGAGCAGAGCAAACACCGTTTTGATCTTCACGTCACCATTTTCCTCAAGATAAGCTGCAATGCGGATACTAAAGAAGTATATAAGATGGCGATCGCACTCAAAGAGCAGTCCAGAGACAGAATTACAGCAATGATTTGCGTTTGCGCGATCGCCTTACTAGTAATCCAATGCCAACTATTGCTGTACCAACAATACTACTTGGTTCGGGAATTGGTTTTGCCTCTACGCGATCGATAAATGTATCTAGAACTAAAGTGTAATCGTGGGTACGTTCCTCAATTAAACCTGGAAAAACACCGTTAATAAACTCCAAATTATCAGTAGCCGGATCGTGCCAAGTTGCGCCACCAGGAACGTTGGGGTTACTTGTTTGTGTGTAACCGTCCAAATCTCCAATATCCCAATTAGTTGCTTCTGTTGCCAGTACGGGTACTAAATTTTCAAACGATTCTAAATCGCTACAACAGCCTGTACCTTTGGGATATTCTGGGTTTAACCCTGGATTAGTTTCTGCGGAAATGCCATATTTTTGCGCAATATCTAGGGCTAAATCTCTATACTGACCTAAAGCTGGATCGGTAGCAGCAGGTAAACCTGCATGAAAATACATTTTATCGCCTACAACTAGGCTATCCATATTTACCATTACCAGCGTATTTGCTATTTCTGCCTCGCTCATATTGCTGGCGTAATACTCCGAACCAACTAAACCTACTTCTTCAGCCCCAAATAAGACGAATTTAACTGTATTATTAGTTTCTGCTTCTAGCCTTTGCGCTAGTTCTAAAAGTACGCCAACTCCAGAAGCATTATCGTTTGTACCTTGCAAGGTCGATCTATCTAGAGTAGCGCTGCTAGGAGCAGTATCGTAGTGCGCGCCGATAATAATTTGTTTGCCTGAAGTACCCTTGCGCTCGGCAATAATATTGCTAGATGTTAGTGTTTGCCCGCCAAACTCGAAGGAAAATGTCTGGAGGCTGGGCTGGTAGCCAAAGCTATTTAACTGCCCTGTGAGATAGTCTACTGTTTCCTGCTCTTTTTGCGTACCGACGCTACGACCTGCTAGATTCTGGGAAAGATACTCAATTTCTCTGGCAGCAGTCTCCCCGAATCCTAATTCTACTGCCGAAACAGGTACAGAAATAAATGCTTGATGAGCAATCGCTATCAGCATCCACTTGGTAAATATTTTTCGCATTATCTTCTCCCACAACACGGCAATCAGTTTAAGTGCCACAATCTGCCATTGTTATAATCGCCTAATCGAGCGGATAGATTTTGTCTCAGCGCTAACTAAAAGCGATCGCATATCGACCGCAAGACACAAACGTTATTCGAGTATTTATACTCTATTTACCCCAGTGACATCCTCAGCATCTTGTGTTGAAGGAAATAGAAGGTTAATTTTATTAATATATCTATACAAAAACCACCACAAGCTCATGTTACGTAAAACTTCATTAGGAACGCTCGGTTTAACTGTGGGTGGTACTCTCACAATTGTCGGCTTCGTTGCTTATTTTTCTGGTAATCCGACGCTTAATTTAATCGGCTTTTTTTACGGGATTCCCCTACTACTAGGCGGACTCGCCCTCAAAGCTGCTGAATTAAAACCAGTACCGTACACTCAACCGACTACACCAGAAGTAGTCAAACTGCGCGAACAGCAAGCTACTAGCACTCAAAATCAAATTCGTTTAGATATTACCCGCTATCGCTACGGACAAGAAGCACATCTCGATACTTCTTTGTCGCACCTTGGTTTAAGCCCTACTGACGAAGAACGTCCTATTATCCAAGGAATTAGAGAAACTGACCATAACGGAGCTTATGCGTTAACTTTAGAATTTTACTCGCCACTGATTCCTTTAGAAGTGTGGCAGAAAAAACACGAGAAAATGACAAGTTTTTTTGGACCTGGGGTGCAAGTAGAAATTAATCAACCGCAAGAGGAAGAAGTTGAATTAACGTTGACTGTTACTCCTGATGCTAAGGTTGAGGCTTAGATTATTAACTACTAAAAGTTATTTTTCCAGGCGCACAGCATACCACTGCAAATATTGTCCAGGTTCAAGCACTAACTCGCAACTGGTATCCATTAAATATTGAGCTTGAGCCTCGATTGAGGAAAATTTATGTAATTCCTGGGGTAACTGCTGTTGATTATGAGATAAAACCAATTTTAGTTTTGCCAACAATTCGGCAGCAGTAAGAAATTGCTCTTCAGTGTTGGGTTCTAGGACGACAAAATCATCCTGTTGATACATCATAGGGTCGGGCATAAAACAGTTTTTGTAACTTTAGATAGGGTAAGGGTTAACTTCTCTTCTGCTAAGTTGTTGAGACAATAAGATGTTTTTTGCTTGCAAATCAACTCTTTAAATATGCAATTTGTGCAAACAGTCAGCAGAGAAGATGTAATTTGATTATACTGACTGAAAATAACCGTCCTTGGAGATTGACAACGTAAGCCTACTGCCATGAAAAGAACTGGAACCTGCCTCATATTTAATCCATCGGCTGGTCAAAGCGACCCCCAGCAAGATCTAGCAACGATTCGAGCGCTGTTGGAACCCAGCATGGACTTGGATATCCGGTTCACAACCGAGGAATTAGATGCCGACGTTATTGCCTCTGAAGCGATCGCTCAAGGAGCGACTAGCATTATTGCTTCTGGGGGCGATGGCACGCTATCGGCGGCGGCTGGAGCTTTGGTAGGTACAGACATTCCTCTAGGGATAATTTCGCGCGGTACGGCAAATGCTTTTGCTGCGGCTTTAGAATTGCCAGATACGATTGAGGCTGCTTGTGAGACTATTTTGGGCGGTGTAACGCGCGTAGTTGATGCCGCTAGATGCAACGATCGCCCGATGGTATTGTTAGCTGGAATCGGTTTTGAAGCAGAAACGGTAGATAGAGCCGATCGCCGCGCCAAAAATCGTTTTGGGGTGTTAGCCTATGTTATGGCTGGAATTCAACAACTGCGAGAGTTGGAATCTTTTGAAGCCGAGATTGAGACAGAAGATAAAGTTATTAAAATGACAGCTGCTGCGGTGACAGTTGCTAATGCTGCGCCGCCGACATCAGTATTAGCGCAAGGTCCATCAGGTGTATTATTTGATGATGGTTTATTGGATGTAACGGTAGTTGCACCCTCGACTCGCGCTGGGGCGATCGCAGCTTCTTATCACTTACTCCAAACTGCGTTAAATGAAAGCGCTACTGAACGCGAAGATGTTGGTTATTTACGGGCAAAAAGAGTTATTATCAGAACCGATCCGCCGCAAAAGGTTGTGCTTGATGGCGAAATTATTGGTTTTACGCCTATTGATGTCGAGTGCGTACCTGGAGGCTTAACTATATTTGTCCCCAAAGAAGTTGCTTTACCCTCTACGGTTGAAAAGCTAGAAGGGTTGCCAGATTTAACCATTGAATCTAAACCTGTAAATGGCTTCCAAGAGTAATATTTCTAAAAACCCGCGCACCATCCAGGTTTCGCCAAGGTATAGGCGCGAATTCCATTCGCCCAGCCTAATTTAACCAACTGTGTAATGGCTTAACGTCAACAGTCAACCAAGATGAGTAAGAGCCAATTTGGTTTAACAGCAATCCTTCTTTGACTGCTCCTAGTTTGCTTTGCTCAACTGTAGTAGCAAAATCTCGAATCACTTTGCTGTTTTGAGCTATAAAAGCCCTAACCCAGTCTTGGAGCGATCGCAATTGCCAAAAGTCTTCTACTTCCGTTGCATTGCCAGAAAATGTAAATTTAGCAGCACGATTTACTTGAAAGCCATTCAACCAATCAACATCAGGGCGGTTTGATTGCCAATTATTTACCGTAAGTGTTGGTCCTAAGTAGTTGCTACTGTATTTGCTAAGTTGATTGAGAGCAGTTACTAAGTCTTCAATTTTAACTGTTATTCGCCTAAAGCCTAACACCCAGTAAATTTGTCTTTGGATTTCTAGCAACTCTTCAGCGCCAGATAAGTTTTTCGCAAGTAATCTTTGATGAGATAAACATAGAGTTTCTATTTGCTCTACTTTGGCATTTATGTCAGTGTTTGCATACAAAGTTGCTAAAAGCTGCTCTAAAACATCTTCTAAATATACGCTTTCTAACAAATCTTTTAAAGTCTCTAAAGAGCTAATACAAAAACCTGCTTTTTGGGCAAGTATCCATTTTATATCTTCCGCCTGCTTATATGGCTCCAGAGCGCTTCTACGGGCAGTATTCCTATGCTTCTGACCTTTATGCAGTGGGGGTTTTGCTGTTTGAGTTGGTAACTGGCGATCGCCCTTTTTCTGGTTTACCTCAAGAGCTAATGTCAGCCCATCTCAATCAAGCTGTCAAAATTCCCGATACAGTTCCCTTCCTACTCCGTAGGACGATTTCAACAGCTTTGCAAAAGTTACCTTTGCGTCGATTTAGTTCTGCTAGCGAAATGTTGAATTCGGTTCAAATCGCTACGCAAGTAGCACTAGCCGATAGTAGTGAATCTGCGCCCCAAAATGTAGATGAATTGAGCGCTCTATTTAAGTGATAGATTCTATATCTATTACAGGTAAAAATAAATTTGGAGAAATGCATTATTGTAGTTCAAATAATTCCTCTTCTTGCTGAGTCAAAATGACACAATTAGAAGTAGGATAAGCTCTACAAGTAAGGACAAAACCAGCTTGAAGTTCCTTGTCTCTCAAAAAAGAGTGGTTGGACTGG
>QQTW01003781.1_pt1 | contig 11236 bp, 16 predicted proteins | sample 1904831 | NCBI WGS metagenome assembly QQTW01 (sample SAMN09435610, study PRJNA476489) | Subsurface metagenome, whole genome shotgun sequencing project.
ATTGTCCAAGCATATTGTGATACCACAATGCTCTGAAAAGCAGATTATCATTTTTCTAGGATTAGTGGGATAGACTCCTATCCAACCAACGTGGTCAAAATCGCTCAAGCAGTCAAACCAGTCAGCAGCGATGGAACCCCTCAAGTCATGTTCTACGATGAGGGACTTGGAGCCGGGGACGAGCTTGATAAGCTGGTCGGTGGAGCGTTTGGGTGGGGGATTGACCAAAATATTCAAGATGCTTATCGCTTTCTTTGCCTCAACTATAACCAAGGCGATGAAGTTTACTTATTTGGCTTCAGTCGCGGTGCATACACTGTACGCAGCTTGGCGGGGATGATCTACTGCTCAGGCTTGCTGTCACGCCCCAACATTCGTTCTGCACCAGAAGCCTATAGAATTTACCGAGATCCTGATATTAAACCAAGTCACCCAGAGGCGCAAAGGTTTCGCGCCGCCTATGGAGAGCGCGTACCGATTACACTACTTGGTTGTTGGGACACTGTTGGTTCCCTTGGCGTACCAGACCAAATTCCTTTTTTACCTATAGATGATTGGCTCAATGCCAAGTACAAGTTCCACGACACTACTTTGAGTTCAATAATCCAAAAGGCACTACACGCTGTAGCAATAGATGAGTTGCGAAAGGTGTTTGACGTAACTCCTATGCAAAAAAGTCCTAAGTTTGATGCTCAAATCCTACGTCAAGTCTGGTTCCCAGGCGAACATGGTAGCGTTGGTGGCGGCACGAAGGAACAAAGAGGGCTGTCAGACGCGGCTTTAGAGTGGATGATGAGTGAAATTGGCAACTTGAGGCTGGGACTTGAGTTCGAGCCAAATAATGTTGAAGACGGCATCCAAACCGATCCCACTATTGATTTTGACAATGAACCAGGAATTATCCACGAACTAACGGGGACAAAGCAGCGCGATATTACTGGTAGTTTTGAGGATCTACATGAAAGCGTGAAAAAACGTTGGCAAGCGAGAAGTGATTATCGTCCAGAAAATCTACGGAGGTTTCAAGCGGATCTAGCCGCCTATCAATAACAGTGGCAAGACAGCGATGGTCATAGAGCAAACCATCTTCGGCATTGCTCACCCCGATATTATCTAGGTGATATCTTGGTACACAACAATTTAGAGTTTTTCTCTATACCTAAACCCACCTAGACATTGACCTAGACATGAGCAACACGGGACGAGACAAGAAGTTAGCATCATTTAACTGTGATGAGGATTTGTGGGACAACTTTAAGAGTCGGTGTCAGCAAAAAGGCACGACGGCAACTGCTACACTCATCCGATTTATCCAACTTTACTTAGATGGTTCTCTAGATGACCTGGACGTAAACCCATTAGATAAACGCTTTGACGAACGAGTTAGAGCAAGTGTAGATGAGTATCTAGCAACTCGCCTCGATCCTTTGCAAACAAAAATGGCTGCTTTATCTGAGAAGGTGGCATTTTTAGAAGGGACTGCGATCGCTAATCAATTACCCCGCAGCAATAAGAAGGCAGCGATCGCCAAAAAAGAGCCTGAGTTTTGGTTTATCCAGCAAAGAGCCAAGCATTTAGGCTTGGAAATTAGCGCCAATCAAAGGATGAAAATTGAGATGTGGGCAAATGAATCTTACAAAGAGCGATACGGGCAAATCCCCAAAAAGCAGTTGTATAGGGGAACTCAAGCCTCTATTTATCCAGCAAAGGATGTAGATTTATTGGATGCAACTATCACGGGCATAGTTAGGGGAGGGTAAGACAAGAGTAGCAAGAAAAGAGGAAAGATTAAATGCTGACAAGTATTGCGTTTTCTAGTTTATAAAAGAAGACTTCACTATCAGGAGAATGTGTAGCAGAATTAAAAAACTTTAATGTAGGGAAAAGACCCCCCCCTTTATCTAGCTTCTGTCCAACTCTGCGTTGAAGCCGCGTAGTTGTTTGGCAAGATTGGGGGGGGTCTTCTACATCAATAACTATAACATTACCAACAAATAATTGTCACCGCTCCCTTGGTTTTGGAACGTTGTACCAATCCAGTCCCGTTCGTCATAGCATTGTGTTTTGTCTGCCACAGGGCTGTAATACTCAAGTGCTTAACTATTGATATGAGCAAAGATGATGCTTGCTCCTCATACCCGATTCAACTTTTGCCCTCTTAATGCAATGCCGCGTAGGAGGGTATTTTATTGACTCAGTTTTTGTTGTCGGCTAACTACGGCGCTTTTAATATAATCCGTGAAACTTGAGAAGCTGGCGCGGGTATGATGCGATCGCCACCAATTAGTCAGAAAAGCTTTTGCACTACCGATGAACGAGCTTACACCGAATCATCCACCCATCCACAATGAGGACAATCAAAATGAACAACGTGAAAATTAGCTTGTGGGAAATGGTATTTGCATTGAGGACAAACACCTGTGAAAAGTGGGTGATTATCCAATAGCCACAACTGTTCCTCTCTTGTCTTTTGCTTAGGTTGTAAGATTAATTCGCCGTTGTAGTAAGTTGCTCCTTCTGGCTCCCATTGCTCCTCATCAGGATTTTGGCTGAAAGGATTGCTAAATGGCTCGTCAGTATTTTCTGGCGGCTGGCGTTGCAAACCTAAAAAGTCTTTAAAGCGCCTGTTCTCGCGCGTCGGGTCAGGTCGAAAGTCAGGGCAGAAATCGCTATCTTGTCCGTAAGGGTGGACAGCGCACACCAATGATGGATCGTGGGCGCACAGGAGGCAGATTTCGCAATCGGGAATTTTAGGCATAGGGAAAAATGTTTTGATTACTGTTCAACAAGGCGTTTGAGTAACAGGTGTGACAAAAACCACGCTAAGAACTTTTAGCCAAGTGAAGTTAACGAAATTGGTGGGGTTTCAGTCTTCAAGATCGCACAAGAAATTTTTAGAGCGCCTGCATAATTATTAATTATGTACTGAAGACCCTGCTATGAATGAGTTGCAGGCAAAGCGCGTTGTTTTGTTCTCCGTTGCTACTCAAACTCCCTACTCAAGCTTTTCCCAAATAATCGCCTTTACCCAGTTCAACTCCACAATGCCGAAGAATGTCATAGGTTGTGGTTACATGAAAATAGACATTCGGCAAAATAAAGTATAAAAGATAGGGCAATCCCTCAAAGGTCATCTTTTCTTTACCTACTGTTAGGGTAATTGACTTTTCTTCCGAACCGTCAATTTGTTCAGGTGTCAAGGTTTCTAGATAAGCGGTAGTTTTCTGAACACGAGCGATTAGTTCAGGAAAACTTGTTTCATTATCTTCAAGATTGGGGGCTTCCAATCCTGCCAATCTTGCTGCTCCTCTTCTAGCAATGTCTGAAGCAATTTGAACCTGTTGCACCAGTGGAAACATATCTGGATATAGTCGGCTACTGACCAAAACCGCAGGATCGATTTTCCTAGCTTCGGCATGGGCTGCACCTTTTTCTAGAATAGAAACGAGATTATTAAGTGAGCGAATGAGTGAAGGTATCGAGGCTTGATACATTGTAATTGTCATTGACATTTCTCCTAAAATCATCCGGTCAGAAGCATCATACAATACAGAAGCGAACTATCACGAGATTAGAGTAGTCCTGAAGAATTGAAGGCGCTAGGAATCTGAGTATTAGAAGGCATTAATGTAACAATTGTGTAAACTCTATGAAGTAACAGCTTGGGTTGAAAATGGCTAGTAATTTTCTAGAAAAGAGAGAAGCACTTAATCATCTGTTTCAAAGACTATTACTAACACCAGTTCCAACCGATAAAGAGTGGGGCGGTGCTAATGTTGTGATAACTTCTCGTCAAGTCAACAAAGCAAGCATTAGCTCTTATTCTGAGCTAAGACAGGTTGTTACAGCCGACGCAAAAGAATTAAGTTGGCTTTTCTGCCAACTTCAGGACATTTTTTTAGGATTGTACGACAGTACGTCAGAACTTGAGTTCTTCGGTCGTCTTGCAAATACTGCATTGCGTTATCAGAGTATAAGCAAGGACGATGAAAATCAACGGGACTTGCTATTTGCTGTTCTTCATGAGGCGTTTACTATATTGGATGAGATGGAAAAAGGCACTTTTGAATACTTCCTTGTCTCGCCGGGAAATGAGATTGTAGATGATTTTATCGAGCAGTCCGAAAGGCATGGATTTATTAGTGTTGAGGAAACAAAAAGGTTTTTCGATAAAAACAGAATTAAAATATAATGTTCCTAGATAGAGCAGCAGTTAAAGTTGGTAATTATTGGTTTACTAATATTGCTGCGCGATCACGCTAGTTGTTAGACGGGGCATAGAGACGAGATAGTGTCACATTTAACTATCCCCTAGAACTAAATGCGCGATCGCACTCGTGAAATCATAACTTGCCCCGTGACAATCAAAGATTGGAGTGAAATTTAGGATGCAGTGCGCCTTTAGGAAATCCATTTTGGAGTATTTGGTTTTTGTCTACGCGGTAGTTATCTAAGATTCCATAACACTTAGTTTTTAAAGCTATTTCTCTTACAAATTCATTAGCAAAAACTACTCCAAAATAAGTACAGTCAGTAAAATCTTCATTCCAAGTAGGGTCAACTACAAAAGAATTACAATCGACTAACCAAGCATGAGCTATGATGATTGATACCTCATTAGAAATAGCAAATCCTTCACAATAACTTAGTTCTGGATATTTCAACAAGGCAGACGTGCAGTTTTGATAACAAGATTTAGGTTTGCCTGTAAATGGGCTGGGTGTAATCCTTTTCAAAAAAGGCAGACCATTCTCTAATATTAGCTGTTGGCTACTTTTACGATTGAGCGTAGATTTTTTATATATGCTGTCAAATAAATCTGCTTGTTGATTTAGAAACTCTAATAAGTTTTCTAGGTTATCATTCATTAGTTATACAAAAGAGAGGGAAAGATTTTAATTTGTCAACAATACTATTAGTGATTTAAAACCCCTGCTGCTCTAATTTTCTTAATTTATCTAACTTTCGATTGAGGAGCATACCATCACTTTCGGGCTTACCATTATCATCATCCCAGCGTTCTTCTTCCAGCCATTGTATATTTTCCGGTGTAGGGCGGAATGACCAAACTGGTCTTTTTTTGTTGTAGTCTGCCTGTGCTTTTTGAACTACATCAGGATGTTCCTCATTCCACTGCTGTTGTTTAGACTTACCCATTATTTGTTAATGTAGCTACTGCTTTAGAATATTTTTTCTGGCGCTCAATGTCTTTTTCTGTAATAGCTGGTAGGCGAGTCAAATCCATATTGTCTTGCAAATCTGCAAGCTTCACGGCGCTCGCAATTGGATTAGTTTTAATTCGGCGCAAATAATTCTTATATGATTCGCCCTTTTGCTTGGTCAGCGCTTCAATCGCCTGTACAATCTCCTCATTAAATCCCTCCGCTACAAGATCGTCCAAGCTGTAATCAGAATCTTCAATTACATCATGTAGCACAGCAACAATCTGTTCTGCATCGGTAGTCATTTGTTTCATTAATCTAAGTGGATGCTCAATATAAGGCTTACCACCTTTATCCACTTGATTAAAGTGAGCGGAAGTTGCTATTGAAATTGCTTTTGTTAAATCGCTCATATAACCTTATGGTGTACGGAGAACCCGAATGCACAAACTTTTCTCAAAATAAAGCAGCAGGCATAAATCAGCTAAAGTAGGTTTTAGACTCAGCTTCATAACCCGCATTCCATGCAGATTGAAGTTCGTCCCTTAATTCTTCAGGTATATCACTCCATTTCGCTACTCCAGCAACATGAGCTAAATCTTTCCTATCATCTCCAGCCATGAATGAGGATCTTTGATTAGCTCTAGCTTCGGCTCCAAAGCTCCGAGCAGAACTCAAAAGTTTTTGTTTGTCCATTTTTTTGCTCCAATCTATATTAAATGAGTCTACAAAATAAAGTTTTAAGATGTCATTAGCTACTAACCTCAAGTTCAGAAGTTATTGCTGTACAGATTCAATACTTTCTAAGTTTTGTCCAATGGGATTGTAGTCTAGAGGCAACTGAAAAAAATCAGATGCCCAGTAGCTTTTTTTGGCTCTTTGCTCATACTCTGCAACTTCGTCGTAAGAGCCAATACATATTTTATCTTCTGTAAAATACAAGCGAACTTTTCCTTCTTTGTCTGGTGTCAACATGAAATTTAGCTCCTTAACTCTTTTAAGGTTTACATCTTCTCACATTTACTTGCTCAAGCCTTCTTTTAACTATTATTTTGATAACCTCTTTCGCAATAGGTTTCAACGACTGATTCAATAGCAAGCTTTAGGTCAATAGCCGCTTTTTTGGCGTGTCTCCAACCTAACGATTCAATTCTTTGTTCTTGCTCCATTGGCTGAGGCATACCATTTTTAAACATATCCATTCCCTGAGTAAATCTTGTTGTGACTTCTTTTTCATTCAATTTTGCTTTTGGCATTTAACTATTTTTGTAAAATACATTTTCTACTAATTGCAAGATTGAACCTGTGTATTTCCTCATTCATTTCTCTATTCTGCTGCCATTTTCAGTTGTTAGATCGTAGCAGGTAAAATCTCTCACCTGCTACAAAAAGATTTAGTTAGTGAGACAATAAATACTGTCTGCCAAAATCTTCATACCAAACTAAGAGATGATCGCCTAACGCATTCACAGCAGGGTTTAAAGAACTTGAGGAGCGGAATTTTTTAGTGGTTTTTAGTAAAGTATCGTAAGCTACCCATCCATTGTAAACTTCTTCTACATTGCTATACATTGTGGTTGACTTCCTGAGAGATTTAATGAACATAGAACGATTGGCTTTCACATATAATGCAGCCGATGAACGCTATACGAAACAGTTATTAAATTCTAGCTGGTTAGATTTTTGCTCCTCAGCCATTAAAGCTAAAGCTTCATCTAAATCCATAACAACCGTTATAAAAATATCTTGTTCATAAGAAAAGCCATGAGGAAGCTTCAAAATGAAACCAGGACTACAAGGACAAGAGCAGCCTGCATATTGACTCCATTTTGCTTTTACGCCTAATGGAAAATTAAGTTGCTCGTAGACTTGTGGTAAAAGCTTTCGATACTCTTGATGCGGACGATAATGCCGTCGATTAAGATGAGCTAAGATCGATTCGTTCTTTTCAAAAAAATATACTCGCGGACATTTTCTATTAAGTTTTCCACTTGAGAATGGACGAGCTTCTAAGGTATCAATGATGTAAAGCATCTTTTTTTTTAATTGTTGTAGTGTAATACGAGTTTTTAATTCTTTCGCTTTCTTGAAGAAAGAACGATTAGCTTTAACCCCATCAATTACTAAGCTTTCAAATTCACCTTCTAGCCAAATTGTAGCCCCTGAACACCTTGCTTTCGCAGCATCTTGAATCAGCTTGTAATTACCTGTAAACTCAACTTCTTTGGCATAGATTGACCCAAGATAAGTATTAACAGCGATCGCTGGAGCGTCCACTAACTCACCAGTCTCGTTAGTCGCTTTTTTGTTGGCTCGAACAATATGCCGATTGACATATATCTGTGCTTTCATAGAGAGTAATTCCTTCTAACTGATGGGAATTGCGATCGCTCTTTCCGCCAAGTCAGTAGCGATCGCTTATACCTAATATTTTACATCGTTTACGATGTAAAAGCAACATGACTGAGTTTTTGGGAATAGACCCAACATTAGAAGACTACTGGCGTTCAGTCATTTTGTTTGGCAAAAACGTTGCTTCGTATAAGTTGGCGTTGGCTAAATCCCTGATGGAACTCGCACCGACTGGTAAGACATTTATCACCCTTGAAGAACTAGCCGAACCATTTTCCCGACACATCACTGATCATTTAAAGATTGAAGATAAGCAAACTACTTCAAAGTCGAGTAGCTTTCTAAATGTCTGTCGGCAGTTCAACGCAGATGAGATAGCAAAGGAACAATTGATAAACCAGACGGTTAAGCTAGGGTTTGTCAATGTGATTGATGCGTTTCACAACCTTAGTGGTGCAGAAATTCCCCAAAGATTTTTTACAGACGAGCGCCAAGGGACAAATAAGGGGATTGCATTAACTGATGAGCTATTTCAATTATTAGTAGGTGAACAATTCCAGAGTTTGTCCCAAGAAGTTGAGGCGCGGTGGCGATTAGTTGAAACTGCTTGGCAGTTGAAAATTTCTCGTAATCTAGTTTTAGTAAACTACGAGCCTGAGACAGAACTATTATTTACTAGGAGTAACCGCCGCCGCAATGTTACGTCGTGTCGGGATGCCCTCAACGGATATCAAAAGGGCAAATGTTTCTACTGTTTTGGCGATATCTCTATTAAATTAGGGACGGATAATTTAGTTCATGTCGATCACTTTTTTGCTCATGCTTTAGGAAAGTACAACATTGCTCAACCGATTGATGGGGTTTGGAATTTGGTACTGGCTTGTCAGGCTTGTAATTGTGGTACTAATGGGAAGTTTGACCGACTCCCTACACTACGTTATTTAGAGCGTCTGCATACTCGCAATGAATTTCTTATTAAAAGCGATAATCCTCTTAAAGAGACGTTAATACAACAAACTGGAGGAACAGAGACAGCCAGACGGCGTTTCTTGCAAGAGAATTACAATAGAGCGGGAACTGAAGGAGGGCGGTTAATTCAATGGCAGCCTACTTTTGAACACCCTGCTATTTTTTGATAATAAGTAGCATCATGCAAATATCTCAATCCGTCCTTGATTTTTTATGCTTGCTCTCTAAGATGAAATCTTGACAGGAAAGATTATAGTAACTAATTACTGTTTTTTATGCTTTGCCCATCACTATAACTGGTTCAATCCAAACTAATTTTCTCTGCTGTCTGCCTTCTCCGTAAGGCTGATTTCGCAAGTACCCTCTGCGCCAATGAACGCGGGGAGAAGCATGAGTACCACCCCGTTCTAATGTATCTTCTCTTTGAAGGCGATAGTTTTTCCCAATCCACAGAGGTTCGTAGAAATCTTTGGCTTTATTCTTGGCAAATCCAAGATTTACTCTAATTACTTGAGATTCTGTTTCTACTAATTCAGGGCGGCATTCCATAATTAGGATTAGTCGCAGGAATACTGATTGTAAATAACTATTAAACTCTACAACTACTTGCGCCCCGACATCTTGGACATCGGCATAAGTTAATTGTCTTAAATTATCGCTTACTTTAAATCTGCGGCAGAAGAAGCTAGAGCCGTCACTTGCAGTCCAGTAAAGATAATCGTCACTCGAATCGTAGTGCCAAAAGATTGCCTCAATGCTACGTTTCTCTGGAGACAAAACTACATCCTTGGGCAGTATAAAAATTCCAGTTTTCATTGCCCAGTGCAAGCTATCAGCTTCAATGGTCAAATCTGATTGCATGAGTGCTGTTAGCAAATCTTTACCCACCCAATAAGCAGGACATTTAGCTTCACCTACTTTGTAGAGAGCGTAAAGAGACGTGTATATTGAATTTGTACTATCAGTTACCAATTTCTGACGAATCGCATTTTCTTGGACAGAAAAGTAAATATCGGCAACATGACCGCATACCTTTTCATGGCTCTCGTAGCCATCAACGTTCATCACAGGATGAATAACGAGCGCTTCATACCAACCTTTAAGTTTTTTACTCATGTTCTTCAGGACGCTCTAAATACATTTTGACGATGCCACTGTAAAGCTTCTAAACGGGGATAGTATCACTCTTGGTCTGGTAGAAGAAGATTTTATCGCTCAAAGCAATGAATAATGGGTAGTTATATTGTTAGCAAAGTTTATAGCTACAACCCACATCATGCAAGAATATCGCTGCACCCGTAACGCCCCCTACACTCATAACTGCATCGGTCGTGATGATTTAACCGCTAGACAAGGCTATTATATCCAAGCATCAAGTGCCGAGGAAGCGTGGGAAAGGATGGCGATTAGATATCCAGAGGAAACAAGTGTTGGTTTTACTGTGCAAGATTGGCAAGGATTTAATGTTGTTATTAAAGAAGTAAAACGCGATTGATGATGAATACGGTTGCCGCTCTTGTCAGTGCTAGAAGCAATCGCACAAATTAAATTAAAAATCCCCTGTTTGCAGCGAAACGTACATGAAACCAATGCAAACTATTTGTTTCGGATGATGTGACTAATATTTGTATTATTTTTGGATAATTCCCAAAAATTTTAACTAATGACAACAAAAAAGAAGCGGAAAAAGAGTCTATTTATTATACTTATTATCACTATTAGCTTAGGTTTGCTGATTTTGTATGCTTTTATCATTGAGCCAAATCGTTTCGTTGTTACACGTCATCAAATCAATCAACAAGGCGCTTCTAAAAATAGTAGTTTCAAGGTTGTTCAAATCAGCGATCTACACCTCAAAAAATTTAATACTCGCGCTCAACGTATTGCCGAACAAGTTAATAAACTTAACCCAAATATCGTACTATTTACTGGAGATTCAATTGATAAAGCCGAACAGATCGAAGGATTTGAGAGTTTCTTGTCGCTCCTTAATAAGCAAATAGCTAAGTATGCAATTATGGGGAATTGGGAATACTGGGCAGGTATTGATTTAGAACGTCTGACAAAAATCTATGCCGCTTATAATTGTCGTTTGTTAGTTAATGAAAGCACTTTATATAATTATGGCGATCGCCCTATATTGATTACGGGATTAGATGATTTAGTTGGCAAACCTGATTTAATCAAATCACTCCAAGGAGTTCTCCCGCAACCAAACCATTTATTACTTGCTCACTCACCAGCATATCGAGATTCATTTTCAAGTGATGAGTTAGCAAAGATTAGACAGTACAAACCACGATATATGCTGTCAGGACATACTCATGGCGGACAATTATCGTTATTTGGCTTTACTCCAATACGTCCTAGTGGTAGCGGACGTTATGTCAGTGGTTGGTATAGAGATGGTGCGATCGCCATGTATGTATCGCGTGGACTAGGAGTTTCGGTTTTGCCCGTAAGAATAGGTGTAGTTCCAGAAATTGGTTACTTTGAGTGGTTTCTGGACTGAACACGAGCAAATAGCGATCTTACACTCTATTCAAGTTTCTCTCTCCAAATAGAGTATCTATCCGCCTTTCAAAAAATCTGCCCAAAACATTTTATAAAACTTTTAATCCCCAAACTTAGAGTTTAAATAAAAACCCTTCAATAGGTAGATGAGTGTTGCCTAGCTGAATATACATACTCAAAAATATGGAAAACACTTTATTTGATCGAACTTTTCGAGATAGTCAGGGTCAGATTGTTAT
>QQTW01003782.1_pt1 | contig 11236 bp, 9 predicted proteins | sample 1904831 | NCBI WGS metagenome assembly QQTW01 (sample SAMN09435610, study PRJNA476489) | Subsurface metagenome, whole genome shotgun sequencing project.
CCGTTCCTATCCACCGCGCGGGCTTGATCTCCTCGCCGAGGTAGTATTTCGAGAGGAAGATGCCGATGAGGTACGACGATGCGGAGAGCGGGAGCACGACGGACAGTTCCGCGATTTATAAGGGGACGGGGTTCGTGTCTCCCTGGACGGGCTATCTGGCGGTGCGCGGCGGGGAAGTGGTCGGCACCTGCGGCTTCAAATCGCCGCCCCGTGACGGCACCGTCGAGATTTCGTATTTCACGTTCCAACCGTTCGAGAACCAGGGGATCGCCACCGATATGGCGCGACTGCTGGTCGGGATCGCACACCGCACGGCTCCCGAACTGAAAGTCGTCGCGCACTCCCTTCCCGAAGAGAACGCTTCGGCGGCCATACTCAGGAGAACTGGCTTCACGAACGAGGGCGTGGTGGAAGACCCGGACGACGGACCGGTCTGGCACTGGCGGCTCGCGAGCACGTGAGCAAGCCGTATGACGCCTCACTGAAATGGTTGCTCGAACTGAACCCGCTCGACTGGGTGCGGTTCCTCGGTCTGCCGGAAGGCGACGTGTCGCTGGTCGACGCCGACCTTTCCACCGTCTCTGCGTTCGCCGATCGCCTGATCCGAGTGGATAGGGAGGCGGATTCGTATCTGGTTCACAACGAACTGGAATCGGGCAAAGACACCGCTAAGGTCGCCGAACGGCTGTACCATTACGGCGCACTCGCGGATTACAAGTTCGGTCTGCCCGTAGTCAGTAGCGTGTTCCTCCTGCGCCGCGAAGCGAACAGCCCGCGCCTGACCGGTCGCCTGATCCGCCGCGCACCGACCGGGAAGCCGTACCTGACATTTCGGTATAATGTGGTTCGAGTATGGCAGTTAGACGCGGAGGCGATCCTGCGGGACGGTGGCATAGCGACGTTGCCCTTCGCGCCGATCGCCAACGTGCCGCTGTCGGACGGGGAAGCGGTTTTCGACCGCGTACGGGAACGGATCGAGCGCGAAGCGGACTCCGATATGCAGTACCAGGAACTCATGACGGCGACGGCGGTTTTGATGGGGCTTCGCTACAAAGGACCGCTGATCGAACAACTGATGCAAGGAGTGCGAAGGATGGAAGATTCGGTAACATTTGAAATCATCGAGAGAATCGGCAGGGTGAAAGGCGAGCGAGATGCTTTGCTTCGTGTAGGATTGCGTAAGCTGGGACGCGCTACACCGGCAGTAGAAGAGCGGATCACGCAGATCAACTCCATAGAAAAACTGCAAGCAATGCTGGACCGCATCCTCGAAGTCAACTCGTGGGACGAACTTTTGCAGGCGGCGTAATCTTAACCTGATACTGCGGCGTCAAGGGCGGACACGAACGCCGCGACCGGTTGTGCCCCGCTCAAAGCGTAGCGACCTCCGAACACGTAAAAGGGGACGCCGGTGATCCCCATGCGCCCCACGATTTTCGCCGCCTGTTCGACCTCGAACGCCCCCGCGCCGGACGCGAGCCAATGCCCTGCCTCGTCCGCGTCCAGTCCGATTTCCGAAGCGAGCGCGATGAGGGTTTCGGTGTTGGCGGGATCACGTCCCTCCGTGAAGTAGGCGCGAAACAAGGCTTCGGACAGTTCGGGCAGTTTGTCTTGTTCCTGAGCCCAAAGTTGGAGGCGGTGAGCGTTCGCGGTGTTCGGGGCTCGGGTCACTTTCTCGAAGCGGAACACGATGCCGTCCGTAGCCCCCGCCTCGGAAACTTGCGCAAACGCGGAATGGGCATTGTCCCACCCGCCGAACTTTTTCGGGGCGAACTCTTCCCACGGCACGCCCTCGGAGGGCAACCCCGGTTGCAGTTGAAAGGGCATCCACCGAAACGCAGGTCGTATATCGGGACGAACACGAAGCGCGGCATGAAGGCGCCGCTCGCCGATGTAACACCACGGGCAAGCGATGTCAGCCCAAATATCAACGGATAACGGATTTTGCATGGCAGTCGAAGGTTAGCCGAAACAGGAATCACGGCGCGTTGTGACTAATATACCCGACGCCGGGTGCGAATCGTAAGCACTCCGTGCGCAGAAGCAAGGCATACAGAAATGGCATTGGAAATCAAGTTCCGCAAAAACGGTGCGGAGATAAAAGCCGCCATCGGCAACCGCATCGGGCAGCTTCAGCAGCGGCTCCACAAGCGTAATGTGACGCTCGACGAGTTTCTATCGGACACAAAGCGGGTTCGCTCGTTCCTGATCCGGAACACGCAACCGAATTACGGGCATGGACGGGCGGCAAGTACGCTCTTCACCCAAAACGACATCTCCAGCGAGGAGAAAGAAGAGATCGCTCAACTCTGTCGACGCGTGTTCGAAATCGAGCAGGAGCTACATCGGCTGGAGCTGATTCGTGTTCACCTCAACGATGAGCAGGTGTTTGATCTTCCCTTCGAGGATCTGGTCGCTTATGGATTCGATACCGGATTGGAGTACGAGTAAATCGCATGGCAGTTGATAGTCTACCGGCGTTGTCAAAGGGGGAGACGCAACCTCGCAAGCGCGAGCTCTCCGACCGAACCATCGCGAACCTGTTTCTGCTCCCGACGATTCTGCTCCTCGCGGGGATGAACCTGTTCCCGCTGTTCTGGTCGCTGTATCTGTCGTTCACCGAGTACCGCGCCGACAGCCCGAAGTCGGTCCCGACGTGGATCGGCAACCAGAACTACCGGGATGCGCTGTCGAACGGCGACATATGGCAGTCGTTCCAGATCACCGCAGGCTTTACAGTGCTTGCGGTCGGCTTGCAACTCGCGATCGGGTTCGGGCTGGCCCTCCTGTTGCACCGCAAGTTCCCGCTCAAAGGGTTCATTACAACGCTGTTCCTGCTGCCAATGATGCTTTCTACGGCGGTCGTCGGGCTGTTCTGGAAATACCTGCTCGACCCGTCGTTCGGGATCGTCAACTATCTGCTCAGCGTGATCCATGTCGCGCCGGTCAACTGGTTCGACAAGGACCATGCCCTCTGGTCGGTCGTTATCGCCGACACGTGGATGTGGTCGCCGTTCGTGATGCTGATCGCGCTCGCGGGGCTGGCGTCGGTGCCGAAGACGCTCTACGAGGCGGCGAGCGTGGACCGCGCGTCCGAGTGGTTCAAGTTCCGCTATATCACACTGCCGACCATCGCCCCGCTTCTCATGGTCGCCGTTCTTTTCCGGACCCTGGACTCGTTCAAGATGTTTGACCTGGCCTGGATCATGACCGGGGGCGGGACGGGGAACGTCGCGGAGACGGTTTCGATCCGCGTCTTCAAACTGGCGCTGCAACAGTGGAAGACGGGCGACGCCTGCGCTCTAGCCTACATCGTCCTCCTGGTCATTATCGGCCTGACCAACCTGTATCTGATCCTGCTCGCCCGCGTGAAAGGGGAGGGAACGCCCGACGCCGAACCGTTCTTAGCGCGGTTCGCCGAGTCGCCCGCGGTGCGAAGCGTGTCGCGTCTCGCGCCGTTCGCTCTCGTGGCGTTGGGTATCTTCGGCGCCTACAAATTGGGCGGCGTCACGTTGGTCGGGATCGTCGCGGGAATCGTAGCGTTCTGCGCCCTGCTGTTCCGACTGCCCCAATCTGTGCGCTCCGTCATGGCCTATGTCGGCATCGTTGTCGCGCTGATCGCCTATCTATTCCCGCTCTACTGGATGATCGCGACCGCCTTCAAACCGTTCCGACTCGTCAACCAGAACCCACCCGCGTTCGTGTTCGCGCCGACGGGGGAGAACTTCGCCGATCTCATGCGGCGCGACACGGCCTCCTCCGCAGCCTTCGGCGGGCAACTGGCCGGTTCGCTCCTGATCGCGGTGACATCGACCGTGCTTGCCGTGGGAATGGGAACGCTCGCCGCGTATGCGTTCTCTCGCTTCCGTATCAAGGCGAAGAACGACGCCCTGTTCTTTATCCTTTCGACGCGGATGCTCCCCGCTGTCGTCGTCACGGTGCCGGTGTTCCTGATGTTCCGCAGTCTCGGGCTTCTCAACACACACGCCGGGCTGATCCTGCTCTACACGACGGTCGGGGTAGCGTTCGCGACGTGGCTGATGAAAGGCTTCACCGACGACGTTCCGCCCGAGTATGAGGAAGCCGCGCTTCTCGACCGGTACACGCGGCTCCAGGCGTTCTCCAAAACCACGCTCCCGCTGATCATCCCCGGTATGGCGGCGACGGCCGTGTTCTGCTTCCTGAACGCCTGGAACGAGTACGCGTTCGCACAGTTCCTATCGACCTCGACCCCGCTGACTGCGCCGCCCTCGATCACGTCGGTCGTCGGCACCGGGGCGATTGAGTGGAACAAGATCGCGGTTCGCGCCCTGATCTTCGTTACCCCCGCCGCCATCTTCACGTTCCTGATGCGCAACCACCTCCTGCGCGGCATGACGTTCGGCGCGATCAAGGGGCGGTAGTGTACCGCCCCCCGCAGACGCATCGGAAGGATTTTATTGACGTTGGAACTAAGGAAGCGCATTTTTAGATATATAACCGACTCCTGTGCGAGGCAGCTTTTGCGCGGACAAAACTTTTATGTGGATTAGATTAGCCCGAAACCGCTTCTGGATCACGTTCTGCGTGATCGTGACCGCCGTGATGTTCGTTCGTGACAACTGGAAAGCGGTCGCCGAACAGGTGCCGCAGAAACAAACCGTTCCCAAAGCAGTGGCACAGATGCGCTCCCCAGAACCGCTCTATCCAACGGGTGAATCGGCGATCCTCCCCGACGGATCGCGGGTCCGTCTCACGCATAACAAAGCGGCACGTCGCACTTTCGGGAAACCCAACGAGCAGATGATCTCCCTAGGAGTTCGACACGAGGCGACCGCAGAGGTGCCTCTGGCATGGCGTCTTCAGCCGGAAACGGGCGACTGGGTAGAGGGCATCGGTCCGGGTCTTGATACAACCGCAAAGGGTGCGGTTGTCTCCGGTGAATATCTGTTTAATCCGGTACTCGGCGTCCAACCCTCTCTAAGTTACGCAACCGCGTGGCTTTCCGAAGCGCAAGTAGTGGCCGAATACGATCCGGCATCGGACAAGTGGTTCGCGCATGGCATGAGAGCCGATGCGGCACTCGAGGCTTCCTCCGAAAGCGTGGAAGTGGTTCTTACACTTTCGGATGATATGCGCCTTGCTCTTTACGAGCAGAACCGAGCTTATGCGATCATCCTGGTAGACAAACTAGGTGCGGTTCATCGGTCCTGGCAGGATACTCTGAACGTTATGGACGGCTCGTCCTATTCCAGCGAACAGATCAAATTGGCAGCACGATTTAAGGGCATCAACAAAAGCGATGTGAAGCGAGTCCGCTTTGTAGCAGCGCCTTTGCATTGGGTTCGCTTCCATCGCGCACGGTCCCCCGCCGAGAAGAAACTGGCAGCGAAGGGTATTTATGTGGTTCCAAAACTGTTCCGAGGGCCGCTCCGGCGGCGTGGGGATGAGGACCTGCGTAGCGACGCAGGCATTGAGCGCGGGACAGTGATAGCTGAGGTGACGACGTTTTTGCCCATCCAGACGGCGCGTGGGGTACCGGACGCCGTGGTGGTTTCCGCGGGACGAGGCGACGGGCACCGGGTGCGTGACGGCGACGGCGCGACGTTCACGCTCTTCCTGCCGGGATATATGGCGGAAAGTGTATCTCTCGCGGTGTACGACGCGAACGGCAGGACCAACTCGCAGTACTCCGGCGGCACTTGGCAAAAACGAGCCCCTACAGGACAGCCTTTTCGCGAAGTGTACGTGTTCCCGGAGTTCCGTCAAGAGGATGTGAAGCGTCTTGTGATAACGGCGCGGTAACACAGCGGGAGGCAGACATGGACGACGCGGATTGGCGGACTCGCCCCGTCGCCGGGATCGGCATCGTCGGCTTGGATCACGTCGCGGTAACCGACAAGTGGGAGCGTGACACCAAGTCAACGGCGTCACGTTATTTTGAGCAGGTCGGCGGTCCGGTGCCGGTCGCGCTGATGGCGATGGTGCGGCTAGGATTGGATCATCCTCCGATGCTTCAAGCGTTCGTCGGTGCCGATGAGCCGGGCCGAACCGTCCGCGCATTCCTTCGAGATGCCGGAGTCGATAACGGTAAGGTGCGCCGCGTACCTTCGGAGGTGACGGCGCATTCGCTCGTCGTACTGAACACCGCCGACGGTACCCGTAGTCTGACGAGCTTTCCGGGGCGGGGACTGACGCCTCTGGAAACCGAGGCGTGTAGACTTCCGCTGGACATGGGCTTGCTACACACCGACGGTCGGTATCTCACTCTCACCCGGTCGGCGGCACTCAACCTGCGCGAATTTTACGGAGGCGTAGCGTCTCTCGACCTGGGCAGTTGGCGCGAAACATACAGTGAACACGTTCTGAATTGTTTTGACATAGTCATCGCTTCGCGAACCGGCGGCGCGGGAGCCTGCCCGAACTACAGAAACGATCCTGTAGCGCAAACGAAGACGCTCCTGGCTTGGGGAGCGACGGTTGCCGGGGTGACGCTCGGTGCGGACGGCGTGGTGATCGGATGCCGGGACGAAAATGGCGGCGAACCGGTACATCTGCCCGCGTTCCGCGTCCCGAACGTGGTAGATACCTGCGGGGCGGGTGATCTGTTTCATGGCGCGTTCTTGTGGGCTTACCGCGCGGGCGAAAGCGTCATAGAGTCGGCGACGTTCGCGCAAGCCGCCGTCGCGCTTCGCATCCAGCACTACGGGAATGTCGCGGGACAACCGACCCGTGAACAGGTAGAGGCGTTCCTCGCGAACAGGTAGCGTCGCGGGGGAGATACCTCTGGCGCTGCGCGGGAGTAAATTCCCGCGTTTTGGGCAAGCCACTTAACTTTGCTTGTCGGTTTTACGCACGGTCGGTTATACTAAACCAACCATGAGCGAAACCGTTTCGGCACGCACCGTGTCCTATAATCCCCGCACTTTTCTGATCGACGGCAAACCGGAGATCTTCCTTTCCGCCTGTATCCACTACTTCCGCGTTCCCCACGAACTCTGGGCGGACCGCATTGCCAAAGCCAAACGCGGCGGTATGAACACGATCGAAACGTATGTGGCGTGGAATTTTCATGAACCCGAGCAGGGCCAATGGAACTGGAGCGGGGACGCCGATCTCGACGGCTTTATCACCGAGTGCGAACGGCAGGGCATGTATGTCATTGTCCGGCCCGGACCGTATATTTGCGCGGAGTGGGATTTCGGCGGCTTCCCGGCTTGGCTGATCAATATTCCGGGGCTCGAAACCCGTCGTATGAACGCGCCGTATCTCGCCGCGATGGACGCCTACTTCGATGCTGTCACGCCGATTCTCGCCAAACATCAGTGGACAAACGGCGGGAACGTCATTCTGGTCCAAGTCGAGAACGAGTACGAGAACCTGACGTGGACGCGCGGCAAGGATATGCTGGTCGACGACGAGTATCAGCACTACGTTCGGGACGGGCTTCTGCGGCGGGGGATCACGGTCCCACTGCTCTCCTGCGCGGGCTACTGCTCGGGAACGGTCGAGGGGGTGAACTCGCACAACCCCGGCGACCTGATACCCAAACACCGTGAAACGCACCCTGACAAACCGATCTTCAGCACCGAATTCTGGACGGCCTGGTACGACGCCTGGGGGCAGCCGCACCACACCCGTAGCGCGGAGGACATCGAGTACGCCAGCCTGCGTTGCTTCGCCGAAGGGGCGTGCGGTTACAACTACTACGTGTATCACGGCGGCACGAACTTCGGGTACACGCCGATGTACATTCAGACGACCTCGTACGACTACGACGCGCAGATCTCCGAAACGGGGCGTCTCACCGAGAAGTGGCGGGCATCCAAGCGGGTCGCGCTCTGGGCGAAAACGTGGAAGCATATCCTACTCCACGGTGAACATAAACGCGGTTTGAAAGGCAGCGAAGGTTTGCGCGTTTCCGAGACGGCGACCAAGCAGAACGGCGGTATTCTCTTTGTCGATAACCCGGACAAGGAGAATACCGTCACGGGGCATGTCGCGCCGTACCTCCCGGAAATCACGCTCAAACCGCGCGAACTTTTTCCGTATGTGCATGACGCGCCGATCGGCGATCCGGTCGAAGGCGCCAAATACCTCGCGTCTTATGTCGGGCTGGTGAAGTCGGACGCGCATGTTCTGACCGCGCATATCCGCCCGCACCCGTTCGAGGGCGCACGCGTCTACGTTTACGGCGAGCCGGGCGAAACGAGAGAAGTGGTTCTGTTTCACGGCTCGGAGCGCGGGCAGTCTGTCTCGGTAACGTTCACCGACGCGCCGCTCGTGTATCCCGTCGGGCCGTCGCAGGTTGTCGCTCTGCCGGTGGATCTGGCAGGCCGGACGTTTTTCGCCGAGAACGAGGAGAACGCGCCGGTCATCGTCGGGCCGGACGATGTGCGCGAACACGGGGATGATTTCGCGACCGTCGAAGTCGCGCCGGGGAAAACGCACACGTTGTTCAGCCTGTCCACCGCCGGGGCGGTCACGGAGATAAACGTTGCCGCGCCGGATCTGCCCGCGCCCCCGGTCTTGACCGATTGGCTATCCGCCGTGGAACCGAATTACACGGCGCCCGACTTCGACGATTCCGGCTGGATCGAGATGAGCGAGCCGACCTCGATGATCGCGCTCGGCAACGGCAACAACCCCTACGGCTGGTACCGGGCCGAAGTCGAGTCCCCGGTCACGGCGTTGGGAACGCTCCATTTCGCCGCCTGTACGGATCGTCTGGTTCTGTATGTCAACGGGGTGCGCGTCGGGGCGTCCGGCATTCCCCCCGAGGATAACCACGCCGGAGTCCCGCACACCGCGACGTTCGATGTCGAACTGACCGAGGGGCGGAACGTTCTGACGGTTCTCGCGGACAACCTGGGTCTCGTCAAAGGCGACTGGCAGATCGGCAAGGGGCAGGAGAACGAGAAGAAGGGCATCTACGGGCCGGTGACGCTGAACGTTCCGGGAGCGTGCTGGATGATCGACGTGTCGAAGTGGCGGTTTCAGGGCACGCTCTTTGGTGAACGTCAGGGTTGGATGAGCGGGGAAGGAAGTGGGGAGTGGGGAGTAGGCAGTGGTGAGGGGAGGACGGCCGTCTCCGCTGGTTCGCCGATACTCTGGCACCGCTCGACGTTCACCCTCGACACTCCGCTTGACACGGCGACCCCGCTGATGGTTCGTTTGGACGGCATGGGTAAAGGAATCCTGTGGCTGAACGGGCGTAACCTCGGGCGCTATTGGCAACCGGTCGGACCGCAGGAGGTGTATTATGCGCCCGAACCGTGGCTGAGGGTCGGCGAGAACGTGCTTGTGCTGGCCGAGACGGAAGGCAATTCACCGGCGCAGGTTCGTTTGGAGTGGGACGCGAACGCGGCGGCGGTGATGAACATCGCACTGTAAGAAGGGATAAATCTATGGAGCGGTACGTGGTGATTTTGTGCGTTTTGCATGAGCGGCGCCGCTCCGTACTGCTACAGGCGGGTATGGGTGGGACGGACCCTCGCTGGCAGTTGCCCGAGTTCCATCCGGCCATGGAAGCGTATAACACAAATCTAGCGGTCGCGAACGAAGCCCTGCAGGAACAGTTCGGGGTTGCCGAGGTGACGACGCGCTATGCTGTACGGCTCCCGCAGTCCGACGCGGCGTTGAACGTGTATGTCACCGAGCCGCTTAAAAAGTTCCCGGCGACAGACGGCGCCGGGACCCGATGGTTTCCGATCGAAGGGCTCGCCGAGTTAGCGTTTGCGACGGCCGATCAGGGCGAACTGCTCCTCGCATGGCTTCGCGGCGTCGGCGAGGAGTCACAGAATCTCCTTCCCTGGTGGCGTGAAGGGTGGGTCGACCAGGAAGAGGTTCGGTGGCAGCACATTCTGGACGACCCGAAGAATCGCAACTGGGAGGGGTTCCGACAGGTCCGGAGTTCGTACACGTCGAGCGTCCTCCGGGCGGCCGTGGGTAAGGAGGCCGTGTACCTCAAATCAGTAGCGCCTCCGTTCCTCGGGGAAATCACCCTTACGCAGAAGTCGGCCGTCGTCACAGCGGTCTATGCCCTGTTCCAGCGGCGCTACACGTTCCGGGAACAGCCGATCGAACCGCGTGCCCTGTCCCTGGTCGCGTTCGGGATCGGACTGCCGCTGGTCGCGTTTCTCCGGCCCGTGCCGCCATCCGTGCTGTTACGCCCGGAGATTGTCTGGCTCTTCACCGGATTGGCACTTATTACTACTGTACTCCCGACGCTCGCATTCGCTTTCGCGTCCCGGCGTCTGCCTCCGGTGACTACGGCGACCGTCGCATTGCTACTTCCCGTCTTCGCCACGAGCTATGCCGCCGTGGTTTTGAAGGAGATCCCGTCCTGGCTACTTGTACCGGGCGGTGCGCTCGTGCTGTGCGGACTCGGGCTGATACTCCGCCGCACGACATCCCGTCAGTGAAGATTCTTATGGGCACCGAGAAGCTGCCTTGCAGCATCGCGTAGCCACCACTGCAACTGCCGGAGCGAATCGCGCGACGGCGTGCCCACTCCGCGGTCGGCGTCGCGCCAGATCTCCCGGAAGGCTTCGACAAGTGCCATCTGCCTTTCGGCTAGGAAAAGGTGGCGGAGGGGTCTCCACATTACGAACGCTTCCGCGAGTCGTCGTTCCCCGACGTACGCCGCCCACGGGGAAAGATACGCCCACTCGACGCGGGCGGACGCCGTTTGCGGATCGGGGCCGAACCAATCATCGTCCAGAACCAGGGTGCCATATCCGTAAAACGGAAAGGTGACGCAGGCGTGGGACCAATCCAAAAACACGGGACTTTTCTTCTCGGGAACCCAGCGGACATTTCCGACATGAAGGTCCCCATGCTCCAGCGTGTCCGGGAGTCCGGACGTTTCCAGTCGGCCCAGTTCGCTGTCGATATGGGGCATCAGGAAGTCGAGCCGTTCCCACTCCGCTTCTGACAGCCCGGCCGGGCTACCTGTCAGCGCGGACTGCAACCGGGCCGGAAACCTGTCGAGCCGTTGCCGAACCGTCGCGACGCGCAGATCGTAGCAACCGTCCGCGAGCAAGGACTCGACATGCCCGACGGACTGGGATTGAATCACGGCGTAGCAGTGCGCTAGTTCGGCCCATGTCGCTACCGACGAGTGACTACCGACGGACTCCCCGCCCGCATCCGCCATCAGCATTTCGGTCGGGTTCGCCTGTAAAATCGTCGGGAGGTAAGCAGGATGCCGCTCGGCCAACTTCTGCGTAAGGGTGATTTCCCCGAGGAACGGAGG
>QQTW01003783.1_pt1 | contig 11233 bp, 12 predicted proteins | sample 1904831 | NCBI WGS metagenome assembly QQTW01 (sample SAMN09435610, study PRJNA476489) | Subsurface metagenome, whole genome shotgun sequencing project.
CCTGAGTCCTGATCAAAAGATTTCGCCGCACATGTCCACTTACAACATACAAGACGAGTTATTCCGAGCATGCGAGCCATCTTGATTGAAAGAAACTGTGTAGACCTCACGGGAGTGACCTTCCTGCAGTAGGAGCTCCGTGGTCGTTGCGACATCCCATAGCCGCCATGTGGTATCGTACGACGCAGACGCAAGGTAATTTCCTGAGGGGTGAAACTCCACTCTGCATACACGGCCGGTATGACCTGACAGAGTGGATAGTGGTGTCTCTTGCTCAAGCGACCAAAGGTGAATCTGGCTGTCCCCTCCACCGGACGCGAGGTTGACCGAGTTAGCATCAACACCCGCCTCTGGTAAAGTGGCACCGGGAAACCATGATATCCCACCGACTCGGTCAGTGTGGCCGCGCAAAATCTTTTTTTCATCCAGGTTCGGGACGTCGAGAAACTTGAGGCTGCCGCCCCAATTGCCGACAGCCATGAACTTGCCGTTGGGCGCGAATCTTGCGATGCTAACCGGTCTGTCGCCCGCAACCTGGGAGCCGAAGAGCTCAAATCCTGAGAGACGTTCTTTGATTGCCTTGCGATGCTTCACGTGCGTCCGAAGCGGGATAGTCGACTCCTGTTTCTGAAATGCAACTCGTCGTTGAGCCCTTGGTAATGAGTACCGTGCAATGTCCTTCCGTGCCTGCAAGAGCTCCTCAATGCCAGTGGTATAGAACTCTTCCTCCGCTTCGCCTGCCTGTCCTTCTTCGTCCCCCCCATCCTCGCGCATTTGAATGTCGCCCTCCGCATCGGGTGCACCGTCAGCAGCCTCCGCCTGTGAGGTGAGAATCTCTCTCAGACGGTCCCGTCGGTCGGCCGGGCCTTCCCCGAAGAGTGTGATGGGCTCGCCCAATTCACGCAGTCTAGCGCGAACACGGTTGTCATCCGTTGGAACTGCGATGGCGGCGGCGCGACGCTTCCGCGAGAACTGCGAAAGGATGGCTGACGCCTTTTCACCCGCTGCGCCGGAGGGGATAACATAGTCTCGGTCAATTGCTGTGTTTATAGAGTCAGCCACTCACGCATCCAGATGGTTTTAGAAGTCGTGGGGCACAATAGTAATTGACTCACGGATATCGGCCAAGTCAACTCCAACATCGGTATCCTAGACCCGCATATCAGCTATTATTCCGCTGAGCTTGGCCCATGTCCCTCGTAAACACCAGGTGAGTGCGAGGCAAGCGGATGCTCTATGGGATCATTGTGAACAGGTAGTCCTGCAGGAACTGAGATGCATGGGAAACCAGTGTTCTCACCTCTGGCTCCGCTTCCTCCACATACGCCTGCCTTGATGGATGAATCATTGTCGATGTTTCTTTGGCGTATTACGTGGTCTCTTTCTCTTAGGACTGACTAAGATCAGGAATCATTCGGACGATGGATTAATAACTGCGCTACGAAGCAAGGAAAGGTTGACTTTTGCACCTGGGCAGGGACGATCGGCTTGAGTTTTCGCGAAGTGGACGCGGCTCACGGCTTTTAGCGGCAACAAAAACTTTATGACTTCAACAGTACCTTCGCACGCCGTGATTGACGGCAGGGTACTATTGCCATCACACTCTCACCAATTCGCTCTGTTGGATAATTTCTCACAAGAGCTTTCTTTTGGACTACCATGTCTCTTATGTTGTGACTTTTCTTGCTCTGTACCGCATTGCTTCCAGCTATGCCAGAGCACTTGAGATGAGCCTCTCCCCAGCCAAGTTGCCACTGTGCCGGCTTCGTAGATCTCTCAAGAGTCAATGCTTCAAATCGATACATGTTCCGTTGATCCACCATGCATACGCTGCTAGAGGTCTACCCTGGCACGATAATTCTTTTCTGAGCTCAACTCGCTTTCGCCCTCATTGCGTCACTCGTGGATATAGCAGCGCAGCACCCACTATACCGTTGATGTACGAGATTTCAGCATCATTCTGCGCAAAAAAACAGCCGTTTGGCGAAATACAAAACATCTATCATTTCGATCCTTCCTCAGGCGATTCCACAACCAGGCCCCAACAATGGCGAAGTGGACAGGACGCGTTTTTTGCGAGTGCAGTGGGATCCACGCCGGCGACAGCATTTGGCGTGGCTGATGGAGTAGGTGGATGGCAAGATCACGGCGTCGACCCAGCGCTAGTCTCGCATGGACTCTGCAATAGCATGGCGAAGGCAGCAGGGCGATTCCCCGACGGATTCACTTCGGCGACTTTGGAGCCCAGAGCACTGCTTCAAAATGCTTATGAGGAGGTGCTCCGCGACCAATCGATTCCGGGCGGTTCTACCACAGCTTGCGTGGCAGTCGCCGATGAGACGGGATACGTGGAGGTTGCAAAGTGAGTCGCATGGTGCATTCATCCTATCGAACATATTTGCTCAATCGCAGAAGTCTAGGTGACTCTGGCTTCCTGCATATTGGGCCCAATAAAATTCGACACGGCTCAAACGCACAAGTGCATGCCTTCAACACGCCTTATCAAATATCAAAGATCCCTAGAAAGATGTTGATACAGGCGGCGATATTCGGCGGCGGAGGCATGTATTCTGAGATGCCAGACGATGCCGATATCACGAGTCTCCAGGTTGAGCATGGAGACGTACTGGTCTTCGCAACCGACGGCGTCTGGGACAATGTGACGCCGGAAGAAGTGCTCGGGGTGACCAGTCGCATAATGAAATCACTGCACGCTTGGTTGGCGTATGGCGATGAGGTCATGGCCAATAGCCGGCTTCACCTTCGCCTCACTGCTAAGCCTTGTGCCGACAACATACGTGGAAATATACTGTCAGACATACTCGCCTTAGCGATTGCGCAGGAGGCGAGAGCGTGTTCTTTGAATCCAAGGAGGGCGAGTCCATTCTCGAAGAAGGCTCGCGTATGGTATCCAGAGGAAAGCTGGCAAGGGGGCAAGCCGGATGACATATGCGTCCTCGTTGCGATTGCTACTAGACAACCAACGTAGATATCGGGGTGCGATTGGGGTTTGTGCGCATCATTGGTCGAACACAAGCACCGTGAACTCATCGCGATCCATGGTTTCATTGTGAAGACTTATTCTAGCTGTTAATTCGATTCTGTAAAGATACCTAGGTATATGTCGTGAAAACTCTACCAATATCTCCTTTGACGTTGACAACAGTCAGTGTATCTGTTCAATACTTCGGTACCTATCTTGCCCTTTTCAGACTAGCACTAGACCCGTTGCGCGGGCAACGACAACAAACCTTGGGGTAGAGAGCTCGGACCCGACAAAGTTTGGGGTTCTCACGATATCGCCCTCCTCTGCGACCTTGGACCTCAGCATCGATACAACGCCTTTTGGACTCTCTTCTTCGCGAGCTGGTTCTCTTCCGCTCGTAATGGATTGCTGACCCCAACCCAACATTCGCTATTTCCCGGCGCGTAACCCCACCCAAGCCTACAGCTCTATCGCGTCATGGCGACTGCTTCGCCCACTCCCTTCCCCATGTCCTACGGCGGCAATGGCAGGATATCGCGTCAATCATCCATGAGACACCTTGCGAGAGGCCAGCCCACACGTCCAGCGCCGCGACGCGCGTCGCCCCTCTCCGTCCTCGGCCACTCGCACGGCTTCTCCGCCGACGCGCCGATGATGCAGCGGATCGACATCGGCGACAGCTCCGACGACGAGATACCGCAGCCGATGAAGCTCAGCGCGCTGACCAAGGCGTTGCTCGAGGCGGAGCCGTCGTCGCCGGCCAAGGACGACCTCGCGCGCGGTGAGACGCCGTCAAGAGCACCGAACCTGCGGATATCGAGAAAGTCGCCGCCCGGGTCGTCGACGCTGAGACGGACGGTTTCCGTGTCGGCGTCGTATGTGCACAGGGACAAGGAATTTTCGAGGAACGCGCACGAACACGAGACGCCGGCGCCGGCGCAGCGCGCCGCTTCGGGACCGGCCCAAGCGGGAGGTATCCCGTCGGGGTCGATAAGGGTGAAGAGGGTCCCTGTGGGAACGGGCACGTTTTTACGAGGAGCGCCGGTCAGGAAAAGCAAGCGGACTCCGCAGGGAGAAGACGAGGAGAACCAACCGCCGCCGATGATGCTCAGGCCAGAAGCGTTGAAAGCACAGGTGCAAGACCATCGTCCGGTAGCGGTTCCGGACGATGAGAAGCCCATGCCATTGGCGCCGATGAGTGTCAATGTGCCTCATAGGCCTGCACCTCCGCCACCGCCCCCGAAGATGACCGTGCTGGAAACCGCGACCGCTTCAGGAGGGGCATCAGTCACCAAATCCAAGCGAAAGCGAGTCAACGTGACGGTTAACGACAAGCATTTTACGCTCATGGGCAAGATTGGAAAAGGCGGCAGCTCTGAAGTTTATCGTGTCATGGCCGAGAACTACAAGGTATTTGCGTTAAAGAAAGTAAAGCTGGAGAACATTGACGAGAGTGCCGTTCGAGGATACAAAGGCGAAATTGAGCTGTTAAAGAAGTTGGAGAAGGTTGAGCGCGTGGTTCGGCTTCTGGACTGGGAGGTTGACGAGGAGAGACAGAGTCTCAGCGTAGTAAGTTGTCCCACTCCTCATTGCCTGACTTGATCCTTCACCTTGGCCGGACACTGTCACAGTTCTTCTTTTACTGACGCGACCCACAGCTGATGGAGATTGGAGAGTTCGATCTCAATCGCGTGCTCGGCACTCGCCTGCAGGCGGAAAACGCAAAATTAGACCTCTCATTCACCCGATTCTATTGGAAAGAAATGCTTGAGTGCGTCGCTGCCGTGCACGCGTACGACATCGTCCACTCCGATCTCAAGCCTGCGAATTTCTTACTCGTATCCGGCCGACTCAAACTCATTGATTTTGGGATTGCCAATGCAATAGACATAGACAACACAGTCAACGTTCACCGAGAAAGCCACGTCGGAACCCCAAACTACATGTCGCCAGAGAGTATTCAGGACACCAATGCGCACGTTCCAGGAAGCCATTCGAACCCACTCGGCGGAGCCTCCAGAGAAAAGATGATGAAGCTTGGAAAGCCTTCGGATGTGTGGTCTCTCGGCTGCATCCTATACCAGATGGTCTACGGACGACCGCCGTTCGCTCATATCGTCAACCAGATCCATCGCATCATGGCCATCACAAATCCTTCTGTCGCCATCGAGTACGCTCCCTGCGGGGTTGGCGGTGTTACGGTACCGCCAGCCCTGCGAGCAACATTGAAGAAGTGCTTGGACAGAGATTCTTCGCGTCGACCGACCGTCGAACAGCTGCTGGATGTGCGGGACGCATGGCTACATCCAGATGCCGGACCAGATCTGAAGATAAGCCAGGAGGTCCTAGGACAGGTTATTCAGAGAGTAGCGGAGCGCTTCCGTGATCCCAGGAAGCCTCCGCCCACAGATGAAGAGATCAAACAATACCCGGCAAGCTTCTACGAGAAGATTAGAGAACTGTTGGAGAGCACTTGACTCTGACGCTTGGCTTGGCCGGTGACTTGGGAGGATCTTCTCTTGGATAGTACTGTATGGGTGGAGTTGAGTTGTCTGTCGTCGGCTTGACGGTGTTGTAAATACTGAAGCCCATTGTGTATAGCCGTCTCACTTCGCTGGACAGGACCAGCGTGATTGGTTGTCGTCCGATAATCAACGGTTTTGGATTCACACAGTAGCAGGTTGCTCGTGTCTTAAAAGGAGTCACGGCCTAGGCCGCTCAACATCAACATTATTCCTTTCGAGTTGCAACTTATCCACTGAAAGTCTGAACAACTCTGCGCCTCAGCTGTCTCTTGGGGTGGTTGACCACGCTCCATGCGGCTCATCTTGCTGCCATGTTACATTGCTTGATGCATAGCAGCTTCCGACTCACTCCCTTCGCTCATCGGCCCGTGTAATTTTCCTTGAAATCCTGCTATTCAACGCCCTCAATGTCCTCAGGCCCATTGATAGTGAGCTCACGAATCTTCAAGATGGTATACCTATGCTTGCTCTTGACTGTCTTGACGTGCCGCTGCCTCCTCTTCGTCTTCTCCATGATCCGCAACGGCTCTGCTTCCGATCCCAGCACAACAGCTCGGCACACGAACAGCCTCTCGTCGATGTACCGCAGCTTTTTGATCGCGCCAGGAACAAGTCCAACACTCTTCCCATCCACAAAACATGTTCCGGCTCCGAGAGGTCCAGTAGCCTTGATGGGCTCCCCGGCTTTGAGAGTGAAGTCGCGGCTTCCGAGTACCGATGCCCGCGTCAAGCGTAAGATGTCGCCAGGCACCACGCCGTTCATCAGGAAGGGGAGACGGACAACATCGCCAACTGTAACGAGATATGGTTTTGCGTGGATGTGTATGGTGATATAGTGGGGTTGCTGGGCTTTGAGGAGAGGGAGCAATTGCTTCGTGTTTTCGGGCAAAGGCGTCTTCGGCGCTGTCTGATCTGACATTGTCGGTTCTTGGCCGACTGATGCCGCATCGCTGGATGTCTCGGTCGAAAGTGATCGGGCGACTGCGTTGATTGAAGCGCAAGTATGTGTTGCGGTGATTCTCCTTCGTAGCGATTGAGCTCCGCTGCCAGTAAGATGAAAGGAACGATGTGGCAGACGAGCAGCCTGGTTCGCTGATAGACGAGCGCGAAAAGGCAAGAGAAAGGTGGGTGGCAGAGCACTATTTAAATCACTTAGCCCACGGTGAGCTGCGCGTCCGAGCATGGTTGCTGTTGATTTTCAGTTTGAAGAAAGTTTGTAGCATTAGCTGACGAGCTTGAGATGAGATTTGAAGAACTCAACATTCAACATTTGAAAGGTCTCACTTGCCAAGCCCCGAGTGGTTGCTCATGAACCGAAGTACTGCCGTACCGCTAAATTTTGACTTCAATATTGCAACCCACTCTCACGACGAGAACCGCACATCCGCCAAACACACGAGATGCCTCAGAACGAGTATATTGAGAGGTGGCAGAAGCTTCATGGAAAGCGGTGCGTTTGTCTCATTCAACCCGAGTACTGCACTAACATTATTCCACAGCTTCGACTATGAAGAGCGCAAGCGCAAGCGCATCGCGCGCGAGGGCCACAAGATCTCTGAAGATGCCCAGCAGCTGCGCGGCCTGCGCGCCAAGCTCTATCAGCAGAAACGCTATAAGCACAAGGTGGAGATGAAGAAGACAATACGAGCGCACCAAGAGAAGACTGTGAAGACTCCAGGCCAGCCTGCGCCCGCCACCACGCCGACTCCGACGTATTTGCTCGACAGAGCAAACGAGCAGCAAGCCAAGGCATTGTCAAGCGCCATTAAGAGTAGGCGGTCCGAGCGAGCAGCGAAGTACAGCGTGCCTCTGCCCAGGGTGCGTGGTATAGCCGAGGAGGAGATGTTCAAGGTCGTCAAGACGGGCAAGAAGACGGCGAAGAAATCTTGGAAGCGGATGGTCACGAAGCCGACATTCGTCGGCGGGACGTACACAAGGACTCCTGTAAAATACGAAAGGTATGCCGGCACCTAGCTCTTGATTTCGAGTCCCACCTAACCCCTTGCAGATTCATACGGCCTATGGGATTGCGCTACAAGAAGGCCAACGTCACCCATCCCGAGCTGGGAGTCACTGTGCAGCTACCGATCATATCTGTCAAGAAGAATCCCCAGAGCCCAATGTATACGCAACTAGGAGTGCTGACACGCGGTACCATCGTGGAAGTCAACGTGAGCGAGTTGGGTCTTGTGACTGCAGGCGGCAAAGTAGTGTGGGGAAGATGGGCGCAGATAACGAACAATTGCGAGAACGACGGTTGCGTCAACGCGTAAGTCTAAGCGTAAATCGATCCTAAAAGACTTTGCATTGTACTGACGAATAACAGAGTCCTCCTGGTTTGACTGCATATCATGGGTATAGCATTGCGCGGCGTTCTAGATTGGCAAAAACTACGGTGGAGTTCTTGTCTCACTTAAGCCAGGATTCGATGAACCTTAAGCTCGGGGTATCCTTGGAGCATTTTCCCTGTGAATGATTATGTTACATATCTCATGTCGAACGAAGACATGTACCTCGATTTATACGACACGGAACGCTCGTTTCGCACGGAAAAGCCAATGCACTGTCATTCAGCTATGTCTGATCGTCAGAATGGTCACAATTGATGGCGCGATGTTTACGTACATTCATCCATAATCGTTCAGGCTGCTCTCGAGGATGCTCCCGTGTCTTATGCAAGCTTTTTATGACCTCTTGCTCTATTCTAGTCTTTAGGATCTTTGGCTGTTTTCTTGACAGCCTTTTCGATTCTGAAATCCACAGATATTACCGTACCATATGTGCAGTGTACAGATCCTTCGGCAATCGGTCAGCAACGGTCCAAACAGTACCCAAATGCTTTCAATAAGACTTACTGGGTAATGTGCTTGAATCAGAGTCGTAACTCTTTCCACCTCCTCAGTCAGTGCAAGCACATTGGCGTCCCACCTCCGTATGTCCCTAGCCATTCCCCGGTCCAAATTGGTCCCTATCTTCTCACCACTTCCCTCGCCCTCAAAAACGACTCTTCTTGCAATCTGGTCGATGTATCCTGCCAGCCGGCCCTGTTCGATCATCTGCGCTGCGTAGCCCTCCGCCCTGTCTGCTTCGACACCGAGCAAAGACCCAAGCTCCTCGGTGCCGATGTTCTCGTACAGCCGCGAAGCCGCGAGCAGATTGTGTTCCAACACCGCCTTGTCCAGCACCGTAGACCCATCCGCAGTCCGCGCGAGCTGATGCGGCCGCAACTTTTCCGAGAAAGCCCGGACCTCTTCCGGCGACAGCAGCCTCTCCAGAAAGATCTTCTCGAGGATGCCAAACTCTTCCACCTGCGCAGCGCGATCGTCTTTGTAGAGCCTGGCGAGAGTGCGAGCCTGGGCAGGGCCAGCTGGCGCCAGCACCGCGCAGATGATGGCGGCGGAGAGCATCTGCAACCGCTCGTCGGCGTCGACGGCGGGCTCGTTGCTCACAGTATAATATGCGCTGCTGGCGTCCAGAAAGCCGCGCTGCGCGTCGAGGATGCGGGCCTGGCTGAGCTGGAACTGCAGCTGCGTGGTGTGGTCGGTGACATCGCGCAGGACGTTCTTGACGCGGTTGAGGTAAGACGTAGCGGATGTGGGATCGTCTTCCTCGAGATAGCAGCGCACGATGCGGATCCAGACGGCGGCTTTGGCGTCGGCCGAGACGGGACGCTGTGTGGAGTCGAGCGTGATGGTCTGAAGCGTCTGTGCCGAAGAGCGGTATTCTTCGTTGGCTTCGTATGCGGAGGCAAGGATGCCTTTCAGCTGGGTGTCCTGCTCCTCGTACGACACTATCTTGGGCGCGATCAGGGAGGTAGCCTTCAAACCGACTTCGATCTGGATGTTGGGGTCGTCTACGCTACGGAGGCGCTCGACAAATGATGCCAAAAGAGGTCTGGAGGCCACGATGCCTAAAGATTCGCCGAGCAGGGACTCCACATATGCCGTGAGATTGGACGCGAGCTCTTCACGTTTGGAACGGTTGAGAATTCTTTCAAGAAGCTCATTGTAACTGGCAGTTTTGTTGGGCGCTGATGAAGCTTCCAGGGTCTCCAAAGCTGCCTTAACCTCCATGCTGGCTAGAGCAAGATCGTGAAGAGAGCTGGGCGTGTCGAGAGCACCGTCGTAGATTTGTTGGGCTGAGGGAGTTGCTCTGTTCAAGGTCCTTATCAGATTATCGATAAGGGCCGACGTCAAACATGTTTCACGACGGTTCGGCACGAGCCTTTGGGCGGGTTGGCAGAACGGTCACAACGGTGTCTGATTGATTGATGTCTACCGATCCATGGATGCTTGCAGGACGATATATATCATCACCTGAGCCGACTGCTGAAGGAGGCGCACAATGAACACAAACGTACTCCACACCGTAGCTGAGATCATGCAATGGAGAAAAGTTGTCACTATCTAATGTAAATACTTTTCATTTATGCACACATACATACATTGTCCCGTAGACCTTAAAAAGCAAATGCGCCGTCTTAGACTGGCGAGATAAGCCAAACCTTAAGTTCGTTCCTTTGTCAAACTGATCGACATCGCCGGCACTTCGTAGTCACTGCCCAAGGCTTCCTTTGCCGTCCAACTCAAGAAGACCGACTCATGGATCTGCACCACCGGTCCTCCCGGAGGATCTCTCCGTAGATCTGGTACCTTTTCAACCGTGAAGACGGTCCCGTTCCTCTTCTCCATAACTCTCGCAATGAACACAAAAGAGACCCACCACAAGAGCCCAAAGCCGAGGATGCTGATGCACGTTGACGGAGTGATGAACCAGTCAAGCTTGGCAATGGTTGTCCGAGCGTATTCGCCATTCGGCGGCACCCAGAGCGCGACCAGAGGGAAGAGGTTTCCGATGGCGTAAACGGTCGCAGCCAAGACGCTGAAGAAAGGGAGGAAGCCTTTGGCTTTGGCCTTCCAGTTGCTGCGTGAGCTGAAGCGCAAGTAGAGTATACCTATGCTCAGGAGAAGACTGAAGAATGCTTGGATGCAGTATGAGTAAAGACTGACGAGGACGCTGTAAGCATCAGTGGTGCGCTGGCCGATTGTTACCACAAGCAGGACGATAGTAAAGAGCCAATGCAATAGAAGTGCTCCGACAGGCGTCTCCTGGCTGTGGTTGCTTGGCTCCAACCATCTCGATTCGAGTAAGCGCTGGATCGGCCGCGGGAGAGATGATCTTCCTCGAGCCCATTTGAGAAACCTGCCCAGGGACAGATCTTTGCTCTGGCCAAGGAATTTGGCCTTGGGAAGGAATCCTTCTTTGGCAATCTCTTGCTTGACTGGGGATGAAACGAGTCAGCGCGCGGACGGAACACAGATCAACGGTTCAAGTAGCGAAGTCGAGTCAGGGAGTGCCCTGGGAAGGAATAAAGCAGAAAACTCTGACGAACCTCGAGCGGCCGTAAAGGTCGACACAATGATGTTGCCCAGACTAGAGACAGCCATGAACGCAGAGAGAACCCGCTGCGAGGTATTGTCATTGGGCGTCAGAGATCCAAAAGTCTGTCTGAAGAAGGACTTTGCGATATCGGACCCAGGTGCAATCATTTCCTCTCTCGGCACCACTAGCATCTATTCTTTTTTAGCCACACAGGACACTGTATTTTGAACCCTTTCTTGTCTGAACGTACGTAGGCAACATTGACCAGCATATACAAGATACACACGATACTGACGGCAACTCCAGTGGCCCGGGGGAACTTTTTGTGGGGTCGAGAGAG